>Ga0206955_1024_pt1 | contig 38948 bp, 31 predicted proteins | sample Alteio_BWOrgHeat_34_FD_153247 | JGI IMG/M metagenome (GOLD analysis project Ga0206955, IMG submission 153247) | Enriched cells from forest soil in Barre Woods Harvard Forest LTER site, Petersham, Massachusetts, United States -... | ecosystem: Environmental > Terrestrial > Soil > Temperate forest >...
AGGTCAAATAGCGCAGGCGGATAAAGTGTGGTGCCTTTAAATTTGATCATTTGTTTTTTCCGGCCCATAACAGGCGACAAGCGCAAACTTGTTCTTCCGCAGCCGCAGGGTTCATCATAATACATACAAATATCGCCGGTTTTGTAGCGCAGCAATGGCATACCTTCAACCCCAAGTGTGGTAATGGTCACTTCACCCGGCACGTAGGGGTCAACCTGCTGGTTATTTTCATCAAGTAATTCAACTATCAGTAATTCAGGTTGATAATGGCCTCCCCGCCCTTCCGAGCATTCAGTAAATGCAGTTTGCATCTCTGTAGAGGCATAAGTGGAATACAGCCTGATATCCCAGGCTTCCGTAATTTTTTTTCCTAAAATATTTAAGGAGAAATCGGTATTGCGAATATTTTCGCCGATACAGATGGCTTTTTTAACCGTGGTATTGGTGATGTCGACACCGGTTTCTTTTGCAAATTTAATTAACTTAAGAATGAAGGAGGGGACGGCGACGATAGCAGTTGGCTTTAGCCGCCGGATAGTTTCCCATTGCAGCGAGGGCACGCCGGGTCCTAAACGGATGATGCCAGCGCCAAGTTTGCGAATACCCGAATAATAGGCGATGCCGGCCATAAACTGCCTGTCGAGTGTAAGCATCAGCTGGTAAATGTCATTTGCCGACCCATCGGCACATAAAAAGGAACTATATTCATTAAATGCCAGGCGGTTCAGGTCATTTTCTGTAAGGGCGATCGTCACCGGGCTGCCCAACGTCCCGGAAGTTGAGGTATATTCTACTACTTTTTCGGGAGATACACATAAGAAATCATCGTTTCGTTGTTGCAAGTCATCCTTACTTGTTGTGGGTATGATTGAAAGATCAGCAAGCGTTTGGATTTGACTGATATTTATTTTATGCCTGGCAAATAAATCCTTGTAAGAGCGGGAATGCTTTGAAAGGTACAGCAAAAGCTTCTGCAGTTTTTGTTCCTGCATTAACGTTGCCAGGTCAGTCTGCTGGTGATCTTTTTCCTGAAAAAATGCCATTATTTCTCTATAATTACTACTGCTGATGCCATTTTTTTAATATGCGACAATGACACCGAAATTTTAACGATCCCCAGCATACCGATTGTTTTTATTGTTGAACCCAATAATACCAGTTCGGGTTTTCCGGTATCGGTATTTGTTATTTCAAGTTCATTAAACGAAGTACCTTCCAGCCATCCGGTACCAATTGCTTTAAAAAAAGCCTCTTTAGCGGCAAACCGGGCGGCATAATGCTGGAACTTGTTTTTTTTAGTTTCACAATAATCGATCTCGTTTTTTTGAAAATACCAACTCCCTGAAACCGCTTTCTTTTCCTATTTTAGCCGCAATCCGTTCAACTTCAATCATGTCAATACCAAGTCCTGCAATCATTCTATAAGCCAATTGTTTAATTAAAAGCTATTCCACACCTGGAAAAAGCCAGAAGTTCCATAACTGCAACCGTTGAGTGTTAAATATGTTTGCCGTTCCAAACATCTGTCTTAATTAATTGTAACACCTATAAACAATTATGCTAAAACGGCCATTACTTTTATTCAGCATACTTGGTATTGCATTATTCTCCAATGCACAAACCACAAAGCTTTACAGATATAAGGACCTTGTATTTTCGTCTATATCCATCGACAAAAATTTGGGCTATGCACCCGCAGGTTCTGAGATCGATGAAAAAAGCCACCTTTTCGATCTTTATCGCCCCAAAGATGATTCCTCAACGTCCCGCCCGCTCATCATCTGGATGCATGGAGGAGGTTTTATATTCGGCTCAAAAGAAGCAAAAGGGATAAGGATATGGTGTAAAAGCTTCGCACAACGCGGATTTGTATGCGCGGCGATCAATTACAGATTGGCCAAAAGGAATCCCATTTTTCATCTTGGCGAATTAGACAAGAACTGCTATTATGCTGTTCAGGATGCAAAAATGGCCGTCGAATATTTCAGGCAGCATCATACAGAATATCATATTGACCCGGATAAAATTATTCTTGCCGGAAACTCAGCCGGTGGTTTAATTGCACTACAGGCAGCCTACAGTACCGACCCGGAACTGGCAAAAATAGCTGGCTTGAAAGGTATCGATACAAAGCGCCAGGGGGTATTAAAAGTGACAGGTGTGATAAATTTTTGGGGTGGAATACTTGATTTACACTGGTTAAAGAATGCGAAGGTGCCCATCGTAAGCGTGCTTGGGAGCAAAGATAAAGTGGTATCTCCTACTCATAAAAATTCGGCACTGTATGGAGGCGTGGCTATAAACAAAGAAGCAAATGCTCTCGGCATACCAAATGCATTAAAAGTTTTTTGATGGCTACTCCCACGAATTGCGAAAACATTTTAATCCTTTCTTTCCCGGCGCTAAAGGCACCCAAAAGCGATGGCTGGAGGCTGGTCAGTTTGCGGCAGATTTTTTATACGATTCACTTTTTAAATGATTTACCTTATTTCATCATTGTTAGTCACCTGGGAATTATTCAAACATTCGGTGTGATTTATTGTTCTTTAAATAAACTGCTCACTTACTTAGTATCGCCATGAAACGCTTAGGATTGTCTATTATATCAGTATTTATAACTTTTACTTTTCTATTTGCAAAAGCACCTCCTGTTAATGCAGCAGTTGAATCAATGGTTTTACAGGAAATAAGGCCTCCTCCGCCACCGCCACCTTTGCCTTTTCATCGGCATCGTCACCACAGGCATCATCCCTTAAGGCTTCCGCACATACATATACCGCCGCCGCCGCCACATCCATAAACTTTTTATATAGTTTTGAAAGATCGTTGTTGCACTTTTATAGACCGCCTTAATAAGAAAGATCGAACCAAAAACAGATAGATTAACTTGTTTCAGTTGGGTGTGTATGTAAACAATAAAGTCCCGGCAAAATGTTGAACAGTTTTGGATTTGCACACGATAATCCCAAGTTCGTGACATTTTTTGCAGTGTCTTAGAGTTTAATTTGTTAATCCGCACAAATGCATTGAAACCATCAGATCTTTCAAGGATTGTGTCGAATTGCATTACCCAAATTTTAAATCCGCTACATTGACCGGACAAGCAATAGTTAGTGGAGCTATCGAAGAACGGTCTTAAGACGTAAACGAATCCTTCCCTCTCCGCTGCCAGATAAAATTCAATGAACGTTGGGTTTTATTGTTTTATACCTTGAACAGAAAGCATTGTGTTATTCTAAACCTCATTAAACCCAAGACAAACGATCAATATTATATTGACTTTCTCATTTTGCATACAAAAACCCTCATTCAGGCTACAAGCGGCTTATAGCATCTGCCCACCTTTGTTGTGTTATTTAAAATATAAAATCATGACACATCAAAATAATACTTCGGGTAATACTAAAGTTTGGTTCATTACGGGCACCTCCCGGGGTTTTGGACGCGTTTGGGCCGATGCCGCGCTTAAGCGTGGCGACAAAGTTGCTGCCACCGCACGTAAGTTGGCAAGCATCGCCGATCTCAAAGAAAAATATGGGAAAAACGTGCTGACGCTGGAGCTTGACGTAACCAAACCTGACCAGGTAAAGAACGCGGTAGAGCAAGCTCATACTCACTTCGGAAGGCTCGATATCGTGCTCAATAATGCAGGCTATTCGTTGGTCGGCACCATCGAGGAAGCCAGCGCCGACGATGTCCGGGCGATGTACGACACCAATATTTTTGGTGCACTTTCAGTCATCCAGGCGGCCTTGCCCTTGTTGCGAAAACAAGGCGGAGGCCATATCCTCGGTACATCCAGCGGGCTTGGCCATGTTACAATGCCCGTAATCGGCTATTACTGTTCCTCAAAATGGGCGTTCGAAGCCATTCACGAAAGCCTGGCAGCAGAGGTTAAAGATTTTGGGATCAAAGTAACCATCATCGAGCCTGGCGCCTACGCCACCGAGTTCGGCAGCCAGGAATCTTTAAAGTTTGCACCAGCGCTCGACATTTATACGGATTTTAAAGCGCGGTTTGTAGAGCGTTTAAAAACAACCGAAAGAGGCGACCCGCATGCAACGCCGGAGGCTATCTTCAAAATTGTGGATGCGGAGAACCCTCCGCTGCGGTTTAATCTTGGCAGCCACAATTTGCCCGGTGTTCGTGCTGCCTATGCTGAGCGATTGGCAACCTGGGAAGCGTGGGAATCTGTCTCTAACGAAGCTCAAGGCAATCCCTGATAAAAACCAATCAATGATAACCGATGTTTAAAGATATATCGGTTATCATTGTATTATATTTCTAACATGAAAAAGGAAGAAAACGGCCTTCAAAAATTCGAATCCTTATCGGACGCACACCGGGCTTTCGGCTTACCGAAACCCCTGCATCCGCTTATCAGTTTGATCAGTATTACGGGTGACCGGGTTGGGGTATCCCGGCCAACCGGTCCCCATGTACTAAATTTTTATAAAATATCGTACCGGCCAAAGCTCAGCGGGAAATTAAAATACGGTCAGAGTTATTATGATTTTGATGAAGGTGGCTTACTATTCGCCGCGCCAAACCAGGTAGTTGGCAGCAATGACGATAATGAGGAAGAGGTTAGAGGATGCTCCATTTTTACCTTGTTGATACACCCGGATTTTTTGTGGAATTATCCTTTAGCGAAAAAGATAAAAACTTATGGCTTCTTTTCTTATTCAGCTAACGAAGCATTGCATCTCTCCGATAAGGAAAAGGAGACCATCATTTCCATTTTTAAAATCATTGAAGAGGAGTTGAACGGCAGAATAGACGATTTTAGCCAGGATGTTATTATTTCCCAAATTGAGCTATTGCTGAATTACGCCAATAGATTTTACAAGCGTCAGTTTATCACCCGCAAAGCAATAAGTAACGATCTGTTACAAAAACTGGAAGAGGTTTTGGAAGAATATTTTGCAGGCGAAAGGCCCTTAAGCCGGGGAACCCCTACAGTTCACTACCTTTCTGAAAAGCTCAATATATCACCAAGTTATTTAAGCGACATGCTGCGCTCCCTCACAGGCCAAAATGCGCAACAGCACATCCACAATAAACTAATTGAAAAAGCGAAAGAAAAACTATCAGCCACCAGCTTATCTGTAAGTGAAGTTGCCTACGAATTGGGGTTTGAACATCCGCAGTCTTTTAGCAAACTGTTCAAAACCAAAACCAACCTTTCGCCATTAGAATTCAGGCGATCTTTTAATTAACGGCAGACGCGTTACGCCCTGCCAAAAAATGTAACTAATGTCCGACTATAATCCATTAAGTTTTTAATTAATTATCCTGAACACACCTGAACCCCAGATGTTCCAGCCCGCTATCTTCGGAGCTTTTCATCCTTCTGGCCACCCGGTAACCCGAGCAATAACTATCGTTACATAAGAAAGAGCCTCCTCTGATCACCCTTTTTTTTGCATAAGGTTCTTCCGGATCATAGCTCTTTAAAGGACCTTTAGGGTTAATTACCCCTGCGGCTATCACCTTATAATATTGGTTGTTATAGTAATCAGCGCACCATTGCCAAACGTTACCCGCCATGTCGTAAAGCCCGTAACCATTTGCAGGAAAAGACGCAACCGGGGCCAGGCCATAAAACTTATCGCGTAAGGTATTTTGATCAGGAAAATGCCCCTGCCATGTATTTGCTTTTGGTTTGCCTTCATCAACAGGTTCGTTTCCCCAGGGGTAAATTTCGTTTTGCAACCCACCGCGGGCTGCCCATTCCCATTCAGCTTCGGTAGGCAAACGTTTACCGGCCCATTTGCTGTAAGCAACTGCATCAAACCAGGAAACATGTACAACCGGGTAATTACCTTTGCCCTTTATATTACTCCCCGGCCCGTGCGGGTGCTTCCAGTTGGCCCCTTTTTTCCATTCCCACCATTGGGTATAATCATTCAGTTCAACAGGATGTTTTGGCGGGTCGAATACCAGCGAAGCCGCTACCAGCACGCTATCATCAGGTTTGGCTGTTCCGGGTGGTAATTGTTTTTTTAATTCGTTCCAATCAGGTTTGCGCTCCGCTGTGGTAACATACCCGGTTGCCTTTACAAACTTTGCAAATTCGGCATTGGTCACCACGGTAGTGTCCATCCAAAAACCGCCCACCGTTACTTTGTGTTTTGGGTACTCATCATCGGCGGCTTGTTTGTTATCGGCCCCCATCATAAACGTACCGGCTTTTATCCAAACCATCCCTTTATGGGATGATTTGGCAGCTGTTAATTCCAGGGGGGCGGGCAGTTTGTTAGCCATCGTTACAAACCGTGCCGGGATGTTTGATTCGCAGCAAAGTGCCGTTTTTTGATAGACGGGTAAAATGGTAATTACCTTACTTACAGAGCTTGTTACTTTGGGTTTGCAAGCTGTAAAAAACAGTAAACCAATTAGTATCGGAAACGATGACTGAAGTCTCATTTTTTAAATAAAATTATTTCGAACTACTTAGCGCTGCGCCGGTCTTTACTTCATTTATTATTTCATCCTTCGGGATCTGCCCGTCTTTTTTCCAGATCAAATTGCCATCTTTATATAATGCAATGGTCGGCCACACTCTTATTTTAAGCTGATTGGCTAAGGTTGTATTGTCGTAAAGTTCAATCCTGATCACCTTAACATTGGTTTCTGCTTTAACCGAATCAATAACCGGGCTCATTTTAACACATCCGGGGCAGTACTTCGAGCCAAAATCAATTAATACAAGTTTTTCTTTTCCAATCAGCGTATTAAAGTCGGCCCACAATAAGCCGCCATTTCCCGCGGTCTCAACCGGCTTTCCTGAACCTATCCAGTTGGAAATGCCTCCCGGAAGTTCATAAACCTGGCTAAATCCTTGTGTCCTCAGTTTTTTGGCAAGCAATCCGCTCCGATAATTTCCAATCGCATATACAAATACCGGCTGCTGCTTGTTGAATGCATTTAGCTGTAAGGCCGATTTGGAGGGGTCAATATTTAAATTGATGGCATTTTTAAGGTGATTTATAGCAAATTCTTCAGCCGAGCGGGCATCAATTATTTGTGGCTGTGCCGAGTGATTTATTTTCTCCTCAATGGAATCAATGGATAATTTTACCTGGTTTTGCTGCGCCTTCACCTGCGTAGCCAGCACAATAAGCATAATACAGGCTATCGAATTAAGTTTTTTCATTTCTTTAGATTTTAAATGTTATGCAATAAGCAATCGACCGGAACCTACAGTTGGCCCCGGTCTTGCTTTTAAAAAATTAATTTACCTGTGAACTTGTCTGCTGTTCCTTCGGGATATGGTGTATCCTGCCCTTCAGCACATCTTCCCAATCAATAAAGGGGTAGATGTTGTATTTTTTAGCCTGGTCGTCATACAACGCTTTCAGTTCATTTAGTTTTTCGGGGTATTTATTTGCGACGTTGATCCTTTCGTTGAAATCAGTTTTCAGGTCATATAGTTCCCAAACATCAGTGTCAAAATTATTTACGACAGGGCCTGCTGTTGTTCCTGTTTTCGGCCTCGAAAGATCAATAACATCCGGGTGGTGGTATACTTCGGCTTTCCAGCCATCTTTATAAATAGACCTTGAACCAAAAATGTAGTAATACTGTGTTGTATGTCTCGATGGCGCATTCGGGTTGTTGAACGAATAAACCAATGATGTTCCCTGCAAAGTATCCTGTTTTATTCCCCTGATATATTCCGGGTTATTTATGCCGAGGTATTCAAGTGTAGTCGGCAAAATATCTATTACATGCCCGTACTGTGTACGAATACTGCCCGCATCCTTTATCCCTTTTGGATAATAAACAATCAACGGGTTACGCGTGCCGCCTTCGGAATTGGCGTCCTCTTTCCAGTATTTAAAAGGTGTATTAGCGGCCTGCGCCCATCCCAGCGGATAATTGGTTTGTTTCCCGTCAGGGGTACCTATTTCGCCTATTTTTTCAAGATTATGTTTTATGTTATCTTCTTCGCTAACAGGATTCCGAAAAACTGAACGATCAATGTCGCCATTAAACGTACCTTCTTTACTGGCCCCGTTATCGCCAATAATCACAAATACAAGGGTGTTATCAAGCTGTTTGCTTGTTTTTAAATAGGTAATCAGGCGGCCAACTTCATTATCAGCATAGGTTAAGTAGCCTGCATAAACTTCCATAAAACGGGCGTAGAGTTTCTTTTCGTCTTCGGGGAGTGATTTCCAGGCTTTGATATCCGGGTTACGGTCTGGCAAAATTGCATTGGCGGGAATAATGCCGAGTTTCTTCTGGTTTGCAAAAACCTTTTCGCGGAAAACATCCCAGCCTTCATCAAATTTGCCTTTATACTGGTCGCTCCATTCTTTGGCGACTTGATGCGGGGCGTGTGTTGCGCCTGGGGCATAATACAGGAAGAACGGTTTATCCGGCGCCACTTTATGCTGGCGGGTAAGGTAAAAAATGGCTTTGTCGGTAATTTGGGTATTCAAATTCCTGCCGTCTGGCGTAACATGGGCATTATCTTCCACCAGGTCAGGCTGGTACTGGTCGGTTTGTGAGCCCAGGAAACCAAAAAAATGGTCAAAGCCTTTTCCTGAGGGCCAGCGGTCAAACGGGCCGGCATCAGTAGCATCTTCATCGGGGGTTAACCCGTATTTGCCAACGGCAAAAGTGTTGTAGCCATTTTCGCGCAAAATTTCAGCAGCAGTGCCTTTGTCTGACGGTATGCGCCCGTCATAACCGGGAAATCCAGCCGACAAGCTGGTATGCGCAAATCCGCCCATGTGTACATAGTGATGGTTCCGGCCGGTTAACAAGGCCGAGCGGGTAGGAGCGCAAATGGCCGCCGTATGAAAATTAGTGTAGCGTAAACCTAAACTTGCCAGGGTATCGAAATTTGGCGTGCGGATAACGCCGCCAAATGTTGACGAGGCGCCGAAGCCCACATCGTCCAGTATGATCCAAACTACGTTCGGTGCACCTTTTGGCGCTTTGATAGGGGCGGTCCATGATTCTTTTGAATCTGCCAATGTTTTTCCGACAACGCCCTGAAATGGTTGTTGCTGTTGGGTGATATTTTGGGCCGATACATAATTTATGGCAAATAAGCCTGCAAGCAGAAAGGCTAATTTACTTTTTGTATTTTTTGATGGTCTTTTCATTTTTTTGGTTTTAAGTGCCAGTTGAATATTAGTTTAAGCTGATTGTTTTATAGCCCGGATTTACACAGGCACCCACGTTTGTTTCCTGAATGGCTTTGCTTTCGTTGATAAGAACAACATCGTCATCAGCCAGGTCAATCCTTACCATAGGGCCATTTGGCGCCAGTTCGCTGCCTTCAACGTTCGATTTAAATATCGGCCACAATAACTGCGCATACCATGGGTCAGCTTCGTAATGCGATATGCCATAAGCTTTTGGATATTGACGGGAGATAAGGGCTGTGCCGAATATGATGTCCCACAAAAAAAACATATTGCCAAAATTGCCTTTATAATAACCTACCCCGTCATCGGTGGTTGCGGCATGATGTGCATGATGGGTTGCCGGTGTTGATATGGTGCGTTCCAATACCCATGCCAGCGGGTGCAGTACTTTATATTTATAAAAGGGTTTGTCCCAGGGAATACTTGAATGCGCCAGTGTGGTGATAGTGCTTTTTATAATCCTTACAACTATGGCCGGTATCCCCAAACCCAGATAAACCAGGGCAGTGGTTAAATATATTTGGGAGAAGAAAATGGTATAAATGGCATTTTGCCTGCTGGCCATGGCCATGCCCATGTATGATGCAGAATGGTGTGTACGGTGAAACCGCCATAGCCATGGAACTTCGTGATGCAGCCTGTGATACCAGTATTGGGTAAGGTCATCTGCTATCGCGATAATGATGAATCCCCAAAAAAATGGAACCCAGCTAAATACATTTTTAAAGGCAGGCAATAGCAATGGTAAAAACTGAACGCCAAAATAGGCTACTACCGGCCTGATAATGAGTAATGATGCTGTAAAGCAGGCAATATCAACCCAACGTTCATTCTTTGGCCATTTATTTTTATAAAGGCCGAAAGAAAACTCAAGTATGCCGATAAAAAATACCAGGTATGGAAAACCGAAACCATTAAGGTTATCAATTATCTTTTTAAAAAATTCAATCGTTGCTTCCATTGTTTATAGTGTTTGTTTTGTTTACTGATTTAATATGTTCTTTTGTGAGCTGTTTCTTTTCCCAGGGCCGCTGGCCGGTAAAATAAAAGGTTAAAAACATGAGGGCTATGGGCAGCACATAGATGAATAAACTCAGGAACGCATTCCTGACTATCCGTTTTTTTACAGCAATTTCCATTTTCATGATGGGTTGATTTTATTTGGTTTAACAATTTGTTGCTGAGCCTTGTCATGGTCAGTTAGTAGTTTTTGGGTAAGCCACAGGCCGCCAAAAATGATGACAAAGGGTACAATGGTGACAACGATGCCCACCAGTACCTTTTTTCCGATTAGTGTTACGTCTGATAATGTCATTTTTTTATAGTTGATGGTTAATAGTTCATAGTAGTTAAAGGTTGATAGCTCCCGGTCCTGAGGCTTTTTGCCATGAACCATGAACTATCAACCATGAACCCCTCAATACCCCGGGTTTTGTGTTAATTTCGGATTAAGCTGAATTTCGACCTGCGGGATCGGGAACAGCGTGTTTTTGCTGCTTGCCGCCGATTTTGCCGGATATTTATGCAATGCATCCACTAAGGCTGTGCCGCCGCGCCTGGCAAGGTCGAACCAGCGTTGTCCTTCCTGGATAAATTCTTTTCTTCGCTCTAAAAAAACGGAATCCCTGAAATCAGATTGATTTAATCCTGGTGTCAGATTAGGCACATTTGCCCTGGTCCTTACCTGGTTAATAGCATTATAAGCATCGGCTGTGGGTGTGCCGTTTATTTCATTCTGTACCTCTGCATACAACAGCAGTATTTCGGCATACCTGATTACAGGATAATTTACGCCGCTTTGGGCCTGAACAGTAAGCGGGGATAAACTGTAGTCAACAAATTTGTTAAAATAAGGGGCGGCAGAGCCGGTATAATATACCGTTTGCCCGGTTGCAGCATTATACTGGGAGCTGTAAAAAGTTACAGCCCTGCGGGTATCTGCTGCACTATACAATTTATAAAGGCTGCTATCGGCGGGAATGTCTATAGGCCAGATGGCGGTATTAAATGATGTAAATGATTCGCTTAAAAATTGTGTGCTGTTTACCGCGCCAAGGTTTGTCTCGAATTGAACCGAAAAAATATGCTCAACACCATTTTTGGTGGCTTTTTGAAAAGCGTCTTTGAAATTTGGGAACAGCGCATACCCATAACCGCCGTTGATGACGTCATTTAGTTGGGTTAGCGCATCGGTCCAATCCTGTTGGGTTACATACACTTTTGCCAATAAAGCGTGCGCAGCGCCGCTTGTTACCCTGCCAATATTAGCGCCGGTATATGATTTTGGCAGGTTGGTAGCATCCAGCAGATCGGTTATAATCTGGGCATATACTGCACTCGAAGGCGTTCTTGCAACCAACAAATTACTTACATTAATGCTGGTGGGGTTGTGCAATACCAGTGGTACATCGCCATATAAACGCACCAGGTTAAAGTATAAAAGCGCCCTGATAAATTTCGATTCCCTTACCAAACGCGCACGCTGCGTTGTATCAAACTGAATTGCAGGAATATTGTCAATAGCAATATTTGCCCTGTTGATACCGTAGTAAAGTTGCTGCCATATTTTTTGTACACGGCTGTTTGCGGCAACATAAGTTGCGGTACCTAAGGCACGTACATCGGGGTTGGTATTGCTGGGGCTATAGATCTGATTATCGCTGCCGTTTTCGACCAGCAAATTAAGCTGGCGTCCGTATATCGGAAAATCGCCGGCCGGATCACTGTTCAGGGTACTGTAAACTGCATTTACTACCGAATTTGCGTCAGCTGCAGTTTGGTAAAATTGCGAGGAAACAATTACCGAACTGGGATCCTCGGTAAGCTTTTTGCACGAGGAAAACGTACTGAAAAAGGCAATTATTAATGTTATTGAAAGTAAATTCTTCATAATGGTCATCATTAATCTTATTAAAATGTCACGTTAAGGCCTGCCAGAAATGTCCGTACAGGGGGATAAGTACCATAGTCAATTCCCTGTTTGGTATTATCATTGTCGTAAAAGTTGGCTTCAGGGTCAAGGCCCTTGTATTTAGTTATTGTTAGCAGGTTTTCTCCAGAAACATAGATCCGCACTTTTTTTGCATGAATTTTTGAAAGAGCGCCAATTGGAAATGTGTAGCCCAGGGAAGCGTTCTTTAACTTTAAATAGGAACCGTCTTGTATATACCTGTCTGTTACCTGTGGTACTGGTGAATCGGTCACCCGGGCAATAGTTCCGTTTGGATTTGATGTGCTCCAGCTGTTTAACAAACTGGCCGAGGCATTTTGCGTTAAAGTTGGCCGCTCTAAACTTTGCTGAATCAGGTTAAATATTTTGTTGCCGTAGGACCCGTTAAAAAATACAGAGAGGTCGAAGTTTTTATAGGTGAAGGTGTTGGTGATGCTTCCTGTGAAGTTTGGCTGTGCACTTCCCAGGCTGTGCTTGTCACTTGTGGTAATTTTACCGTCGCCGTTATAATCAACATATTTGGTATCACCGACCTGTTGTGGTACACCTGCCAAAAGTGGCACCCCGTTTGCCAGGTCTTTAGCCGTTAAAAGCCCATTGGTGGTGTATCCCCAAAAAGTACTTACCGGAAGGCCTACCTGTACAATTACCGGCGATACCTGTCCTGTTGGCGCCAATGGAAAATAGCTGCTAACACCCGGCCCAAGATTTAATATCTTGTTTCTGTTTAAACCATAAACAATACTTGTTTTCCAGCTAAAGGCGTCTGTTTTTATATTGTCAGTGTTTATTGAAAGCTCAAGCCCTTTATTTTGAACGCTTCCCACGTTTTCAAGCTCGCTGGCATAGCCGGTGTAAAGCGGCAAAGGAACGCTAAGCAATAAATCGGTGGTTTTTTTGTAATAGGCATCAAAAACCAGGTTAATGCGGCTGTCAAAAAGGCCCAGGTCAAAACCCAGGTCATATTGAGTAGTCGTTTCCCATTTTAAATCGGGGTTGGCTAATTGCGATGGCGCTATGCCTGTTACCAGGGTGCTGTTAAAGTAATAGTTGGTTGGCGCTAATGCTGCAAGGGAACTATATGGCGGCACTTCTGAATTGCCGGTTTGCCCGGCGCTAAGCCTTACCTTTAAACTATTGATCGTTCCGGATATCGGTTTAAAGAAATCTTCTTTATCTGCATTCCATGAAAAACCTGCCGATGGGAAAAAGCCCCACTTATGGTTTGCCCCTAATTTTGACGATCCATCTGCACGGCCCGAAACTGTTAAATTATACTTGTGCAGGTAGGAGTAATTAACCCTTGCCAGGTATGATTCCAGGGTAAATGAAGAATTGCTTGACGAGGGCAGATCGGCCACACCGGCGTACGAAAGATTATTAAACTTTAACAGATCATTCGGGAACTTTTGTGCCGTTGCTACTGATGTAGCATCCTGCGTGTTCTGGATGGTATAGCCTGCAAGCAAATTTAAATAATGGGTATTGTTAAATGCATGGTCGTAAGTAAGCGTGTTTTCATTCAGCCAGCTTAATGCATTGCCGGCGCCAACAGAAGCGTAACCACTTGCCGCATATCCTGTAGAGCTGCCCGCCGGAGATCCTGTGAAAGAAGGCGCATAATAATCCTGCGTAGTATTTAATATATCCACCCCCCCGGTTACTTTTAACGTAAGGCCATTTAATAACTTATATTCTGCCGCAACATTGCCCAGTATCCGGGTAAGGAGGGTGGTATTAGTGGTTGCGGTAATATCTTCCAGGTTGTTGGTAGGTGTTGCCTGGTAGGGATTGGTGGTGTTATAGCTACCGTCCGGATTCTTAATAAGCGCAACAGGCGAAGTCAGTAATAAATTTGCATAAGCATTGCTGAAATTAATGCTGTTATATGGGCTTCCATAGAGTTTGTTTTCCGTGCTCCTGCTTCCGAAAACATTTGTGGTTACTTTGAAACGGTCCGAAACTTCTTTTTCATAATTAACGCGGGCCGAATACCTTTTAAACCCGGTGTTTAATACCGTACCATCCTGGTCAAAGTAATTACCTGATATCAGATACCTTGATCTTTCATCTCCCCCGGAAACGGATAGCTCATCATTTTGAACGGCTGCATTGCGAAGCGCGGCTTCCTGCCAGTTGGAGCCTGCCCCCAAAGCGGCTATCTGCGCGCTTGTAAAAGTGGGGGCGACGCCGTCGCTGGTGTTTACCTCGTTAACTACTGTGGCCCATTGGGAGGCATTGAGGAGATCGAGCGTTTTTGATACAGACTGTACACCATAATAAGAGCTGAAATTGACATTATTGGTGCCCTTTTTGCCTTTTTTAGTAGTAATAATTACCACACCATTGGCTCCATGAGAGCCATAAATTGCGGTTGCAGAGGCATCTTTTAAAACTTCTATAGATTCAATATCACCCGGGTCGATGGTTGACAGAGCGTTTGTACTGGTACCATTGGAGCCCACATTGGCGTAGTCATTATTGTTATAAACAATAAAACCATCGATAACATATAAAGGCGCGTTACCAAACGAAATTGAGTTGCCACCTCGAATACGGACTGTTGCCGTTCCGCCGGGCTGACCTGAATTTTGTGTTACCGAAACACCTGAAACGCCACCCTGCAATAAATTATCAAAGGATGCCTGTGGCTGGGAAATGAGGTTTTTTGGAACCGATGCTATGGAGCCTGTTACATCGCTTTTCTTCTGGGTGCCATAGCCTACTATTACCACATCGGTAAGCTGGCTTACGTTTTCAGAAAGTTTTATGGTGATAGGGCTGCCGTCGGCAACTATCTCTTTGGTTTTATAACCGATAAAACTTACAATAAGGGTGTACGGGAATTTTTGACCTGTAACAAATGAGAAATTGCCCTTTTGGTCGGTTGACACCCCGTGTGTAGTACCTTTAATGCGTAATGCCACGCCGGGAATGGCTTGCTGGCTTACTGAATCTATTACAATACCATCTAACCTTGAATTGATGAGTGGTTTGGTGTCCTCTTGCGAAAGGGCAGTAAGTGGGAGGATTAAGAAGAGTAATATTTTAAATAGCTTAAAATGTATTCGTTTGTCATGGATATATATTTCCATATATTTAACTCGTTTTATGTTAATAATTAATTGTTAGTAAAACTATTTATGAGCACCAGTTAGTGATTGGCGTTACGGGCTGATGTCTCGTTGAAATAACCGGTAAGGCTTCCTTGCCGGTTTCTTTTTATTTATATCTTATTGATCGTTAGTTCATTAATTCGTCGTTTAATTGTATAAAAGTCGTTTCGGGTCATTCTGAAAGATCCGTATCTATCCCCGCAGTGCAATTGGTGTAAAAAAGTAAATAGATAGCAGTAGGGTGGGATTAGCCGGATTAGCAACAACAGCAACGCATGCCGCACATTATGCCCGGTTGCATCATTTTTCGGAAATTATTAAACCCGTTAAGCAGGTGTAAAAAAGCTTTCATTGCATTTAATTAGCGGGGCAAATATAATCATTTTTCAAAATAAACTACTAAATCTATAGAATTTATTCTACAGATTAAAGAAACAGAAGCAGGAATGCTTTTATTTGAGGTAACCGACTGTATTTAAATAAAATAACTAATATAAATTAAATTCAGTTTTTGGTTTTTGAAACCGGCGGATGGGTATTGCGTTTCTAAATAAGTGCGGACATGACATTACATCAACATTAATCATTGCGTTATTGATGCCAAAATTCAGGATATTTGCAACCGTAGCTATGGACCAGCAGGCACTTCACGAAAGCATCAAACAAGTTTCAACGCGGATAACCGAAGAGGATATTTCCCTACTGGTTAGTTGTGCGGTTCCGCGCGAATTAAGAAAAGGAGATACTATATTAAAAGAAGGTGAGGTATGCCGTTCCTTTTACCTGGTTGAAAAAGGTTACTTGCGCACTTTTTGCAATAATAAAGACGGCGTCACCATCAACTTGAATTTTACTTTTGAAGGCGACTTTACCTCCAACCTGAAAAGCCTGCAAAGCCGTAAACCGTCTGAATTTAATATTGAGGCCGGAGAGGATGCTTCCGTATGGATATTTCACGTCGACTCATTAAAACAAAAACTTGATTCTTCGACGGCTGTTTCCCTGTTTGTGCGGGGCCTGGCCATCCGTGTCCTGCTGGCTGCTGATGAACACGGCAATTTATTTAAAATGTATAGCCCAGCCGAACGCTACCATTATATGGAAAAAAATAATCCCCGCCTGTTGCAACGCATATCGCTTTCGCAGATGGCCAGCTACCTGGGCGTAGCCAGGGAGACGTTAAGCCGCATTCGCGCAAAAAGTAGCCAGGGCTGATCGATTGTGATTTTAGTCACAGGTGCAACTCATCTATTTGCCCGATCTTTGTCGCGTAAATATGAACATCACCACCTTCAACGCTTTTAAAAATCGTAATTACCGTTTATTTTTTGCAGGGCAGTCAATTTCTCAAATAGGCACCTGGATGCAGCGGACCGCCGTAAGCTGGGTTGTTTACACCATGACTCATTCGGCCGTTATGCTGGGTTTTACAATATTGGCAACCCAGTTTCCATCGTTTGTTTTTTCTTTGCTGGGTGGTATCGCGGCCGACAGGTATGACCGGTTTAAAGTATTGCTGTTTACCCAAATAGCTTCCATGATACAGGCGGTATTGCTGGCTATATTGATCTTTTCTAATCATTACACTGTTTGGGAAATACTTTCACTCAGCGTAATACTCGGGGTAATCAACGCCTTTGATGTACCGGCCAGGCAGCCGCTGATCCATGATATGGTAACCGATAAAGCCGACCTGCCCAACGCCATGGCCCTCAACTCAAGTATGGTCAACCTTGCAAGGCTGATTGGCCCCGCACTTTCGGGTATAGTACTGCAAAAATTTGGCGCCGGTATTTGTTTCGGTCTTAATGCATTAAGTTTTATAGCCGTTATTACTTCGCTTTTATTAATGAAGTTGCCTGCATATGTCCCTTCAATGATTAAGAAGAAGATCTGGTCGGAATTGACGGAGGGTTTTGTTTATCTTAAAGATACACCTTCAATTGGCATCATATTGCTGATGATGGGTTTAACCAGCCTGCTGGTATTGCCATACAACACGCTGTTGCCGGTATTTGCCAAGGTCATCTTTAAAGGCGATGCCGCCACTTTTGGTTATATCAATAGTTTTATAGGTTTAGGGGCGATAGGCGGCTCTGTATTCCTGGCCTCTTTAAAGCCGGGAACCGATCTTAAAATTGTACTATTGGTGAATACAGTTATTTTTGGTATTTGCCTGATGTTATTTTCCCATACCAGTTATTTTCCGCTGGCGATGCTGTTTGCCGCGTTGTCCGGCTATGGAATGATGAACCAGACAACCATTATCATGACGATTATCCAGGTTAACTCCGCACCTAACATGAGGGGGAGGGTAATGAGTTTTGTAGCGATGGGCTATTTCGGAATGCTGCCCATTGGCAGCGTGCTCATTGGATTTATTTCCCAGCAGATTGGTGCCCCAAATGCTATACTCGTGCAGGGGATAATAGCACTTATTATTGTTGGGGTCTTTTCAAACTATCTGCGAAAGGATTACCTGGATAAAAAGAATTTGGAACGATTTAAGGAAGAGGAAGACGAAGTAATGGGAAAAATTTAGTCAATCATTTATTTATAAAAACACAATAAAAATGGAACAAAATACGGAAACAGCCCTCCTGGTAATGGATATGCAGGCGGGAATACTTGGCATGCTTCCTTCAGCAGGAGCATTCATCGGCAATGTTGCCAAAGCGATAGCGCACGCCCGTGCAAAGAAAATACCTGTCGTTTATGTTGTAGTGGGTTTTAGACAAGGAATACCGGAAGTAAGTTCAAACAATAAAACGTTCTCAGGACTGAAAGAAAGGGTTGGCAATACCGATATGGAAGAGTTTATGAAAGTTCACCCGGATCTAGCCCCACAGGAGGGAGAGGTAACCATCATCAAACGCCGCGTAAGCGCTTTTACGGGCAGCGACCTTGCAGTGATCTTAAGTGCGTTCGGGATCAGGCATATGATACTTACGGGAATTGCTACCAGCGGCGTGGTGTTGTCAACTTTACGCGAAGCTGCTGATAAAGATTACCGTTTAACCGTATTGGCCGACTGCTGTGCCGATGGTGACGAAGAAGTGCACCGCGTGCTTACCACAAAAGTTTTCCCACGCCAGGCCGATGTCCTTACGGTTGAAGAATGGAGTAAAATATAAGTGGCACTCGTTTATTTATTTGTTTGTTTGGGCGCTTAAACTGGGCTTAACCTCAAAGGTAAAGGTTTGGCTGCCAGCCTCGCCGTTTTTGGTGATGCCCTGTATCACGCCGATATATTTTCCAGGTAGATCAGAGGTATAAAATGAAATATTTTTCGTACCATCGGCGCCCGTAACAACAGAAGGCGACCAATACAGTGCTGTCCTGAAATCGGGTGTTCTGCTGTCTGCCTTCTGTTCGGTATCATATTCGGGTGTATAAAATTGCCGCTGTAGTTGCAGGCCTTCATAGTCGATAACCACTGCATGCGGGTCGATCTCGGCTCCGCCGAAATCGCCTTTATAGCTTGTAAAACTGAATATACCCTGTTCGGTAGACGGGCCCAGATAATAGGTATAAGGCACAACTTCAAGTTTGCGCAATTTAAGCGGGTCAATGGCGAAGATCTTGTTCATCTTAAAAAATGGAATACCGTCAACTAACACCATCGGGTCATTTTCGCTCAGAAAGCCCACGCCATCAATTACTTTTATCCTGAACTGATCGTGCGGGTGGCCAATATTTACCTCACGCACGTATTCGCGCATGATTTCCTCAATAGTAGTAAACCGGGTATAATTGTCCAATAAATAAGTTTTTGCCGGCTCGCCATAAAAAGCGCCGCTATCGGCCTGCGGGTCGTTAAATTGCTTTAACAGGGGGGCATTGTAAATATTTTGCACCTGCATGGCCAGGCTTTGGTCCTCAAAGCTTGTTTCCATAGCCGGAGTAACGTCAAGATGAGGGAAAGCCACTTTGGCAAATTGCTCCGAAAATGGACTCAATATGTCGATATGGTAATTGGTATCGATTTCGGTATTGGTTTCCGCAATAATTTCCGAAGGGCCATAAAAAGCTTTCATATTAAAGATCAAACGACCGAGGGAGTCGCTCTTTGAAGCGTATAGCTGAACGCTTTTGCCGGGTATGCCCAGGAAAGCAAAAACATCTTTTGCCGGCTTTTGGGTCAATTGGTTAATGATCTTACCATTGATGATCGGGCCATTGAATTCCGGCAAAAATGTAAATGAACGAGGTTTATTTTCGAATACATCCTTCCAGGTGAAACTGCGCCAGCCTTGGGTTAACATCAGGTTATCGGCGGCTTCCTGCGATGTGGCATCACTGCTGTTGAAATAATATTCCGGTGATTCAATGGTTCCTTTCAAATCGGCGCTTAACCATAAATAATTCAGGATGTTCATTTTATCGTCATACTGCATGGAGTCGAGTCTGTAAACAGACAGAGAAAGATCGGCAGCGGCAGGCGTTCCGTTTTGGGTTTTTGCGGTGACAGCGATGTCGACTTTTTTACGGGGAACGTATCCGCCAGCATTAGTTTCGGCGCTTAACATTAATTGCTTTTGAGGGCGTTTAAAATAAAGTCTTTCGCAAACGGGGCTGCGCTCGCCATTGAAAATGGTAATTTGCGAAATGCCATCGCCAAGTTTGTTTTTATCAATAGTAAAATTTGCTATGCCATTGTCGCAAACGGTTGTTTCAATCAGTTTTACTACATTCCTTGTTTGTGCAAAAAGGTAAATATTTTCTTTGCGTAAGTTGGAGTTTACTTTAACAGACAGGGTTCCCGATCCGTTTTCTGTTAAATTCATTACATACCCGCTTGCGTAAACCACCGGTAACTTTTTTTGAATTTCTTTACCGCCTATTTTTATAACAGCGTGGTAGATGCCGGAGTTTTCAGGCTTAAATATAAAATGGCCAAGGCCGAATTTAAGAGGGGAAAAAGTCGCAACGGTATCGTTTTTTTCGTTTAAAATAGCGCCTTTAAAGTTTAGGCCTTTTCCCCACTCGTCGGCTGCTTTAAAACCAACAACGCTTGCCAGGCCATTTACCAGTTCGCCGCCTTCAGGAAAAAACTGTATATCATATTCGGTTGAATTTGTTTTAGCAACTGCCTCAGGGCTTTTTAAGGGGTTAATAATGGAGATCTTTTTTGAGAAATAATAATCCGGACTAAAATTCTTCATCCAATTGGTATAAGCCCTCAACGTATAATAGCCCGTTGGTACAGTTAGGGGGATAAATAAGGAGCCATCGCCGCCATTGTCTTTCATGGCTATTTTGGTTTGCAGAACCGGGGTTTGATTATCATCCAGTATCTCCACATAAACCACTTTGCTGACGTTGAGGGGGCGCAGGTATATGCCGTCTACATTGTAAATTTTAAACCATAGCAATTCACCGGCTGTACACGAATTTTTGTTGGTATGTACAAATAGTTTTTCCTGCAGCGAATTAATATTGTAATCGTTGAAGTTTTTTTGGATGGGCGCCATTTCGGCAGGCACAGGCTGCTGTCCCAGTGCGTGGCATGCGACCAAACTTACCAATGCGAAAAAAGTAATTCTTGCTTTCATCATATGTCGTGCATCATCGTTAATTATTCATGGTTTTCATTTCCAAAATGCAGGCGGTTTGTTAACTCCCCTTAAAGTACAGTCAACACATTGCGGGAACGCCCCCGTAAAGCCCCCCGTTGGATAGGGTCCGACACTGTCAATGGGGGTTTTTATCCCGCCATAAATAAGGTCCTTAACCTCGAGTTGAACCAAACCGCCGCCTGTCTTAAACGTGATTATACGAACATAAAGCAGGGTATCCGCCGAACAGGCGGTATCCGCCTTTGATGTGGCCCAGCCCGGCAGATCGCTATGATCAATAAATATGCGTTTTTGTGTTGTTGTTCCGGCAGTAATGTAGCCGATAACCGGTTCGGTTGGTTTTGTTATGCAGTGTATATTCCCGGTCAGTTCAGATGGTTGGGCATCAAAAATGCCGCCAAGCTGTTCAGTGTTCTTTTTCAATAGTACAAAATAGTTATAGGCATCGGTGGTTAATGCGTATTCCTTAACTAATATACTATAACGAATAAATCCTTTTTCGGAGTTCAATGGAATAATAATTACCGGCTGATCGCTGATAATGTCTTCAGATAATTTTGCTGAAGAACCCAAAACGATGGTGCTGGCAGTATCACTTACCCAGCATTGATAAATTTGCTGATCAGCCGGTCGCAAAGCTGTCGTATCATGATTTACAACCATGTAATGGGAGTAATACATAGAGTGAATAATGTACGTTTCGGTGTAATCCCACCTGTAGTAGTGAGTGTTATTGCCGGGGTCATGTGTGCTTATGTTGATCTGCAGGCCGCTATTCCTGACGGTGTAGTTTACTGTGTCAATTGGCGGGGAGTTTTTAACCGGTACAAAATCCGATTCATATAGCTTTCCATCACTTGTTGTAATTTTTAAACGATAACTTTGTGTTGATGATAAATTTAGCGGGGCTGATTCATAGTATCCATTACTTGTAGCTACCAGGGGATAGCTGCCACCCCGCGATCCTTCGATGCTTACGGAAGCATTAAGCTCGGGCTTTGAATTTACCTGTCCGGATATATTTACCGTGCGGCTCAACGAAATTATTGTGGTGTCATTGGGTGTGATATTGCCATTAACTACGAGGTAATTATCAGGCGCACTTGTTATCGACGAGTTGATTTGCTTTTTACAAGCAAACACAACCGCAATCACCATCATCACAACAATAAATTTCCTTTTTTTTGTCATAACATTATTTCCAAAATGAAGGTGGTTTATTTACGCCCCTTAATGTGCAATCAACGCAATAGGGAAATGCCGCAGTGAATCCCCCGTTTGGATACGACCCGACAATATCTATCGGAATTTCAACACCTGTATAAATAAATTCCTTTACATAGTAAATGAGCTGGGGTGGGGCGGAATTCGGTATCAGGAAGACATATCGCAGTGTATCAATTTGACAATTTTTATCAGGCAAATCAGGCGTCCAGGCAGGCAAATCTTTATTGTCGATAAATATCCGTTGTTCAGTAGCATTACCTGCCGTAACATAACCGATAACCGGCTCAGCCGGATTTGATAAGCAATGAATATTACCGGTCAGTTCGGATGGCTGTGCATCAAAAATGCTCCCCAATTGTTCGGTATTCTTTTTCAATAAAATGAAATAATTATAGGCATCTGTTGTTAAAGCATATTGTTTTACCCGGATGCTGTACCTGATATGTACTTTTTCGGAAGTCGAGGGTATCGTAATAACGGGCTGTTCGCTGATAATATCGTGCGACAATTTCGCTGATGACCCAAGCACGATAGTGCTTGAAGTATCGTTAACCCAGCATTGATATATTTGTTTGTCAGGCGGCCTTACAGCGGTCGTATCATGGTTTACTTCCATATAATTTGAATAGTACATGGAGTGGATAATATAGGTTTCTGTATATTCCCATCTGTAATAATGTGTATTATTGGCGGGATCATGTGTGTTTACATTAACCTGAAGTCCCGAGCTTTGAATTGTATAATTTACAGTATCAATTGCCGGGGAGTTTTTAACCGGCACAAAATCTGAGGCATATTGCTTACCGTCGGCGGTAATAATTTTTAAACGATAGGTTTGCGTTGATGATAAATTTAACGGGGATGAAACATAATTGCCGTTAGCTGCTGCCGTTAAAGCAAAACTGCCCCCCTGTGATCCTTCAACTGATACTTTCGCATTTAATTCGGGTTTTGAATTTGCATTCCCGGAGATATTTACAGTGCGGCTTAAATTAAATGTAATTGAATCACCAACAGAAATATTTCCGTTAACAACCAGGTAGTTGTTGGGCGCTGTTATCGCCGCAGAACTAATTTGTTTTTTACAATTGGTCATCGCAAATACAGGCAAAAGGAAGATCAAATAATATTTTTTTATTTTGTTCATATGGCTTTTCTCTTATCAAACAGTCATTGATCTTTGTTTAAAACCTTATGTTATAATTTATAAACGGTATGGGCTTTGCAAATATGGAAAGCTGGTATTCGTTAATTGCGCCGCCCTGTTCCTGGAAAAATGTTGAATACGCATTTTGCCTTCCGGTTAAATTGTATACGCCAATGCTCCATGAATTATGGAAACGCTGGTTCACTTTATGATTCCCATCAATATTTAATGAAAAATCGGACCTGAAATAATCAGGTATCCGGTAAGCGTTCCTGTCCGAATAAAAAACCCGTTCCGAACCATAAGCATAATATTTGGCAATCGGCAATGTAATTGGCCGGCCTGTGCTGTAGGTCACATCCAATGAAACACTGTATCGGTGTGTAAACCTGTAGTTGCCCGTAAAGTTAAATGCATTAGGCTTGTCGTAATTTGCCGGGTAGTATGCACCGCCATTGATCAGTTCGCCTGCATTCGGATCATCCTGGCGCAAAAATGTGCGTGAGTAAGTATAATTTACCCAACCGTTCAACTTTCCTGCGGTTTTTCTCAACGAAAATTCGATACCATAGGCTTTACCTTGCGTATTCAGCACGTCCTGTTCAATATGCTGGTTCAGCAGCAGGGTTGCACTGCTTTTATAATCCAGGTAATTATTGATGCGCTTATAGTAAACCTCAACAGAAGCTTCAATGGTATTAGCCTGGGCATTTTTATACAATCCCAGCGACACCTGGTCGCCGTATTGCGGTTTGATATTAGGGTCGCTTAATTTATAAACATCAATGGGAGAGATGGCAGTAGTGTTTGAAAGTAAGTGGATGTACTGCGCAAGCGTATTATAACCGGCTTTTACAGACAGGTCGTCGCTCAAATTATAACGGGCAGATATCCTTATTTCGGGGTGCGAATAGGTGTTAATGATCTTTCCCTTGCCATAGGTAGTGCTGTCTATAACATTGTTTGCCGAGCGCGGCAGATTGGGCGCATAATTATCAATGGTTTGCTGACCAAGGTAATTATAAACAGAGAACCTTAAACCGGCGCTTATCGTCAGGTCAGAGGTAATGTCGTATTTGTCGCCCAGGTAAATGGCGCTCTCCAGCGCTTGTTCAGCCGGAACGACATCAGGCACAACCAGTGAGCCGTTGCCGTAAGGTTCTTCGTCGCCCGGGTTTAATTGATAATAGATGGAGCTCAAACCAAAATCTATTGTGTTATTGCTGTTCAGGTAATAAGTAAAATCGGTTTTGAAATTGGTTTGGTTGATATTGAACTTCAGTTTATATCCGTCAACCGGATTTTGGGTACTGGATATATCATATTTATAGCCATCATATCCTACGGTTAACACACCGAAAAGTTTGGTGCTGAAGTTATGCTTCCATTTAATGTTGGCATTTTGGTTGCTGTAATTGTAAGTGGTATCGCTGTTAAGCCTGAAATTGTCGTTACTAAGGTAACTGGTAATGTAAATATTGTTGTTCTTGTCAATCTGGTGACTAATGTCAAGATTGAGGTCATAAAAAGAAGCATGACTGTGTTTATATTCTTCCGGCAGTAAACTCAACAACCAATCGGAATAGCTGGTGCGTGCGCCAAAAATGAATGAAGTTTTATCTTTAATTATAGGGCCTTCAACATTCAGGCGGCTGGTCAACAGTCCAATACCTGCTGAGCCGGTGAAAGTCTTTTTATTTCCTTCCCGATCGGTTACTTCCAACACAGACGATAAACGGCCACCAAATTTTTCGGGGATGCTGCTTTTGTATAACTCAACGTCCTTTACAATATCTGGGTTAAATGCGGAAAAGAAACCGAAAAAGTGTGCGGGATTATAGATAGTAGCATCATTCAGCAAAATAAGATTTTGGTCGGCAGCACCGCCCCTGACATTGAAGCCGGTTGTTGCTTCGCCCACAGACTGAACGCCCGGTAACGTTAATACTACCCGTAAAACATCGGCCTCACCGAAAATCTGGGGCACCTGTTTAATGTTTTTGATGTCGAGTCTGTTAACGCTCAGTTCAACGCCGCGGACATTAGCAACCTTGTCGGCAGAAATCTTTACTTCTTTTAAACGGGTAACCTGATCCTGTAGTTCAATATTCAATTCGCCATCGGTGTACAGAATCAGCTGCCTGCGGGTATCTTTCATTCCTATTGCTTTAATAATTAAAAGCTGTTTTCCACGCGGCAGGGAGAGCGTATAATAACCAAATTTGTCCGAAACTACACCGATTTTTGTATTGGCTACAAAAATGCTGGCACCCGCTATCACTTCGCCCGATTTAATTTCCTTTACATAACCCGAGATGGTGGCATGGCCAGGTTTAACTTCGTTTGTTTTTATGCCGATTTCGTAAAGTTTATTCTCGATGGTCGATTCTATGGCCGGCTTGTTGACGGTGGCTGTAAGGTCGCTAACCGGTGTGGTGTTATTTATGGCGGCCTGGCCCTGTTTGGGTGTAAAATAGCCAGCCGCTACAAGCGGATGTATCTCCTTATCCCTGGTTAGAAATACCCACATTTTTGCCGGAACAATGGTATAATGATAAAACGTATTGCGAAATGCAGCATTCAGTATTTCATCCAGTGTTTTATCAGCCAGCTGTAGCGTAACCTTCAGGCTATCAAACTGCGTGGCATTATAATAAAAATGGTAGCCTGTTTTTAATTCAAGGTCTTTTACCAATTGCGCTGCGTTGGCTTGCTGAAAATTCACACTTACCGTTTTTACCCGGGCGTTTTGCGCGGCTACCAGGCTGGCAGAAAATAAAACAATAATTAAGACGTAAATTATCTTCATGCTATTTGGTTATTTGGTCGTAATAAGTTGTAAGGTTGACCAAAGCCAAATCATGAAGACTATTAAATTTTATTTTATTATCCCTGATATATTGCTTGAGTTCTTTTTTCTTGTCCTTAAAAAAATCGAGCACAGCGCCAAGGCTGCCATCACCGATACTGTAATATTTATCGCCTTTTTTTATGTAATATTCTTTATTGTCGTTAACGGGTATAAAAATGCGTTCCATGCCCGAGCCGCCGCGGCTGGTATTAATAGTTTTTTCCCATTTGTTAATAACGGCTGACCTCCCTCCATAAAGCTGTTCATAAAATCCCGTCTTCAGTCCACTTGGATTATCTAAAATCCTGATAAAGTGCCTGGTCATCAGGTCGAAACTTGTGATTTTGTCACTCACCAGGCGGTATGGCGAACTGTGGTTATCTAAGAGCACGATCAGGTGGTCGGTATTGATGTCGTACAGCATGGGCACATTTTGGTAAGTTTCGCCATCGTAAGTAACTGATCCATTTCGCCATCCTGTAACATCCTCCAAAAAGGGACTCCCTTTTATATCAGCATCATAATTGCGAAAGTTGTAGCCATTATATAGCCATGATTCTTCTCCAACGGATTGGTCAAAGCGGGTAGTAAGGCTTAGAATGGACTGCTTATAAATTGAACTATCTACGTCCGGCTGCGCAACGGCTGTTTTGAAAAACATAATCAAAACGACAAGGCCAATAAATTTAGCAAAAAGGTGTTTAATCATTTAGGTTAAGATTTTGTTCTCCAATTTAAAAAAATTCACTTAAAAAAACAAACTTATTGCTACTTTGTGGCAATAAAAGCGATTTTTTACTATTCTTAAACGAGAGTTAACAGCGCCGGAGAAAAGATATTGTTTTTGGTGAAAGCTAAATGCCGGAGAAACAGCCTGTTTTTAGGCTTTCAATTCAACAAATCCGATCCGGGGGTTATGTCAAAAATCGAGGGTAAGCTATCACGATACCTTAACCCATTCGCCTTTTTCAAAATCATATTTTTTGATCACCCGGGCAGGGTTGCCAACCGCTACACTATAAGGGGGGATGCTTTTGGTAACTACGGAGCCACCGGCAACAACGCTGTGTTTGCCAATAGTAACCCCCGCCGTAATGACAGCGTTGGCGCCAATCCATACCTCATCTTCTACAATAATAGGGGCGGTGGTTACTTTTTGCAGGCGGATGGGTATAGTTACATCGGTATAGGTATGGTTGAGGCCGCTTAGTACAATGTTTTGCGCCAGGATTACCTGGTTGCCAATAGTAACCGGGCCGATGACAACGCTCCCCAAGCCGAGGCGAGAGTCGTTTCCAATCAATACATCGCCCGCGCCATTGTTGACTGTGCAAAAATCTTCGATAGTGGTATTCGTACCGAGCGAAAATTTATTAAATGGGAACACATCTGCCCTGGCGCTCCAGCGGATGGACGAGCCTTTGCCGCGATGATGAATGAACGGGGTCAAAAACCATCGTACCCACCAGCGTGGGCGGGCATTACCGACGATCATTTTATGGGCTATTTTTTTTAACCTGGGGTTTGATTTTATTGAAGATGATAGTCCCATAATGCCCGTAATTTAACCATTTTCGATCATAGTCGGCAAACTTAGCTAAATATTCTCTGGATGAAGATATTCAGTACTTCAACCATGATCAGGATAATGATCACCCATTCCAACCGGAAGCTGGTGCGGTATTGCAGCAGGTCCCTGAAAAGTTCGTAATTGTCTTTTACAATGTTTAAGCTTTCCTGTATGTTTCTGAACCTTTCATTCAGGTCGAAAGTGCGGATGAGGTCGGTGTGAATCTTGTTTAGATTTTCGTCCTCCCAGGTTTCGGGCGGCGCGTCAAAAATGTACATATTCTCGGCAATTCGGTTCTTTAACAGCAACGTCTTGCCGATATATTTCTTCAGGTTTATTCCGGATATGTTCAGGTTTCCCGTTTCTTCCAGCATCTGGGTGTGTAAGTTGGTCTCCTCCATTAGCCGTGTGGTTTGTTCCTGGTAATAATCCAGGGCAACCGATTGGGATACATTCAGCATAATTAAACGCAGCACTTCAATATCCGACCCGATGATCTCTATGGAATTAAAGCCTATTTTATTTCTTGCAGAATTGGTCTGGATCTTAAATTCCTCTTCCAAACTCTCGTCGAACTTGCCCTTGCAATAGGCTTCGATAAGCCTCAAAAATTCAGAGATCCGGATTGGGTCGTAATTTAAAAAGCAAACTACCCCATATTTAAAAACATAAATGTACTGGCCTTCATCGGTGATGTAAAACAATTCATCAGTATCGCCAAAATATAATTCAGCTTTAAATGCAGATCTGAATGTTTTTATATCAATGCTATCAGCTATCTGGTAGGATAAAACTTGTACTAACATATATCATTATTTAGCATGCATTAAAGATACATAAATACTTGCCCAAAATTCGATGTGCGGCTAACGGGTTCGTGTTTCAAATTGTTGCATTTTTACCAAACGTTCCTACCGGAACGTATTCTGATCTGTTATTTATCTACCAACCAAACGTCCCGAAGGGATGAAGCTTCAATATTAAAACGTTCCATAGGAACGATTGGTTGGTAGAAATCGGTCCGCTACAGCCACGTTCCATAGGAACGTTTGGTGTTTTTAAAGCGATAACGGCCCCGCTTTTTTAGCAGATTATATCTGGACATTATTCACTCTCATAAACACATTTCCCATTAATAAAAGTCCGCTCCACTTTGATGGATGATATATCACCAGGGGCAATTGTTAACGGATCGCGGTTCAGTATAATAAAATCGGCCAGTTGCCGGGGTTCAAGCGTTCCAAACTGCGGTGTTTGGCCAATAGCTGCCGCGCTTACGGTATATGCCTTCAAAGCATCAGCTATGCTGATGGCTTCGTCTGGCGCAATTGCAAAACCTTCGTTATCTCTGCGGGTTACGGCGGCTTCCAACCCTTTAATGGGGTTTAAGTTACTTACCACCGGGGCATCAGATGACAGTGCCGTCAGTATACCATGTTTTAAAACCGAGCGGACAGGATAACATTGGTTCAAATAATCCTGGTCCAGGTATTGCCGGAAATTTTTGCCAAGTTCGCTGATAAATATGGTTTGCATGGAGGTGGCGATCTGATGTTTCGCCATAAGTTCCAGGTGTTTTTCTTCCGGGAGACCGAGGTGTTCGATTCGCTTTAAAACATCAGGAAACATCTCTCCAAGTTTGATATAACTATCAATCACAAATTCAATTGCCGCATCGCCGATAGCGTGGGTAGCAAGGCCAAGGCCTTTTTCCATTGCGGCCTGGCCTAACTGCAGGTATTGTTCCTTTTGTAAACGTAGTACGCCTTGCTCATTGGTGTTTTTATAATGACGTTTAAGCGCTGCAGTTTTACCGCTTAAACCACCATCGCTGAAAAATTTAACAGTATTTACATTGAGCCAGTCTGATGAAAAATATTCGGGCAGATCATAAGGTTTTTCGCCGCCATCCGGTAATAATATGGGTATAGCATTCAGCCGGAAACCAAGGTCGCCGGCGTGATGCATCTCATAATAGGCCTGCAGCAATAAAGGATCGACCGCAGGATCGGTAGCGGCGGTAATGCCAAAGCTGTATAACTGTTTCCGGGCGGCCGTCACCATTACTTTTAATTCTTCTTTGCTATAGGCAGGAATATTTTTGCTGACCAGGCCCAGCGCCGTTTCGGAGAAGATGCCATTTGGCTTGCCGTCGTTGCCCCGGTACATTACGCCGCCGTCGGGAACAGGTGTCTTTATGGTGATATTGCTTAACTCAAGCGCCCGTGTATTAGCAACCGCTATATGAGCACAGGTACGGATGAGATAAACAGGCTTATCCTTTACCACTTTATCCAGGTCGTTTTTATCGGGCATGCGGCCTTCTTTCCAGCCTGCTTCGTTAAAGCCGCGGGCGGTGATCCAGCTGATGTCAGGGTTGTTTTGATGATAAGTTGCTACCATTTCCAGCATTTCATCCAGACTACCGGCCTTGCGTACGTCCAGCATATAAGTTGCCAGGTTGCCGACTTTCCAGATATGGATATGCGAATCGTTAAAGCCAGGCATTAGTGTTTTGCCCCCGGCATCAATTACTTCTGTACCCGCGTGCACCTGGGACTTAAAATCATCCCAGCGCCCTATGCCCTTAATGCGGTTGCCATTTATCGCGATAGCATCGCACCCTTTACCGGTGAAACCACCGTTAAAAGAAAGCAGGTTGGCATTATGGATAATTAATGAAGGCATGGCAAAATTAATGAAGGCATGGCAAAATCTTTTTATACTAACACTGCGCTTCTTTTAGCCTGCGCACGGGCTATGGCATCTTCCAAAACCTGTAAGCCTTCAATAAGCTGTTCGGCTGTTATAACAATTGGCGGCAATAGCCTGATACAATTGCTGAATAATCCGGCGCGGATCATGATCAGGCCATGCGCTACTGCATCTTTTATGATCTCCAAAGTCGCTTCGGCATCCGGTTCTTTGCTGTCGCGATCTTTTACAAATTCAACCAACCGCATTGCGCCGATACCGCGCACATCGCCGATGAGTGGATACTTTTCTTTCCAGCTTTCAAGTGTGGTCCGAATAATTTCGCCAACTACATTTACCCTTTGTAAAAAGCCTTCACTTTTAATGATCTTGATCGCTTCGATGGCCGCAACGCAAGCTACCGGACTGCCGCCATAGGTGCCGCCGATACCGCCTAAATGCGGCGCGTCCATCATTTCGGCTTTGCCGGTTACCGCGCTGATAGGCATACCTGCGCCAATTGATTTTGCGCTGACAATAATATCAGGTATTACCCCACTATGCTCTACTGCGAAGAATTTACCGGTACGCCCGGCACCGCATTGAATTTCATCTGCAATAAACACAATTCCATATTTATCGCAAACTTCGCGTAGCTTATGGAGGTAAGCTGGTGGGATTGGCAAAAAGCCGCCTTCACCCTGCACCGGCTCAATAATAATAGCTGCAAGTGATTCGGGGTCTACCTGCGAGATAAAGGCCTCCTCCAGTTTTTTGATACAATAGGCTACATATTCATCTTCGCTCATGCCGTCAATACCCCGATAGGCATTGGGGGCAGGTATCCGGTAAATATCCGATACATACGAGCCGAAGCCCTTTTTAAATAAAGCGTATTTGCTGGTGAGGCTAAGCGTTAACAAGGTGCGGCCATGATAAGCCCCTTCGAAACATAAAACAGCGTTACGTTTGGTATAATACTTGGCAATATTTACCGCGTTCTCCACCGCCTCTGAGCCTGAATTGGCCAATAAGGTTTTTTTAGGGAAATCGCCGGGCGTAATGCTGTTCAGTAATTCGGCCAGGTCGAGATAAGGTTCCATAGTTGTAACCAGGGAGCAGGTATGGATGTATTTATCCAATTGATCCTTAATGGCATTCACTACCTGTTCATTGCGGTGACCCACATTGATCATCCCGATACCGCCTGCAAAGTCAAGCAATTGGTTGCCATCCACATCCCAAACTAATGCGCCCTCAGCTTTTTCAACCACTACTTCGGTTGATTTTGCCAGGCCTGCCGGTAAGGCATTCTTTCTTCTCTCCAATGCTGCCAGTCCTTTAGGGCCGGGTAATGCTGTTTTTAATTTTATAAACGACATGGGTGTTTTTTTAGTCCGAAAGTCCGAAAAGTCGGGAAGTCCGGAAGATTATATTATAATGGTATAATTTCGTTCGTTGGTTTTTTGTTCGAATAACTGTTTATTAAACTCTTTCTTTCGGACTTTCCGGACTTTTCCGACTTCCGGACTTCTTCACACATCCTTATCAATATCCAGTTTTATCAATACACCATAATTGCCGCAAACAGGGTCTGTCAGGTAATCGGGTATTAAAGCTATGGGCTCAAAGCCAATTTTAATTTGTGGGGTGACGGTAGGGTCGGTTCTTTTCCCAGTAATCAATTCGGCATAATATTGTTCGCCGGTTATTGATTCGCTTACCCAGCCGTAACCACTCATCATCCCCACGGTGATCTGTCCTTTTAAACCCAGCTGACGGGCGACTTCGTGCCTTGCCCTGTAAAGCAAACGCGCCAGGCCCTGGCCGCGGTAATCCGGGTGCACGCCAATATCCAGGCCGTATAACCAGTCGCCATCGGGTTCGTGGTTGGTCATCCAGCCACCGGCAAATGTTTCTTTAAAGGTATGGTGATGATTTGACATGTTGAAAGTGCAGCGCATGGTGGTGGTCATGCCGATTACTTTGTCATTATCTGTTATTACAAACTGTCCTTCCGGAAATATTTCGAGGTGCCTTAAGTAATGTTGCCTTAAAATCAATTCGTCTTCGGCAAGCGTTGGGAATACCACCCGCTGCAATTCCTCCAGCTGTGCTGCATGTTCGCGCCGGGTGTTTTGCACCACCAGGCCCGAGTTTGTTGTAATGCAATAGTTTTTAATAATGGTATGCATTGTAATATTTTAATTAATGGATGGTAAAACCCATTATGATGTAAACAACGGATGATAATGCAAAGGCGATGGTGGCATAAGGTAATTGCGATAAACCATGATCGAGGTTATTACACTCCGTACTTTGCGCGGTAAGCACCGTAGCATCGGAGTATAAACAGGCATTAGCGCCAAATACCCCCGCGCTGATTACCGCACCACAATTCAATAAAACGTTGGAACCAAAATGCTGCGCCAGCGGCACCACCAGCGGTATCGCGATAGCATATAGGCCCCATGACGAACCGGTGGTGACCGAGATCAATGAAAGTGAAACAAAAACGATAACCGGTAAAAATTCTTTATTCAGGTAGGGCGCCGCCGCGTGTAAAACATATTGCGTGAGCCCCATTTTATCGTTTACGTCTTTCAGCACATAGCTCATCATTAAAATGGCCAGAGCATAAAGCATACTACTAAAGCCACCGAACATGGTTTCGGATAATTGCCTGAATGTACCGAGCTTGATCAGCAGGTAGTAAATAAATGTAAAGGCCACGGCCACCATTACCCCTTTTAAGGCATCGATATCAAAAAAGATAGTCGCGGCCAGCAATATGATGATAGGCAACAAAAAATAGATCACTTTGGATTGCTTTTCCGGGTTCATCGCACTGATATCGAGCGAAGCGGTGTCGCTGAATTCTGAAGCGGTTAATTGCCCGGTTTCTTCTGCACGGATATCAGCCGCTTTCATTTTGCCAAACCAGGGAAGTATCCCATAAATAAATAAAGGAATGATCAACACGGATACATATCCATAGGAAACAAAAGGGATCATTTTCCAGTAAGTTACCAATCCCTGGCCTTTGGTGGCGACGTGCGATGTTTCGAGGATATTGCCAATAAAAATGGTCCACGTTGAAATGGGAACAATTACACACCATGGGGGGGCCGTGGTATTTACAATATAAGCCAGTTTTTCGCGAGGGATTTTAAAGGCATCGGTGATCTTCCGCATCGAAATGCCTACGGTAAGGGCGCTGAGGTAGTCATCCAAAAAAATAAACAAGCCCAGGAACCAGGCGCCCATCAAAGCGCTTCGTTTCGTTTTTATTCTTTTCAGGGCCCATTCGCCAAATTTCATGGTGCCGCCACTTCGTACCATTAGCCCGATCAGCGAGCCATATAATCCGCAAACAAGAATCACCCACACCGAAGCACTATCACCTAATACTTTCTCAAACGAATTGACAAAATTGCTAAAGACGTTGGTCTTGTCGTGAAAACCAATGATCGCATAACCAACCAAACAGCCAATCAGCAAAGGCTCGAACGAGGTTTTTTGCTTAATGGCCAGTATAATTACTACTGCCGGTGGTATTAATGCTATTGCGCCGTATGCCATTTGGTAATTACTGAATTATTGAGTTATTGAATTAGTGAATTTTTTGTTGGGGGTAAACCCGATTGTTGATTCATGTTTTTTAACACCACTTTTTTTAAGTCTCCCCTACCGGGGGAGATTTAGAGGGGGCCTATATAGGGCCTATTCCTATGCTTATTAACTTCTTCTCCATATACTCATACAAACCTTCGCTGCCGCTTTCGTGGCCCTGGCCACTGTATTTCCAGCCGCCAAAGGGCAGTTCGGTGCCATGCGGGGCCCATTCGTTAATGCCCACGATGCCAAATTCCAAACCTTCGGATACCTTGATAGCTGTTTTTAAATTATTGGTGAAGGCATAAGCCGCCAGGCCGTATTCCGTATCATTTGCTTTGTGCAGGGCATCTTCCAAATCATCAAAACGGAACAATGGCAGCACCGGTCCAAATATCTCGTGCCGCGCAAGTGTTGAAGATTGGCTCAAATTAGCTACCACCGCTGGCTGAATAAAATAACCTTTGTCCAAATGATGCGGTCGATGGCCGCCGGTAAGCACTTCTGCTTTTTCGAGCCTTGTTTTTTCCAGCAGATCAAACACGCTGTCTCGTTGTTTGCCGGTGATGAGCGGGCCAACGTTAACGCCTTCTTCAAAGCCGCTACCCACTTTTAGCAGGGATACATATTTTTTAACAGATTCGGCAAACTGGTCGTAGATGTTTTTATGAACGTAAAATCTTTGCGGGGCTACGCAAACCTGGCCGTTGTTACGGAAGCGGGCTATGGAAGCCGCTTTGGCAACTTCATCCACATCTACATCATCAAAAATGATAACCGGCGCGTTACCACCCAGTTCCAGCGAAAGTTTGGTATGGGTGCGGCTTGCGCCATCCATTAGTATTTTGCCGACGCGGGTACTGCCGGTAAAGCTGATCTTTTTTACCCGTTTATCATGCAGCATTGCATCTCCCACTGGCGAAGCTTCAGCAATGACGAGGTTCAAAACACCTGCCGGCAAACCAGCAGCAACTAATGCTTCCACCAAATGATAAGCCGAAAGAGGTGTATCTTCCGATGGTTTGGCAACAATGGTACAGCCCGCCGCTAATGCAGCGGCCCAGGCCCGTGCCGGGTTGTAGGCCGGGAAATTCCATGCTGTAATAATACCGATAACACCCATGGGCTGCAGGATGACGGAACTCCGTTTGTCGACCCTGTTGGTCGGGATCACTTTACCATAGGCGCGTTTTCCTTCTTCGGCATACCATTCAAAAAGATTGGCAGCTACAGTCCATTCGCCGCGGGCCTCTAATAAGGGTTTCCCGCTTTCGAGCACCATATCGTGTGCTATTTTATCCAGGTTCTCCCGCAAATAATTGGCGGCCTTCTTTAATATTTCGGCCCGGTAATAAGGCGTTGTTTTACTCCAGGTTTTAAAGGCGTCATCGGCAGCATCAATAGCCAACGCAGCATCCTTCCCGTTTCCGAAACTGATCCGGCTCAATACTTCTTCGGTCGCGGGGTTAACCAGCGAGATTTCATGCCTATCGACCGCCTCTACCCAAGCTCCATTAATAAATTGTTTATATTGATTTAATGATTTCACCGATTTTTGTTTAATGATTACACGGATTGTTGTTTTTGATTTTACCGAATATTTAATGTGATTTCACCGATTTTGAGATCATATCCTTATCATCAATCGTCATCGGTGTAGCCCTTCTTCAACTGCGGTAACCACACCTGAATCGGTGGAATCACATAACAATCGGTGTAATCCCTCCTCAATTATATCCAGGCCTTTATTTAATAAACCTTCTTCAATCACCAGCGGACTTAAGATCCTGATGATATTCCCATTAACACCGGCATTGATAACTACAAGGCCATGATCGGCGCAATAGCTAATCAGTTTTTTACACAGATCGGCATCCGGCTGATGCGGGTCGTTGTTTTTTACCAGCTCAAAAGCCATCATGGCGCCCAGGCCGCGTACATCGCCTATCGCACTGAATTGTTTTTTGAAGCTGTTAAATCGCTTCCTGACGATATTGCCCACTTTTTCACCAAGCGCATTGATGCCAATCTCTTCCATGTAATCGAGTGTAGCCAGCGATGCGGCGCAGCAAACAGGGTTGCCGGGGTAGGTGCCGCCGATAGTAGACGGTTTGCAGGCATCCATGATATGTGCTTTGCCGATTACCGCACCTATCGGCATACCGCTGCCCATGCTTTTCGCCCAGGTGGAAATATCTGGGGTTACATTATAATGTTGGTACGCTGCCCATTTACCGGTACGGCCGAAACCGCTTTGTACTTCATCTAAAATGAGTAAAATGCCGTACTTGTCGCAAACAGCCCGCAGGCCTTCAAGGTATTTTTTTGGAACGACGTTAAATCCCCCTTCACCCTGCACAGGCTCCATAATAATAGCAGCTACTTGCGAGGCTGGTACATTGGTGTGGAAAAAGTCTTCCAGTTCGTGCAGGTGATGGTCCGAAAATTCATCCAGGTTTGCGCCCCGCGGATCGTGATAATAATCCGGGAAAGGGATCCGGTAAACCTCAGGGGCAAAGGGGCCGCAGCCCAATTTGTACCCCACTTTTGAGGTAAGCGTCATGCTCATCATGGTGCGCCCGTGGAAAGCACCGCCATAACAAATAATTGCGGGCCTGCCGGTTGCCTGGCGGGCTATTTTGATCGCATTCTCCACGCTTTCGGCGCCGGAGTTGGTCAGCATTACTTTGGTATGGTCGCCATGCGGAAACAGGCTCACCAGTTTTTCGGCCAGTTGCATGTACAGATCATAAGTGGCTACATTAAAGCTGCAATGGATTAGTTTTGCTGCCTGGTCGGCAATGGCTTTTACAACTGGCTCCGGGCAATGGCCGGCATTTACTACGCCGATCCCTCCTGCAAAATCGATCATCTCCTTCCCATCCGCGTCAATGATCACTGCTCCTTTCGCGCTTACCGCAGTTGACGGATTGAATATGCCTATTGCATCCGGTACAAACTGCTTCCTTCTATCTAAAATCTCTTTACTGTTCATTTTATTGTTTTGATTTCACCGATTGTTTATTTCGATTACACCGATTTTATGTTCTTTGATTTCACCGATTACATGTGCACACTTAACTGCAACTACTAACTGCCACTGCCACTTATCCCCCTCCTGCCATTGATTTCATCAACATTTCCGCTGCTACCCTGCCTGTTTGTGCGCCGCCATTCATATAACCCTGGAAATCGCGGCTTACGTGTTCGCCGGCAAAATATATTTCACCAACAGGCACGCCTTCCCAGCCCGCCAGGGTACTCCATTGGCCGGTTTTAAATGAGCTGTAGCCTGCCTTTGACCAGGGGTTTTCGCTCCAGCAAAACTTGGTGCTTTTATTGGTGAAGGCCTTATCCATACCGGGGAAAATAGTATTTAGTTCGGGCACAAATTCCTTGTTTAAATCTTCAAGGCTTGTGTTTTTTACCTTATCGCTAAAATTACCACCGCCAAAAACGGTGAAACTGCCCTCTGTTTCTGATTGCGCCTGGCTGCTGTCCCATCCGCAGCCAAAACCAAGGTCGGTAAAGGTATAGCCTTGCTGGCCGTGCAACCGCCAGGGTTTGCCATTGTGGACGCCTATAATAAACTTACTGCTGTTACCGTAACCAATTTCATTGATGCATTTTGTTTTTTCGGCAGGCATGGGCATATCTAATTTAACCAGCCGCAGCATGGTAAAAGGGATGGCGATGATTACATGGCCGGCCTGAACTGTAACAGCGGTTCCCTGGTTATCAAATTCAAGATTATAACCCTTGTCGCCTGCCTTGCTTATGGCTTTAAGTGTATACCCCGTTTTTACCGACCCTTTTACTTTTTGATATACAGCATCGGTTAATGTACTGCTGCCGCCTTTAATTTTAAATACCTCATGATCTGCCCCGAACAATTCATACCCTTTTTCCTTATCCGAAGGTTCCACAAACATGATCAGGAAGTTTACTGCCGATTGGATGGATGCCTCCATGCCATATTCGCGGGTGAGGGTTACATTTAAAAAATCAAACAGCCAGCCGGTAATGCCGATTGCACTAATGTAACCGGTAATGGATAGCTTATCCAGGTGTTCAAATTGCGCGGCGGCCTTGTAGCTGATAATATCGGGCAGTGATTTGATGTCTTTCATTAACTGAATGACATACGGTTTTAAAGCATTTTTCAGGTCATCTTCTGATAATGACTTTCCCTTAAAATAATAAGTTTTACGGGCAAGCGGATCTGGCCTCAGGTCGTAAAATGACAACCCCAATTCTTTTACCAGTTGCAGGATGTCGGTGTGGGTGGTATCAACCAGTTCCCCGCCAATGTCAGTTGTAAGCCCTTTGCCAAATTCATCGCGCAGCGTAAACATACGACCGCCAATACGGTCGGATGCTTCGTACACAGTGGATTGAACATCTGTTTTTTGTAACTGATACGCCGCATTTAAACCCGCTATACCTGCGCCAATAATCACAATACTGCGCTCATTGCTTTTTCCGCAGGACGAAAGGCTCAGTATGCCAGGTGTAAGAGCAGTTGCACCCGCCACGATAGCCATTTGCTTTAAAAACTTACGGCGGCTGTCGCTGTATTCGTTAAACAATTCAGTTGCTTCTTTGTCTTCGCTCACCGCTGAGTAGAAGGCAGATCGTAATAAACGGGCAATGGGGTAATGTGCCATGTTTTTTTAATTGTTGATTTGTTGAATTAGTGAATTATTGATTTTTGAATTTATTCCATTGGAACTTAATGCTTAACTAAGTTTGTCTTGTGCAGATAATTATCAGCTATCCCATTTTCTTATTCACTAATTCAACAATTCACTAATTCACTAATTAATCAGTATCCCGGGTTTTGAACTACAGCACCGCCCGTGGCGCTAACTTCCCGCAACGGTATCGGGTAACATGAGTTCGCTACAGTTACCGTTAAACTGGTTAAGGGCGTAAGTACATTTACCACTTGCCCGGTCCGCGCGAGGTCGAAGTAGCGGTGACCTTCAAAGTTGAATTCCGCCCTGTTCTCGTCCGACACTACCTGTGCGTA
>Ga0206955_1025_pt1 | contig 38874 bp, 36 predicted proteins | sample Alteio_BWOrgHeat_34_FD_153247 | JGI IMG/M metagenome (GOLD analysis project Ga0206955, IMG submission 153247) | Enriched cells from forest soil in Barre Woods Harvard Forest LTER site, Petersham, Massachusetts, United States -... | ecosystem: Environmental > Terrestrial > Soil > Temperate forest >...
AGATATCTGCCAATCGATGAGCGCGGCAGCCTGCTGCCAGATGCGTGGATCATCCTCGATCTGGACGTGAGACTTCATAAACAACCGCGCGAACCAGGAAGAGCTGCCGGTCGTGATCGGGCTGTCGTTGTAGTTCATGCGGAAGTTTCCGATGATCCTTGTCCGCACGGGATCAGCCGCTGCAATCTCGGAACGCCCGTGAAAGAGACCGTCCGGTTGGTAAAAGTTCACGGCATTAATCACATTCGGCGGAATTAGGGAAGCTCTGAACAACCACTGCACTTAGGCCGGGGAATGATTCGACGAGAAGAGGGAGACCGGTTCTTTCATTCCCGCAGGCTGTGCTGGGCCTCCCCGACTCACCGGTTCGGGTAGTCGGGGTACTGGGAAGGCACTATGCCGCTGAGTACAGCAGCTTCTTGCGAACCATGAACAAGTTGACCAGGGCGCAGGTGGCAAATAATCGGTTGGCATTCTTCGCCAGCCCGCGGTAGCGCACCTTCACGAACCCGAACTGCAGCTTCAGCACTCCGAACACGTGCTCCACCTTGGATCGTACCGTCGACTTGGTTCGGTTCTTCGCCCGCTCGACTTCGTCGAGGTAATCTCTATGACGATAGCGGCGATGGGTGCAGTCCTGCGCTCGCGGCGCACATTGGTGGATGACATCCGCCTGCCCACGATAGGCCTGATCACCCCACACCCGCGTCTCCTCCCCGTGCAGCAAGTCGGGCAGTACGGTCGCATCCGCCACGTTGGCCGGCGTCACCAGCGCGGTGTGAATCAGCTTGGTCTTGCTGTCCACCCCCACGTGCGCCTTCATGCCGAAGTACCACTGGTTGCCCTTCTTCGTCTGGTGCATCTCCGGGTCGCGCTTCTGCTCCTGGTTCTTGGTCGAAGTGGGTGCGTGAATAATGGTCGCGTCCACGATGGTCCCGGTCGTGATCCGCACTCCCCGGCTCTGCAAGTGCAGGTTGACCGCTTCCAGCATCTGCCCGCCTAACCGGTGTTCTTCCAGCAGGTGGCGGAACTTGCACACCGTGGTCTCGTCCGGGACCGCCTCGTTGCCCAAATCGATGCCCACAAAGCGGCGCATCACCGCCGAGTCGTACAATGCTTCTTCCACCGCCGGATCCGATAGATTAAACCACTGCTGCAGGAAGTAAATGCGCAGCATCCGCTCCACCCCTACCGGCGGTCGTCCCTTGCCCGACTTCGGATAGTAGGGCTCGATCAGGCAACACAGCTTGCTCCAGGGAACCACCTGCTCCATCTCTTCCAAAAACAACGCCCGCCGCGTCTTCTTGCCATAACGCTCAAAGCCACTCATCATCGCCAGTGTCCTCTGCTTCATCTGCCGACACTGTAGCTGCATTCGCCGTGGAAATGGAGAGCTTAATCAGAGTCTCCCTAGACCGTCATGCTCTCCGGCCTTGCCGATGCTATCTACCTGAATTGTGAGCAGCACTGGGATCTTTCTGTGTTCCAGTTCACGAGCCAACGCCACCGTTTCTGAGGCTCCCCAGCTGTGCCCGTAGATGATAATCCTTGCTCGCTGCTTCTCTTCCGTCGTGAGTATCCCGTCACCGTCCGTATCAAGCCATTCCAGCACTTGGCGATGAGCCGCCTCGCGGTGATGATTTCCAAACACCTCGACATAAGCGCTGGATGAGTAGCGGTGTCGAAGCTCTGTCGCGAGCTGAACCTCCGGATGAAAGGAGTCGTCGCGATTCACAAAGCCTCCGACAAATCCGATGACGATCAGCCGACCGCTGTAAGGATCTGACGACGCGGCCGCCCTGATCGAGCCCACCTCATCCTTTGCATCGCGTTCTGGGGTTGCGCGAGCGCTATTATGGGCGGCGAGCTGCGCCAGAGGATTTTGAGCATGACTGCGCGCTGCAACAAGAAAGAGTGCGGACCATATCAGCAGCATGATCGTAATCATCCAGACTTTACGCTCTCTCATGATGACTCCGTTCACTTAGGCCGTTGCAGAAGTGCGCGAGAGTTTCCTGACTCGCTTCAATTCTGGCTGGCACCAGCAAACCTCACTCTGCATCCCCAAGCTCTCGGCGCTCCCGTCCGTGAGTCCATCGAACGCCAAGCGCGTGTAGGATGATGAGATCGCCAAAACTCAGGTGGCTATCTTGCAACACCGCGTCACGCGCGTAGCGAACGCAGCCATTGACCGATTCACACCACGACGCGCAGAGAACGAATCCGCCACAGCGTGCACAGGTGAGATCCTCGCCGGAGCCGCAGCCCTGCCGTTCAAGTTTTTTGGCCATCGTTCCCTCCAATGCCCGCTAGATCGATTTGCGAGCTGTTTCACGAGCCCCACCCTCTCCAGAGCAGTTTCATGGCCACTCGATTTGAAGTAGCGAACTCCAGTTAAGCAGTTGATGAAAGGAAAAGTGGGGAGTTTCAGCTTGGTGATGGAAGAGCTGTTGAGGGGCATGATGCCAAGGCTTTGGCACCTGGTAATGCATACGCATCCTCGGGTGGCATGGTTTGCTATATCAGATAAACGCCAACTGAAAGCGGATAGTGATCCGACGCCAGGACCGAACTGTGGACGCAGGCACTGTCGCCGCGCACTGGTCCGCACGTGAAAATCCAGTCGATAGCGCGTCCCCGGTCGAACAGCGAACCCGGGGTGGTCCGGGAGGGTTGGCTGGAGAACACACTACGGAATCGGGCTTGCATGACCGCATGGGCCGCAGCAGTTCGAAATACGTCCAGATTGAAGTCGCCCGCCAGGATAAGGAGCGTAGTCGGGTTGTAGCGAATAGCATCATCGAGACACTCATTCAGTTGAGAGCAGCGCAGGCGGTCGTCGCCGCGACTTTCCAAATGCAGGTTGTAGCTCACCAGGGTCCTGCCGGCGACACTCGCTTCGGTCATGAGGGCCATCCTTCCGCCGATTCTCTCTTGGAGCGGCTCGATATCGGGAAGGAACCATCGCGGACGCCAAAAGTTGGACTGTTTCTTAAATCGGATGATCCGAGAGTTGGACAGCGGCCAGCGTGAGAGCGTGGCCTGGCCGTGGTATGCAGGAGAATCGTTCGACCCCTGGGTCAATTCCTGAAACTCGCGACCGAAGACATAGTTCATCTCGAGTTTCGGGGCCTATCTCCCGCGCGATGTTCAGCCCATGTGTCCGACGGGCATTGAGATCGCACTCCTGCAGCATGATCAGGTCCGCGCCGGCGCCGCTCAGAAAATCAATGATCCCGCTCAATCGAAGGCCGCGATTGATGTTCCAATCGACAACGCGGACTGAGCGGGGCGGCCGTAAGGCAGAGAGTGCGGGGGCAAAACTGCCTGTCTCGATCTCTGCGCCGGAACTTCCATTCATGCTGGGATTCTAGCCTCCGGGTTTCCGCGGAGATTCGGCAAATCAGGAGGCCATCGGATCGGGAGGAGAATTGACGCTTTTCGACCTCGACGCGAGGGCGAAAGCACCATAGGAATAGAGCGAGATCAACCAGACCAGATTGGCGCCCACTGTCTATAGAAAGAAGGCGACCTTCATGAGGTTGAGCAGTGCGAAAAACAGCAGCGCATACGGCAAGAAGCACCGTCGGATGATGAACTCCAGATTCCGTCCAGCGTACAAGATCGGGTTGGAACGCCGCTGCTCGGCTTTTGCCTGCCAGATTGCAAGGTATTGCTCAGGTCGCTGGTTGGCGAACCTGCGCCGGCCGAGACCGGTGACCAGGAAGCTCATTACGGCTCCGAAAAGAAGTCAGTGGTGGTCTTCGCCACCGTATTCGAATGCGAGGCCGTCGCAGCGGCCAATGTGTGTTCGATAGCAACTTCGAGCTGCCGTATGCGCTGCTTTGGATCACACTCTGATTTTTTGGTAGTGACTGGGGAGGATTCGACCGCTCCCCATTTATGTCTTGTTACAGGGTGTGGAAATTGAGGTGCTCGGAGGGCGACTCAGAGAGTAACTCCGGCATGCCGTTCTGCCTAAGCTGCCTTCGCGGCTTTTCTAACCTTCGCCCAGCGAGCCTTTTGGGCGGCAGCAATTCTTGCCCGCGCTTCGGGCGAGAGGATGTGCTTCTTCGCCGTGATGGGAGTCGGCGCGGTCTTTGGTTTGGGCCCGCGTTTCACCTTGATGGTTGTGGTTGGAGTGCTACCGGAGAGAATACTCTTCACCTGTTGCAGACGAGCGAGTTCAGAGTCTATCTGTGCAATGATGTCTGTCGTGTCCATTGCTCAATTCTACGCTGGGGACTCACTTATCTGCGATCCGCCAACTTACTGAGAATCCAGCCATAAGACACCGGCGTCAGATTGACCTGCTCGCAGCTTACACACAGGAAGCGGAGATCATCGACATGCTTCACTGCTTTGGGTTCGTCACGACGACGAAGCCGTTTGATGGTACGCGAATGCAAGTGGCCGTGAACATTGAAGTGCCAACGCTTTAGCTGGCTCTCATGAAGCGGAACATGGGACAACACAAAGTCCTCCATTTTGACGATGCCAGCGATTCGGTCGAAATACTTTAGATAGTCCTTCGAATCGTACCGGTCATTGTTCCCCAGGATGAGAGACTTCTTTCCGTTGAGACGCGCGGCGACCGGAAGCCCTCGCTTGCCGAAACTGAAATCCCCCAAGTGCCAGACGGTGTCTTTCTTTCCTACCATGGCATTCCAGCGGCGGATAAGCTCCTCGTCGTGTTCCTCAAGACTTGCGAATTTCCGGCCTCGCTCTTTCTCCCGGATTTCGACGATCCGTTTGTGGTTGAAATGCGTATCGGCGATGAAGAAGACTTCGCTCATATTCACCAGTATGGCGTGTCATGATGACAGGTCAATGACGACGCGGCGCGCAGCATTTATTCGTGCGGGTCTTCGTTCGCAATACGATCACAAGGCCAGACGTAGATCTTGAGTCAGGTGCGAGCGACTGTCTTCAGTCGGCGCCGAATCGCAAATGCACACGCATCGATGCGGCAATTGTTATGAAAATCCCCTGCCCGGCCGCATCATGGCGACGCGGCGAACGTCTTTGCCGCTGTGCTGTGTCTTGTTCCTTTTCGCCTCTCGTAACTAGACGCGGATCATGGCGCGACGGCGGTCCCTGTCAACGGCGCTGCCCGCTCCTTTCGCGCTTCGCTCCCGTGTTGGCCGTTTCTCTCCGGTGACAGGTCCCGCTCTGTGCCGCGCTTGTTCATGCCCGCGTTACGAGAAAACGCGGAAAGGACAAGACCATGTCGAACACAGAAGAAAAGCAGGACGTTTACACCCGCATCACCAACAAGATCATCACCTCATTGGAGCAGGGCGTCAGGCCTTGGATGAAACCCTGGAACGCCGAACATGCGGCCGGGAAGATCACGCGCCCGCTTCGCCATAATGGCCAGCCCTATTCCGGCATCAACATCCTGATGCTCTGGGCCAGCGCGATGGAGCAGGGTTTTGCGGCGCCGATCTGGATGACCTTTAAGCAGGCCATCGAACTGAACGCGCATGTCCGCAAGGGCGAGAAGGGCTCGCTCGTGGTTTACGCCAATTCCATCACGCGCACCGAGCACGACGACACCACCGGTGAGGATATCGAGCGCGAAATCCCGTTCCTCAAGGGCTACACAGTGTTCAACGTCGAGCAGATCGACGATCTTCCGGAAATCTACTACGCCAAGGCCGAAAGCCAGCTCACGCCGGTCGAGCGCATCGCGCGCGCCGAGGAATTCTTCAAGCATATCCCCGTCACCTTGAAGCACGGCGGCAACCGCGCCTATTACGCGCAGGAGCTGGACTACGTGCAGATGCCGATCATTGAAGCCTTCCGCGACGCCGAAAGCTACTATGCCACGCTCGGGCACGAATTCATTCATTCGACCAAGCACCCGATGCGCCTGACCCGCGATTTCGGCCGGAAGACCTGGGGCGACGAAGGCTACGCCCGCGAGGAACTCGATGCCGAGCTGGGCAGCGCATTCCTGTGCGCCGATCTGGAGCTGACACCGGAAGTGCGTGATGACCATGCCGGCTATATCGCCAACTGGCTCGAAGTCCTAAAAGACGACAAGCGCTGCGTCGTCCAGGCTGCCTCTTACGCGCAGAAGGCCGTGGATTACCTGCACGGGCTGCAGCCGCAGCCCGTCGCAGCGGCCGCCGCATAAGCGGTCTCGGCGGCTTACTCGTCAGGTGAATTTCCGATTCGCGAGCCCGCGAATCAAACAAAAACTGGCGTCCAATTGGCGTCCAATAACGGGAGCCGAGGGTATCTCAGGCCTTCAGGGAGCCATCCGTGGCCTGTATTGTCAATGAGTTACCGAGAATTAAAACCCTTTCACGGCGATAACATGGAATCGGCAGATTTTTCTCTTCAGGAGTCGCCTGATTAGGAATTTTCAGACTGCTCACCAAAATATGCGACGCCTTCAACTTCAGCAAGCGCTTATTGCCCTGGTTTTCACGCTGCCGGTCATGCTCGCCTGCGCACAAGCGTCTCCTTCCGATCTCAAAACCATCGACGCTCTCGGATCGAATCTATTTCTTCAATCTGGATCCACAGGTATGGTTCTCGTAGTCGTCTACGACAACCAGGTATTCTTTCGTGGATACGGAGAGACCGCACCGAATTCCCACAGACTCCCCACTCAGGATTCTCTGTTGCGGCTCTGCTCCCTTACAAAGATCTTTACCGTCGACGTTCTCACCAAACTGGCTGCAGACAAGACCGTGCAGCTTGACGATCCACTACAGCGCTTTGCTCCACCCCACACTCTTGTGCCGAAGCGCAGCCGGGCCGTCACGCTCGTTGATCTGGCTACCCACACATCTGGACTCCCACGCGAGTTGAGCAATGCTCCTCCCGGGACGGCACACTTCACCTTTCCCGACTACCGCACCCGCTGGCGCAGGCTTCCAAACCAACGTCTCAGGAGCACTCCCGGTACCGCAGCCCTCTATTCAAATATCGGATACGACTTCCTCAGCGATGCCCTTCAATCTGCCGCACACAAGCAGTATGCCGCGCTTCTTGCTGAGCGCACTCTCAATCCTCTACATATGCGGCAAACGACCTTCTTTCCAAGTGCGGAACAATGTGGCCATCTGCTTGTGGGAGCCCATGACGAAGGACCCTGCACCGTTACCGAGGCTACAGCCGGAAGTTCCGGGCTCTATTCCACAGCCGCGGACATGGAGATCTGGCTTAAATACCTGCTTGGAAGCCGTAGCTCGGGAGGGGGCGCAGAAGACCCAGTGGCGCAGGCTGTCTATATTCTTCCTTCTAATCTCATCAGTGAAAAAGGGCTCGATCACGCGGGTGAGCCAACCGGCATTGGCCTAGGCTGGATCCACATTTTGCCACTCGAATCCCCTTCGCACATCATCGAAAAGACCGGAGGTGGTGCAGGCTTTGAAACTTATATCGCCATCAATCATGCTCGACGGACCGCTATATTCCTCGCCGCTACCGACGGCGCCATCGACTCTCATCTGAATCTTTTCAACGCAGCGAATAAACTCCTACTCGCGGCCGCTGGTCTACCGCCACTCCCTCCGCCAGTGACACCTGTGGTCAGGGCCGGTCGCCCGCATCGCCATCGCAACCTAGGACATTGACGGACAGTGAAATGAGCACAAAGATCGAGTATGCGATTACCGGCAGTTGTGTTCGCGATTGATGAGAAAGGAATACCACGAGGTGTCAAACATCCGCTTTATCGAGCCCATGCTGCTGTTGCAGACGGACAAGCTGCCGGAAGGAGCTGCGTGGCTGCATGAGATTAAGATCGATGGCTATCGCGCGATTGCGGGTCGCTCGGGAGACAGAATCCTGTTCCGCTCACGGAGGGACTTTACTAGCAAATTTCCGTCAATCGCCAAGACTTCCGCGGCCTGCCTGACGAAACACTCGTTGACGGTGAAGTGGCGGCGCTCGACGAGCAAGGAAGGCCATCATTTAATCTCCTTCAGAATTACCAATCCGCGCGAGCAGCGTTGGTTTATTTCGTGTTTGATCTCTTAATTTTCAAAGGAGAGAGCCTGCTCAATACGCCGCTCGACGAACGAAAGGTCATTCTCGAGCAACAAATCGTCCCGAAGCTGAGGGAACCCTTATATGTAGAATCGATCGAAGGAAGGACGGAGGACCTTAAGGGCGATCAGGGAGTATGGGCTTGAGGGGCTGGTAGCGAAACGCCGCGACAGTAGATATGAGCAGGTAAGCGCTCCGGGGCTTGGCAGAAAATGCCGTTGGAGAAGACCCGATCATTTGTCATCGGCGGATATACGATCGGTGGCTCAACCTTCGATGTGCTAGTTTTTTGGATACTACGACCAAGGCAAGTTGCTCTATGTATCGCGAACTCGTAATGGCTTTACCCCGGTATCGCGAGCGGATCTGCTGAAGAAAATGAAGCCGCTTGAGGTGAAGGAATGTCCTTTCGCCAATCTCCCGTAGGCGAAGGAAGGGAGATGGCGAGTTGGCCTCACGGCGGTGAAAATGAAGGATTGTGTATGGCTCAGACCGCAGCTCGTCGGAGAGTTTGAATATAAGGAATGGACGGGAGATGAGCATCTACGCCCTAGTAGTTTTGTCGGTTTGCTGACAGACAAAAAATCGAAGGATACCGTAAAAGAGCCCTAGGCACGGATACGCTGCATCCCGCGTACATCGCCCTTTGCTTTGTCGATTTTGAAGACCTGGGTTCGGACACCATTTCACAACATCGTCTTCCCGGAACGTATCGGGACCTGTAAGCTTGCACCTACTTTTCCGCGTCGCCATTATTTCCCTGTCGTAAGAACTTCCTCCGTAAGAGCTTCCTCAATCAATGAATCGGAGTTACTCGTCATTTCCGGAAAAACCGGAACTTGGGTCCGTTTGGGTCAAATCACATGAGAAAGGTATCCGCATTCTTGCTCCGATCATTGGCATCAGCGTAAGCCGCAACAAGAAGCCGAGAAAGGCCTCACCCGGCCAGAACATTCCGAATCGGCGCCAATCCCATCAGAACCGCTCAGCGAGTGACTCGCCCTGTTGGCAACACCTGAGCCAGGCGCCACTTGTCCGGAAAACCACACGTCTGTTCAGAAAGCTATTGCGTCACCATTCTGGGGCTGCCTATCCCAAACTTCGGGGAAGATACCCCACGTGGCTCTACACTCCATAGTCAGTTTGAGATTGAGGAGAGGATTCAATGCTCCGAATTGCGGGAGCGCTTGTATCAGTCTTTGCCTGGATTGGTATCGTCACGTCTGCGGGTGCCCAGAAGCGGGTGAAGGTAGTCAAGATCAGCGATTCCATTTACATGGCCCCTATGGCGTCCAATGTCTATCTGGTAGTCACATCAGAAGGAAATGTGGTCATCGATACCGCACCGGCGGCACAGGCCCCTGAAGCCAAAGAATTGCTGACCGCCGTAAATCATGCACCGGTGAAGTACATCATCTTGACGCACGGGCACGCCGACCACATCGGCGGAATCAACCTCTGGAAGCAACCTGGAACCCAGATCATCGCCCAGCGAAATTATGTTGAGCTTGTCAACTATGTAGTCCGGTTGGATGGTTTCTTTGCGCCTCGCAACGCCGTCGCATTCAACCATCCCGTTCCTGCTGTAGGACCATGGGCCGGCGACTATGGCGCCGTCATTGACCCAACCGTTCTGTTCGACGGAAAATACGAATTCACGCTTGGCGGGATCAAATTCGAGTTGTTCAGCACACCCGGAGAAACACCGGATCATCTGACCGTATGGCTTCCCGCTTACAAGATAGCCTTCATAGGCGACAACTACGCCGGGATCGGGATACCTGAACCGATGTCCTTCCCGAACATCTACGCCATCCGCGGCACCAAACCACGACCCGCACTCGACTGGATCAAATCAATCGACACCGTGCTGGCGCTCAAACCTGAGGTAGTGCTCAACGGGCACGGCGATCCAATCTTCGGACAAGAGGAGATTGCTCGAAAGCTGACGCGGTATCGTGACGCAATTCAATATGTCCACGATGAAACGGTAAAGGGGATGGATTCCGGCAAAGATGTGTATACCCTCATGCAGGAAATAAAGCTTCCCACGAACTACAACCTGAGTGAAGTATTCGGGAAGGTCAGCTGGTCAGTGCGGGGAATCTACGACGGATATGCAGGCTGGTACGACGGGAATCCATCCTCTATGTACGAATTGCCTCCATCCTCGGTTTATCCGGATCTGGTCAAGCTTGCTGGCGGACCCGGGCGTGTGGCACAGTTGGCGCTCGAAAAGCTGCAAGCCGGGAAGCCTGTGGAGGCCCTGCACCTGACAGATGTTGCGCTGGCGGCTGATCCGAAGAATGAGGCCGCCTTGAGCGCCAGAATCAAGGCGTTGGAGAATCTGCGGGAACATACCGAGAACTTCATCGAGGACGGCTGGCTCCAATACGGGATTCGAAAAGCGAAGGAAACACTGGCAGGGAAATGACTTCGAAACTCGACAGCGGCGTAGTTGCGGGATTCTTCCCTCGGAGCACTGAATGAGGTTGCAAAAGAGGCTGTGCGTATTGCCACTGAACCTTTCACTGTGTTTGTTATTTGCCGCAATTCCTATGTGGAGCCAACAGGAACGGAAGATCGCTCAATTGGCCGACGGCGTCTATGAGATCCAGCACGAGCCGAATGGCAACACCACCGTAATCGTCGGAGATAGACAGGTTTTTGTCGTGGATTCCTGCTTCCTTCCTTCTGCGGCGCGCGAAGATATTGCCCAAATCCAAAAGTGGACGGATAAACCAGTTGCTTTCGTGCTGAACACACATTTTCACAACGATCACAATCTGGGAAACCGCATTTACCTGGATGTCTTCCCGGCGCTTACCATCATCGCGCATGTGGAAACCAAAAAAGACATGGATATGTTTGGGCCCGGCTCTTTGATGCGCGAGCAGAAAACGAAAGCCGACATCCTGCAAATGCAGCATGACGGGAAAGGCCCGGATGGCAAGGCCCTGAGTGAGGACGACAAGCAACAATTGATGGATGCCCTGGTGCACCAGGACGCGGTCATCGCAGAACTCAAGGACATTAAATTCCAGAGCGCAACATTAACATTCGACCACGACTTCACCATTGACCTTGGAAACCTGGAAGTGCAGGTCAAGTTCCTGGGACGCGGCAACACCACCGGCGACGTTGTAGTTTATCTGCCCAGAGAAAAAATTGTTATTGCGGGCGATCTTGTAGTAAGCCCGATCCCGTATTTTTACGATGGCTATCCCGTCGAGTGGATTCAAACCCTGCAAAACCTGGCTGCGCTTGATGCCGGCGTCATCGTGCCCGGGCATGGGCCGATCATGCACGACAAGACTTACATCTATTTAGAGCGAGACCTGATCAGGAGTGCGGTGGATCAGATGAACGAAAGACTCCGGCAAACCGCACCGGCTCTATTTCAAAATCTCGACGATGTTAAAGGTGCAGTGGACTTGACCTCATACCGGCAGCGCTTTGTTGGCGATAAGAAGGACCTCGGCGCAGCCTTCGACGACGAAACATCACACCTGATCAAACTCGTGTTCGAAGAAGCCAGTCTGCGATAGATGGAATTTGTTTCCGCAAACTGGAACGAACGGGGTGTACTTCTGCCCCATTTAGGGGCATGCCGGGCTCAAGATCCTCTCCCCAGCAACCGCAGCCATGTCACTTTTCCCGTTGGTTCTGGGCGAATAACGTCAGGACTCTATCGGAGCTGCTCCGCGGATCAGGCGTGCGTAGTAGAAGGAGTTAGAGCGGAGCAGTTCGGTCGCGTCCACGAAGCGTGGACTTCAATTGCTCAAAAAGTATCGCTCGGTCAACCTCTCCATGAAATCCTTCATTTATTCCGGCAATCCTTTCGAGTTCGCGATCCAGGCCAACTGCTAATTCGCTTGCTCGTTTTGTCTTGAGCCAGCGCCGCACGGTTTCGTGCATTGCCGTGTGTGCATACCGTCGGACCGAACCTCGCAGATTCTTGTTTGCGATGCTCTTCGCTAAGCGTTCGGCCCAATTCGCAAGAAGTGCCGGGTCGATACGGGGGAATTCTCGCACCGCCCAGTAGTGTGCGGCCTCGACGGCAGACTGTATGGCCGGCGACAGAGGATCGTTGTTCTCGTCGACGAGATGCAGTCGTTGCCGCTTCATGCGAGAAAAGCTCCCACAAAAGGCGAACAGGAGACCGATTACTCGACGGCAATTTCAACCGCATTAATCCGCGGACTCTCATCTGAGTGTCGAAATGATCACCTGGGCCACTGCTGAGTTCACGCAGACAAGGTGGAAACGGCATTTTGATATAAAGCTTTGGGTTGGACGTTTTATCCGCGTAGATCTTCCACACCCTTAAGCAATGTTGCCGCCTATCGATCGGACGACCACAACCTTTGAAGCAAACAGAATCGAGTCTGACCTTCTCCCCGTTCTTCACATCTCTGAGGAAGCATTAGCATAGCAGCACAAGCGAAATAAATCGGTGAAGGCGATGGGCATCCGTAGGTTCCTCTAGAAACACCTGGCATCACTCGTGGATCCAATCCTCGGGCTGCGTATCGCAGGTCTCTCGAGGTGTCCAAAGCCGTACTAACCGGCGCTTCGGGATCCGCTTCATCCAGCAATAGGTCCGCCTTCGATTAACCGGCATTCGCACTCCTCCGAAAAAAAGTGCCTCTACTTATATATGGCTGTGGAAAGCTGCAGAATAGGACATCTTCTTTGGGAAAATTCTAAGAAAATCGATATTCCGCTTAGTGCCGGGATGTAGCTTGGTCCATTTCTGGGAAAAAATGCGGAATCGGACACGGCCGAAAAAAATCCCCCAAAGGGCGTCCGCCTTAGGCGATTTCCACAACCTTTATATATAGAGGGCCTTTTCAGCCTTTTGCAGGCTCCCTTGCTCGAGGCGTATATGGCTGCCATTCAATCGCTCCCAGGGCTTCCTTCCCGATGGGGAGACGAGAATCGTTGTGTCACGCGCATTCAGGGCAAATGGGCAATCAGGATTCTTACTCAGCTCCAGCATGGCCCAACGCAGTTAAGCCGGCTACGCAGCACGCTTCCTCCTGTGTCTAGGAAAAAGCTGGCACAATATTTGCGCCAGTTGGAGAGGGCCAGCCTAATCGTCGCCGTCGATCGGAGCGACAGAATGTCACAAGCCAGGTATTCCTTATCAGATCCACTCGGCATCGTTGCAGTAGCTCATCACGCTTTGGCGGAATCGACCAAGGAGGCATTAGAGCCAGAGCCTAAGCATCGAGCACGGCTGAATACTTGAGGTGAGTTTAGCCCTCGCCTATAACCGAAGGCGGAGGCTCAATCGATTCGCAGACAGTACCAGTTGGATTCCGGTCCCGGGGTTCGAGAAGATCGACCGAATCCCCAGAGAGCCAGCATTCAGATCGTCACCGCCTGATTCCGGAATGTGGTGTAGTGGGCAGACGTCACTGGGGCAGAGGTCGCGGGTCCGATAAGGGTCAAATTGGTGGCCGTGGGTAACGGACTGCGTCAAAACATTCCCAGCTGGCCGCTCTCATCCACTTTTGGCTCTGCCTTTGGCTTCTTCGCAGGTTTATCCGTAAAGTCCTCTTCAGTTAATGGCTCGCACAACGAAGGCTCGTTATTCCTGACGTTATTAACGCGCCTGTCCACGCGCCAAGCGTTCATCTTGTCCGAATCGAAGGGCCGAACGAGATCGATTGGAGGCTGCTCTTCTGTCGTTGGCTCGAGCCAGCGCTGGTAGTCCTGACGCTTGATGATCAGGGGCATGCGGTCGTGGCCGGTCTTTGCCACGAGCAATTCATTCGGCTCCGTGGTGACGATGGCGAAGGTGTCCTTGTGTTCCTTACCTGAACGCCAGTGCCGCCACACTCCCGCAAGGGCAAACGGCTGGTCATCCTTCATGGCAATGACCCAGGGCAGCTTGGTCTTGGCATCGAGGCGTTTCCACTCAATGAAAGAGTCGACCGGGACAAGGCATCGGCTATGTAGGAATGCCTCGCGCCAGACATTGCTATCCATGAGACTCTCGCCGCGGGCATTGATGGTGTCGAGCCTGAACTTCTTGGGATCCGTCACATAGGGAGGAAGAAAGCGCCAGAACATCATGTGGAGCGTACGCGTGCCGGTCGCTTCGTCCCAGACCATGACGGGCTGTGTGGACTGCGGGGCGGCGTTGTAATCCGGAGGAAAATCGAGGGCGAGCCCATCGACATTCCCTAAGTGGAAGGCCTCCGCAATTTTCTGTTTATCACTTCGTCTCTGGTAGCGTCCGCACATCAATTAAGCCTATCTTCTCCGGACCGCATTTCCACAATCAGTGCGCCATTTCCACACTGGAAAATGTTTGCAAGTGCCTTGTATTGGAGGGTTTCCGGGCTATTATCAAAACCAACGGAAGAGTGATCTTCCAAAGAAGAGAGCGGACCACAGACATTTGAGAGAACCGGCAACGGTACTCATGCCAGGCAACTGGAAAGATGGAAGTGATGAAGCTCTTGCCACGCTGATAACGGAAGAGTGAGGGAAGTGCGGGCTCTGCTCGCGGTTTCCGAACAAGGCCGCAATGATGCGTTGCGATCCGGGTGCCGTACCGGATCTTCGACAAATCGGACAGAGAGGGCGACATCCCGCGAGGGAAGTCGCCCTTTCGCTTTGATACTCACTTATTTCTTAGTTTCTGGTATTGCTCCTCCGTTAAGAGAAGCCAGGTACCGCCCCGACCCTTCTCGATACCATGTTCCAATGCCTGTGTCCTCGAGGTTCGTGACGTAGCCGCCGCGCTCGGCTGTCTCAACTATCTTTTCCGGGCTGGGGAAGTTGAGCTTTCTTGGCAGCGGCGTCTTCAGGTCCGCCTCGAGGAACTGGCAATGCCAGCCATTTCGCAGCATGTAAGACATGTAAACGCGCCTCGTTGGGCCACTCGTGCAGCGGGCGCAGCGCTTTTCGCCATAGGTGTGAGGAACTGGAAGCGGAGACTTGCATAGGCAGCAAATCTTGCCTGCCATCCGCATCCTTGTCGTTGACGACCGCTCGGCCATGAACGCTATTGTAGCTGACCTTTCGCCATTTCTTCTCCGTGAATTTCCAACGCACCACTCAACCCCACAGAATCGATGACCACGGCGACTTGCGTATATCAGGACGCTCCTCGCGGGTCTTATAAGTCGTTGTAAAACCTGTCCGGGCTAGACTGTCACGGCAGAATTCGGGGTTACGTCGCCGGGGAGCGACTCGTTTGCAGTTCTAAAAAACGCTATTCGAACATTCGAATAGGAGAAAGGGACGAACCGGTGCGCGAGCGCTGGGTGATGCGTCGTACTGCAGTGGTCAACCAGATTTGTGGCTTGTTGCTGGAGCGAGTCATTACTCTGCGGAAGGGTCGATGCCATTTGAATACCGCGTTGCCAGGGATTCTGGAAGACGGCACGAGCAAGCTGTCGGGCACGGTTCGCTTGCTGCTGGCATAACTGAAGCTGGAGCTGGATCAGTTGGCCATAAGGCTCGAAGAAACCGATCCGCTGGTTCAGAAGACCGCGCAGGAGAGCGAAGTCTGTCGACGCCTGGATGCGATTCCCAGTATCGGACTGTTTACGGCAACGGCTCCGGTTTGCCGGTGATCCGGGAACAATGCGGCAACACCAGTGACGCCTTGGACGACTCATCGGGCACGGCACCTGGCTGGGTCATGGTGTATACGCATGGCTTCCCGGCGGCGATTCGGACACTGGTACGGTGATTCATCCGACGGCGCCGCTCACTGGAGGGCCGTCGGTGAGGATGCGGAATCCTCAATCGGCCCGGGATCCAGAACATTAACAGGCGGGTACTCATCAGCATCATGGCCAGTAACGATGGCGGGCACAAAACGGCTGCATATTAACGCAGATCCTAGATGTTCCGGAGGCGCTTGTCGGTGTGGTGATGCAAAAAACGAACGGAGCGAATGTCCTTGACTTTCCCTTAGATTGCCGCGCAACATCCAACGATACTCAATCCACGGACCGTCTCAAACGGGGCGCGAGCAGAGCACGCTGAAAAGATAAAATGTGTGCACGTCACCTTGTACCGGATATTGAACTCCGCGAGCTATTCGTGGCACAGGTTGGGCCCCTTCAGCATGGCCTAATGTCCTTTGAAGGCGACGACCCTCACGAGTATGACAAGCAGCTACCAGCCCGAACAAATGCTGACTCCGAGTTAGAGAGATGCGCCACTCTAGGGCTTATTGAAGGCACAACTCCGCACCAATAGGAATCTCAAAATGAGCGATGCTAAGGCTATACATGCACTAGAAGAACAGCTTGCCCGCGACAGACAAAAGCTGGAAGAATTGCAAGCCCACAAAAGGACCCTGCTGGCAGACATCCCTCACGAAGGATTCAAGGCGGCGACGACAGGAGCTAATTTGCGCAGCGAAATAGAGAGGCTTTCTGACTCAATTCGCCATTGCGAGCAATTGCTCGTGACGGCAAAAAAGTAGCCTTCGAAGAACTCATTCCAGAGGTTTGCAAGCTCCGCAAGCGCGCATTGGAATAGGATCACGTTTCGGCCGCAATTGAGCCCGAGGATGAGTCCTTGGAAACTCTACATCACGCGCAGGTCGCTTCGCTATTTCCTGGCAGGTGCATTTTATTGGTCCCAAAGATGCGCAGGGCCCCGCTCGCCTGGCAGGTACTTCTCCAGGACAATACGGCATACCTGCACACAAGGGGCTCAGATGACGCAAGGAAATGGGAATCAGCCAACAGAGATCCTTCTAAATCTAGACGCAATTCTGCCGGAACTGGAGACCATCTACAAAGACATTCACGCTCATCCCGAGTTGTCGATGCAGGAGATGCGAACTGCGGGGATTGCAGCGAGTCATCTCAAGGCCAGTGGCTTTGAGGTGACCACAAGAGTCGGCAAGACGGGAGTGCGCGCTGAGCAGCGCATCGTTCACGAGGGTTAAAGTCCCTCTGGTGCTCAAATGAGGGGCGCCATATCCAAAAGCGGGGTTAGCAGCCTCGCTGGCCGGAGAAAGGGGAAGGTATGGAGAGGTCTAGGAACTTGTTGAACTAGGTACCTGTGGCGTCGCGGCGAAGAGGTAGGTCGTCTAACAGACATGCGTGGAGACGAGCGTACTCAAGACGGGATGTTCAGCTATGTTTCGTTGGAGCAGCGGGTACCTGCGGATCATCCGCTGCGAGCGGTTCGGAGGTTGACGGACGCGGTGCTGGGGACGCTGAGCCCGGAGTTCGATGCGCTCTACGCAGCCTCCGGGCGGCCATCGATCGCGCCGGAGTATATTCTGCGGGGGTTGCTTTTGCAGGTGTTCTATTCGGTTCGCTCGGAGCGCTTGCTGGTCGAGCAGATCGACTACAACCTTCTGTTTCGCTGGTTCGTGGGCCTGGGCATGGACGATGCGGTGTGGAACCATGCGGTGTTCTCCAAGAACCGCGATCGGTTGCTGACCTCGGATGTGGCCCAGCGTTTCTTCGCCGAGGTGAACAAGCAGGCGAAGAAGTTCATGTCTGACGAGCACTTTACCGTAGACGGCACGCTGATCCAGGCCTGGGCTTCGCAGAAGAGTTTTCGCTCCAAGGACGGCTCCGACGATGACGACGGTACGGACTTTCGCGGACAAAAGCGCAGCAACGATACACATCAGTCCACCACTGATCCCGATGCGCGGTTGTACAAGAAGAGCTACGGGAAGGAATCGAAGTTGAGTTATCTTGGCCATGCTTTGGTTGAGAACCGCAACGGGTTGATCGCCGCGGCGATGGTGACTCACGCTGACGGCTACGCAGAGCGCGATGCTGCGCTGTTGATGCTGGCCGAGAGGCAACAAGGCCGTGCGCGCCGCATCACTGTGGGCGCCGACAAGGCGTATGACAGTGAGGATTTCGTGCGCACCGTACGGGAGCTGAATGTGACCCCGCACATCACCAAGAACGACAAGAACCGCAGCAGCAGCCTGGACCGCAGAACGACGCGGCAGCCTGGTTATGCGATCAGTCTGAGCCGCCGCTGGCTGATCGAAAAGGGCTTTGGGTGGTTGAAGCAAACTGGTCCGCTTCGGCAAGTCAAGTTGCGCGGACTGGAGAAGGTGGACTGGCTGTTCGTGTTCAGTTGCGCCGCGCATAACCTGATCCGGCTTCCCAAACTCATCGCTCAACCACCAGCCATGCTCCGGGAACAGTGCGCCTGAACCCTGGTTTCGGACATCGGGACCGCATCAACGATACCCGAAAAACCCCGATAAGCACTGCCGAAATGCAAGATTCAAACAGATTTCAACTTAGCAGAAACCCAAATCCCCAATGAGTTCGCTAAATCGCCGCGAATTTCAACGAGTTCCTAAACGGGCACGAAGGCAAAAGCCGGATACAGCCAAGGCCGACCTGAAGCCGCCACTTGTTGTACTCCGGAGGGCAGGGTGTCCACCGTGAGGTGGAATCGGAAGGGCCTGAGGAGAAGTACCGGGCCGTAATCGAGGGGGCGACCCCGCGATAAACCGGTCGGCCAAAGGTGGGGCAAGGTCGAGTCTGCACTTCAGAGACGAAGGCGTTCTCATTCACCCACCGCACCAAGGTGATTGCGGACGGCACGGTACGGAAGAACAATGCGTGACCTCAGGAGGACTGGCAGGGTCTCCGGGTGGCACCGGAGTAAGCGGACCTATAAGCGAAAGCGAAATGGCGAGCGACGCTCTGTCAGTAGTCGGACGGCTGATTAGTACTTCAAGCATGGCGAAAGCCATGTGACCGGGCAACCGGCGACAGAATCGGGTCGGGGAAGGCAGCCGGCGAAGACGGTTGGGAAGAGAGAGAACGGCAGTGAGTAAGGGCGGGGAGGTGGATCAGTTCCATGAGTGAAATACCCGTACATCTTCGTCCGAGGAGACTGTCAGACTGGATCAACCCGACGGGTGCAAAGAAGGTCCATTCATTAATAGACAAGGTTTACAAGCGGAAGAACCTGGAGATGGCCTGGGAGAAGGTGAAGGCAAACCGGGGCAGTGGTGGAATCGATGGGCAGAATCTGGAGACCTTCGAAGCGCAACTTGATCAGCAGTTGGATCGGCTGTATCGGGAGTTGAAAGAAGGAACCTATCAGCCGTTACCGGTGCGACAACATCCCATCCCGAAGAGGGACAAACCCGGTGAGCATCGAATGCTCGGCATACCCGCAATCTACGATCGCGTATGCCAGCAAGCGCTGCTCAATCGGTTGGAACCTGTCTTTGAGCCGTTATTCGATGATGCCAGCTTCGGATATCGGCGAGGGCGATCGGCGAAGGACGCTTTGCGCAAAGTGTGGAAAGAGATAGAAGGCGGATCGGAGTGGATCGTCGACGCGGATCTCCGAGATTTTTTCGGTTCCGTGGATCACGGAAAACTCCTTTCGCTGTTGACCCAGCAAGTAGCGGACGGCCGAGTGCTTCGCCTGATCAAGGCAGTGCTCAAGGCGGGAAGCTATGGGCGGGGCCAGTTCTTTCCCAGCGAGCGCGGTACTCCGCAAGGGGGTGTGGCTTCGCCCTTGCTCAGTAACATACTTCTGACGCCATTTGATCGGGAGATGCGACTGAAAGGGTATCAGCTAACGAGGTTTGCCGATGACTGGGTGATCACCTGCAAATCGGCAGCAGAGGCACGAGCCGCTTTGGATGCGGCCCGCCGAATCCTGAAACAACTGGACGTAGAGCTACATCCGCAGAAAACGCGGATCGTTCACGTCCGGTTCGGCTTCGAATTTCTTGGCTACAAAATCAAGTCCGGGTGGAAGAAGCTCAATCTACCCGAGAACAAGATCCGTAGTCAGGCCCGACAGGGTGCGCTGTATGCGTACCCCAAGGAGAAGTCGATCCGTCGTTTCATGGATCAGGTACGGCAACGTACGACACGGCTGAAACCTCTGAACACCACGGAGCTGATTGCGGAGCTTAATCCTCTTCTACGCGGCTGGGGCGAGTATTACAAACGCGCCCAAGTCCGCAAGCTCTTTCAACGTCTCGACGGCTGGATCCTGCGACGCATCTGGTCGCATCGGTTCCGGCGGTGGCGCAATCCGGGTTGGAAACAACTGCCCGCGGCTACGCTTCACGGCGAGTACAAGCTTGTTCGTTTGCTCTACTTAATACCTTCTCTTGCATCTTGGCGGAGCTAAGTCTTCGTGAAAGCTGCATGCGGGAAATCCGCACGTGCAGTTTGGGCGGCGGACGGAGGCCAGCGCGTCAGCGCGCCTCCTCCGACCCGACTGTCGGTATATTGCGCAATGAACACGGCCCAACCGTAATGCTGCGCGCTGACATGGATGCTTTGCCGATCAAAGAAGCCACTGGCCTCGCCTATGCCAGTGCTGTTACAGCAACGGCTCCTGACGGCAAGACTGTGCCGGCGGCGCACTCCTGCGGACACGACATGTACGTGGCCTGTTTGATTGGAGCTACCTCACTGTTTGCCAAGAGCCGCGATAGCTGGCGGGGAACACTGATGCCGGTGTTTCAACCCGGGGAGGAGACGGCGCAGGGCGCTAAAGCCATGATTGACGACGGGCTCTTCAAACGGTTCCCTAAGCCCAACGTTGTGCTTGGACAACACGTCATGAGCTTGCCATCCGGGCACCTCGATTGGCGTACAGGAGTTGTGACCTCCGCTGCTGACAGCCTGAAAATTCGTTTGTTTGGGCGTGGTGCGCATGGCTCGATGCCAGAAGCCAGCGTTGATCCCGTTGTCATGGCGGCCTCGACCGTGATGAAGCTGCAAACCATCGTCTCGCGAGAAGTCGCTCCGACAGATTCCGCCGTGGTGACGATTGGGGTGCTGCAGGCGGGCACGAAAGAGAACGTCATCCCTGACGAAGCGATCATTAAGCTAAATGTGCGGACCTTCGATAAGGATGTCCGCAAACATGTGCTCGCAGCGATTGAACGGATTGTCAATGCGGAGGCAGCAGCCGCAGGCGCGCCGAAGCCACCGGAGATCACAGCCCTCGATCGATATTCACTCGTGACGAACGATGCTGATGCGACAGAGAGGGTTGTTGAGGCATTTCGCCGGACCTTTCCCGACGGCTCCGTAGAGCAGACGAAGCCGACTATGGCGAGCGGGGACTTCGGATGCTTTGGCGCAGAGTGGCACGCTCCCGCGGTGTACTGGTTCTTTGGCGGTGACGATCCTGAGGTCTTCGACAAGGCAAAGAGGGACGGCACACTCAGCGCTTTGCCAACCAACCACAATCTGCGCTTTGCCCCCGTCATTCATCCGACTCTGGAAACAGGCGTGAAGGCTCTGGTTGTCGCGGCGCATGCGTGGCTGGCCTCGTGAACGAGATTCTGATTCACGGACAACACCTAGCGGGCCCCTTTCTGATTGCGCTCGATTTGCTCGGCACGTTCGTATTCGCGCTTAGCGGTGCAGCAGCTGGCGTCAAGAGCAAATTCGATCTGTTCGGTTTGATGGTGCTCGCCTTTGCGGCCGGAAAAGCAGGCGGGATTACGCGCGACGTACTGATCGGCGCCGTTCCGCCTGCAGCTATCAGCGACTGGCGTTATTTGGGAATCTCGCTTATGGCTGGTGTGGCGATATTCTTCTGGTATCCCGATATCGACGTGCGCCGCAGACCTGTCTTGTTGTTCGATGGCGCGGGCCTGGCTCTTTTCGCCGTTACCGGCACGCAAAAAGCGCTGGCCGCAGGACTCAATCCGGTAATGGCTGCGCTCATGGGAATGTTGACAGGCATCGGCGGCGGAATACTACGGGACGTGCTCGTCAACCAGACCCCCACGGTCCTTCAATCCGATCTGTATGCTGTCGCCGCGCTTGCTGCTGGTGTCATGGTGGTGGCGGGACACATGCTGCACTACCCGTCTTTTGCCGTCATGATCGTGGGTGCCATTGTTTGCCTCTGGCTTCGAGTCATGGCCATCTTCCGCGGCTGGCATCTGCCGCACGCGGGGGTACGACCTCAACTGGACTGAGAAAATCGGAGTTCGAGCGGCTATTAGAAGTTAGTGCTCGTTGGAGGTCACAAGCCAGGTATTCCTTATCCGATCCGCTCGGCATCGCTGCAGTGCACCTCATCAACGCTTTGGCGGAATCGACCGAGGAGGCATTAGAGCCAGAGCCTAAGCATCGACCACGGCTGAATACTTGAGGTGCGTTTAACCCTCATCCATAACCGAAGGCGGAGGCTCAATCGATCCGGCAGACGGCACCAGTTGCACGGTTAGTTGCACAATTGGTTGCACAGTTATTTCCGAACTGCACAAGTTCTCCGAATTTCATGCTGGCGTTCCGAACTAACTCATTGAATCCATTTAACAGAGGCAGGAGCGAGTTAGTTTTCAAGACAGCCTGTTTCAACCACTGCTGGTCATCGGGTCTCCCGATCGCTTCGCCTGCGGCAAGCAGATCGGAGCTATCTCGGTCTCATTCCGTGTGAAGACTCCAGCGCCAATCGTCAGCGACTGGGGCACATCACCAAACAAGGAAGTTCTCTGTTGCGCTTTCTACTGGTGGAGGCAGCCCAGGCTGCTGTCCGCCGGGAACCCGACTGGCGACGTCGCTTCGTTCATCTGGCCATGCGTCGCGACCGGCGCATCGCCAAGGTGGCGATGGCCCGCAGGCTAGCCATCAGCCTCTACTGGATGTGGAGGAAAGGATGTGACTATCAACACAGTTTGAAGTTCGGTTCGCACGCGGGAGAGCCTGGATACAGACATGGTGTGAAGTAAATCACCGCCCACTTGATTGGGCATCCCGCTCCCTCACCAGGGAGTTCGAAGTAGTAATCATGGTCGAACCTGCAATCGGAGAGATGTTTGGGTCGGACCGAATTCCGCCCGACAGATTACATGCGAGCCTTCGTCATCGATGATGAGTTCTTCAACCAAAGCGCTATCGAAGCAACTCCTCGGAGTTCGTGCCGTCCTGCGCTCGAAAAACGCCTTGACACCGCAAGACATTGTTAGAGATGTCTGTAAAACCGGCTGCTCGGACGCTGGCTGCCGGGAGAGAGAGAACGGATTTCCCCTAACTTTCAGATAGCGGCCACAGCCATCGGCATTTCGCGCAACCGAGTTCCTGTAGCGGAGAAGATAGCATTGCTGACTGCTGGCGCCAGCCCCACGATGCCCGTCTCGCCTGCGCCTGCAGATGGTAGGTCCTTTCGGTCAATCAGGACCACATCAATCTCCGGAGTATCGCTGAACCGAGGAACGCGATACAGCGCAAAATGGGGATTCAGGATACGGCCGTCCTTAAACTGAATGGTTTCGAATAACGCTCCACCAATGGCCTGCACCACTGCGCCCATCACTTGATTGCGCAGGCCGTCAGGGTTCACGATTGCACCCGATTCCCAAGCCTCGACAATGCGGCGAAGCCGCACCTTTTTGGTCGTGGAGTTCATCTCGACTTCGACGCAGCTAGCAACGTAGCCGCCCTTCTCGGTTCCGCCCGCAATACCAAACCCAAGGTCCGGCGTGGACTTTGACCGGCCCCAGCCGAACCGTTCCGCTGCTGCCTGCAAGACGGCGCGCAGTCTTGCATCACTCAAGTTTTTCAGACGGAATTCCAGCGGGTCCATGCCGATGGCGTTCGCCAGCTCGTCCATGTGGGACTCGCGCGCGAAGTGGTTTGCGGTGGCCGCCAGTCCGCGATACGACCCTTGGCGCAACGGAGACTTTGTAGGGTGAAACTGGATGGCCTGATTCGCAACGTTGTAAGGTGTGTTGATCCCAGACGGTCCTGAGTTGTAGTTGTGGTGTTCCCAGGCTACAAGCGTCCCATCGTGCAGCACGCCGCTGCGGATTTCGACCCATCCTGCTGGCCGGAAGTAGGCCCAGGTAAACTCTTCTTCGCGTGTCCACACCACCTTTACCGGCTTCCCGGCGGCTTTCGCGAGGCGCGCTGCCTCCACGGCACATTCGCCTGTGTGCTTGCCTCCATAACCACTGCCCATGTCGGGCATGATGACCCGGACTTTGGTCACAGGAATACGGAACATCTCAGCCAGTTCGTCGCGCACACCGAATGGACGCTGCGTTCCAGTCCAGACCGTGAGCTTGTCGCCATTCCACTCTGCTACGGCAGCGCGCGGTTCAAGAGGTGCATGAGCGATGTACTGGACTGTATAGTGTTGTTCCACCTTGACGTCGGCGGTGGCCATCGCATGTGCTACAGACCCGCTGTTATGTTGTGGCCCTGCGTCTGCGCTATCCGGATTGTTGCGGAGATAGTCGAAAAGTTCTTTGTTCGAAATTTGTGCAGGCACATTCCACTTCACCTGGATGGCAGAGAGCGCCTCTTCGGCAATCGATGGGTCCTCGGCTACGACTCCGACAAAATCGCCATCGCGAACCACCCGAATTGCGGGCATTTTCTCCGCTGCACTGGTATCCAGAGAAACAAGCGTAGCGTTGAATCCAGTGGGTCGGAGCACCTTGCCAAACATCAAATTGGGCCGCATGATATCCGACGGATACTGGTGTTTCCCGCTAACGAAGTCACGTGCATCAGCTTTGGGAAGGGCAGTGCCCGCTATCTTCCAGTCGCTGGCCGTGGTAAGAGGTGGATCGCCTGACACAGTCTGCGTGAGTTTTTCCCCCCGAGTGATTTCGCCATAGGTCAACGACTGGCCGTCTTTTGGATTGGTCACCCGGCCATCTGCTACCGTCAGTGTTGATGGATCGGCCTTCCATCGCTGTGCCGCAGCTTCCACCAGCATCTGCCGCGCCGTAGAGGCCATGGTGCGAAGTTGTGGCCCCATCGTCGGCGTCGAACGGCTCCCAAAGGTGCCCATGTCCCAGGGAGTAAGGTCCGTATCGCCCATCACCATCGTGATTGCGTTGAAAGGAACTCGAAGTTCCTCGGCCACAAGCTGCGCAAGCGAGGTGCGAATGTTCTGTCCAACCTCCACTTTGCCAGTGAAAATCGTAATCTTGCCAGCTTCGTCGACATGCACCCACGCGCTGACTTCGCGGGGCAGCTCGTGGTCGCGGGGGCCATGACCAGACTCCTGCGCTGATGCGGAAGGGCTTGCCAGACAGACCAACAAGCCGCCGCCACACAGTTTCAGGAAGTCGCGACGGTCAAGCTGGAACCAGTGCAGCCGATCTCGGATTTCGGGCTGTGCGAGTTCGAGAGTGAGTTCATCGACTGGCATGATCAGCGCGTCCCTTTTCCTGTAATTGTGCAGCACGCTTTATTGCAGCGGTGATGCGTGGATAGGTTCCGCAGCGGCAGATGTTGCCGTCCATGTATTCGACAATCTGCCGGTCGGTGGGATGAGGGTGCTCCCGCAGCAGGGCGGTCGCGGAGAGGATCATGCCCGACGTGCAGTAACCGCACTGAAACGCCTCTTCATCGAGAAACGCCTGCTGCACCGAACTGAGCGCGCCGTTGCTTTCCAACCCCTCGATGGTGGTGATCTGGGTGCCTTGGACAGATGCGACTCGGGTCAGGCAGGATCGTGTGGCAGCTCCGTCAATCAGCACAGTACAGGCACCGCATTGTCCTTCCCCGCAGCCGTACTTTGTGCCTGTCAGATGGAGCTGGTTGCGCAGAACAGACAGAAGAGTTTCGTTTCCCGAAGCGCGAGCACGATGTTCTGCGCCATTGACTTTCAGAACGAAGTCATCCATCCAGTACCCTCCTGAGCAGTCAGGAATAGTGGAGGTGTTACAACCCTTAGAATACACGCCGGATCATCCGATTCCGGCCTGATCGCGGACAAGCGGGACAAAAGTAAGCGATCTCCTCACTCTCTCAATAGGAGAATTGGCACTTGGACGTACAGCCGGCTATCCGTTGAAAGTGCTTGCGACGTAGTTCATGGCTCCCAACTGTACGAGATGGCGACTACACGTTCAGGTGATGGGAAGAACGTTTGAACTAAGCCGCTGCGCGGCGGGCGCTGCCGCGGCGGCGACGATCGACGTCACGGCGTCTGGTCAGATTTTAGGCTGATCTCTATACTGGGCTTGCCATGAACATCATTGTTGTTGCATGTGCGACCGATTTGCAGTTTCCAAGCAAGCGCTCTGTAATCATATACCTACAATTGAAATCCCATAGGCGTACGTAGATCACCGCGTCCGCCGCAAGCCGCATCGGCTCACTTCAAACGATCCTATCGAAACTGCCCGGAGAACTTAGTCCGGCTGTCCGTCATCTCACGCGGGCAGTCCCGATAGGAACCTAACGTTTACGAGGACTAACGAGGAGCGTCTCTGGTCCTTGTGGCACGTGCGCGGAACAGTCCATCGCCACTTGATGGGCGAACCGAACCGGCTCTCGGCTCTATAGCCAAGTGAAAGAGCGGTTGTCGAAACAGAATCCCAGAATTGCTTTTTTTGAATCGCGATACGTGTTGTAACACTCATATACGTGTTGCAACACTCAATGCTTGCCGGAAACCCGGGAGCGCAAAGGAGAATCAAAATGAACGTCGTACTCTATGGAGCCACTGGGAACTCAGGCCAACGTATTTTGAAGGAACTCGCGAATCGCGGGCATCATGTTACGGCGGTCGTCCGTGATACCTCGAAGATCCCGTCGACCGTAAGAGCTGTCAAGGACGACCTAAGCAGCGTAGGCGCGATTGCCTCCATCATCGCCGGGGCGGATATTGTGGTCAGCGCCTACGCTCCCCCTCAAGACAATACCGACGCACTGCTTGGCGTCACCGAGCGGCAGATCGCCGCAGTGAAGAAAGCTGGCACGGCGCGCTTGATCGTCGTCGGAGGTGCCGGACTGCTTGAAGTTGCGCCCGGCGTCACACTAATTGCCTCGGGTTATTTACCCGATGCATACCTCCCCATAGCTAAGTCACACGAAAAGGCTCTCGGCATCCTCAGAGCGTCTGACATCAACTGGACCTACTTCAGCCCTGCCGGTTACTTCGAGGCGGGCGAGCGAACGGGCAAGTTCCGGCTGGGCACTACCAACCTGATCGCCAACGAGAAGGGGGACAGCCGCATTTCCTTTGAGGACTACGCCGTCGCCTTGGTAGATGAGATCGAGACACCGGCTCATGAGCGTGGCCAGTTGTCCATCGGCTACTAAGGGTAAGGTCACACTTCTGCTTGTGCTGGATTCGAGTGAGACTGCTTTGACTTTGGTTCGGTGTCGCAACCCGTCGGCAGCCTCACTCGTCTGTGCGCAGGATCGTCAACTTTGGGTGTAGCTCTGAAAGAATGACTTGTGGCGACTACCAGCAAATCTCCTTTGGCCGTAACGCTGAAGCAGAACCGGCCTTTTGTCTCTTTGCAGCAGGAAGCATTCCTGAGCATCCTACGCACAGCCTCGGAGCTGTCGAACATTGCCGACAAATTGCTGCGCCAATTCGACATCACCCAGCAGCAGTACAACGTTCTTCGCATTCTGCGGGGAGCTGGGACGGAAGGTCTTTGCAGGAACGAGATATCTGCACGCATGGTAGCGGCGGCGCCTGATATGTCTCGCTTGTTGGACCGCATGGAGAAGTCCGGTTGGATCACTCGAGAGAGGGCTGAGGAGGATCGGAGGCAGGTGTCGACCTTCATCACCGATTCAGGCAAGAAGCTGCTCACGATCATCGAGGGTCCAGTTCACGAACAGACTCATCGACTGTTTGAAGGTGTCAAGTCCACCGATCTCAAAATGCTAGTCAACGTGCTGGCGCAAATCAGAAGCCGTCGTGCCGAACTCTTCTGAAAGAACAACCGAACCGGAACATTGGACTTACCTGCATGAAGAAAATTGCCTTTCTCTCATTCGGCCATTGGACGGCTTCGCCGCAATCACAAACGCAGTCGGCAGCTGATACGCTCCTGCAATCCATCGACCTCGCGGCGGAGGCCGAGCGCCTGGGGATGGACGGAGCCTACTTCCGTGTTCATCACTTCGCCCGACAACTGGCATCACCTTTCCCGCTGCTCGCCGCAGTCGGTGCTAAAACGCGAAAGATTGAAATTGGCACGGCAGTGATCGACATGCGGTATGAGAATCCGCATTACATGGCGGAGGATGCCGGCGCTGCGGACCTCATCGCTGGCGGCCGCCTGCAGTTGGGAATCAGCCGCGGTTCGCCCGAGCAAGTGATCGATGGGTGGCACTATTTTGGCTATACCCCGCGTGAAGGCGAGAGCGGTGCAGACATGGGCCGACGCCACGCCAAAGAGTTTTTCGAACTGCTACGCGGCAACGGATTCGCTCAACCGAACCCACGTCCGATGTTTCCCAATCCACCGGGGCTGTTGCGTCTCGAGCCCTACTCCGAAGGACTGCGTGATCGGATCTGGTGGGGTGCGGGTTCCAATGCGACCGCTGTCTGGGCCGCCAGGCTTGGAATGAACCTGCAATCTTCGACCCTCAAATTCGATGAGACCGGTGAGCCGTTCCATATCCAACAAGCCGCCCAGATTCGTGCCTTTCGCGCCGCCTGGAAAGAGGCTGGCCACTCTCGCACTCCGCGCGTTTCCGTCAGCCGCAGTATCTTCGCGTTGATCGACGACCGTGATCGCGCCTATTTCGGACGAGGAGGTCAGGAACAGGACAAGATCGGATTCATTGACGGAAACAGACAGGCCGTCTTCGGTCGTGGCTACGCTGCAGAACCGGATGCTCTCATTGCGGAGCTTAGGACAGACGAGGCGATCACCGAGGCCGATACGCTACTGCTGACGGTTCCAAATCAACTCGGTGTCGCCTACAATGCGCACGTTCTGGAAGCCATTCTGACTACGGTCGCCCCAGCTCTCGGTTGGCGATAAGTCGCCGAGACGAATGGATGTGTTGCAACTATCAGGGCTGCTGGCTGGTGACGTGAAAGAATCGCGAAATGATAACCCGACCCGCGATCTTCAAATGGCGTCAGACCGAACCCGGTCTCATAGTTTGTGCGGTACGGTGGTATCTTCGCTATTCTCTGTCGCTGCGCAATGTTGAGGAACTGCTGGAAGAGCGCGGTCTCCATGTCGATCACACAACAGTTTGGCGCTGGGTGCAGTATTACGGTCCTGAGTTGGAACAGCGACTGCGAAGGCATCTCAAGCCGACAAACAAGTCCTGGCGAGTGGACGAAACCTACGTTCGCGTGAAGGGTCGCTGGTGCTACCTGTATCGGGCCATTGATTCCAAGGGCGCCACCATCGATTTCTTGCTGTCAGCGTTCCGTGACGCCGATGCTGCCAAGCGCCTGTTTCGCAAGGCGCTCGACGATCGATCCCATCGCCAACCTCGAGTGATCAACAGCGACATGGCGCCGATATACAGCTCCGCGATCCCCGACAGTAAGAAGGAAGGGACGCTGCGCAAGCGCTGTCGACACCGACCGGTGCAGTACTTGAACAACATTCTCGAACAGGATCATCGAGCCATCAAACGTCGCGTGAACGCCAAGCAGGGCTTCCGAGAATTCCAGGCAGCTCGGCGAACGATTCAAGGCTACGAAGCCGTCCACATGATCCGCAAGGGGCAAGTTCGATGGGTGGCAGGAGATGATCTTCTTCGGCAGATTCAGTTCATCGACAGTCTTTTCGATTTGCCAGTCTAAGAACGCACGACAGACGCTTGGCAACAAGCTTGTCTGCATTTGAATCTTTGCAACACTACCCATTTGTGGATCAGCTGATTAGAGAGTGTTGCATCGACCGGTTGAGCTGGCACAGCTTTTCGGTAAGTTCAATTCTCGACGACAAGAGGTCAGTGCGCTCATTGACCGCCTAGCGGACGGATTGTCGGCAATACGGAACTTTGGCGCTTGTAGCCGTTAATTTCCGGGTGCGGGTCAACCGGCAAGAACATTACTCGACTACGCCGACTTGTCGTTACCGATTGAGGCTCTTCTCTGAACAAAATCGGAGCTGGATGCATCGGGTCGAGAGTTTCATGCAACTGCCACTCACCCAGAAACGATTCTGGGCGGTGCGCGTGGGATCGCAGTCATCTAGGAGGTGATCGTGAGATCACCTGGCCTTCGCACGAGATATTTTCAGCGCGGGACGAGACGTTATGCCCATAAAGTGTTTCGGAACGCCATTCTCTGCTAGGTTTATTTCAAGAAACGCCTTTGCCGAGGCGTCGTGCTTCAGGTAGGCATCGAGGAACTTCAACGTGTAGAGCGCCACCAAGGCATGACTCGTATTGGCGTGATCCCGTCCGTAATCGGCTACCTGGTTTTCCGCAAAGCGCTGCGCGATCTCCCTGCGTTGAAACATCGAACTGAACTGTGGGTGTGCCATGCCCAGCATATTCACGGTCAGGAGATCGCCGTGTATCCAGGCGTTCAGAACGTTTGGACCCACGATGTATGCCGGGGGGCCGTCGTGATGTCTGTCAATATCTTCGAGAAGGTTCGGATCGCCCCGGGTGAAGAAAAGAAGCGGTATGGTCATCCGCTCTGGCTGAACATCGCCGGCCATCTTCACGAGGCCCGGGTAATAGCGCATGCTGCCGTCCATGGATACCAGGGCATCGATGCGGGGGTCTCGTGCTGCCGCAAACAGGCTCGAAGCTCCGCCCCAGCTCCAGCTCAGGACGGCGACCTCGGACAAATCCGTATCGGGTATCCGTTCGGATAATGGCCCGGAGTTCATGGCGAAGGATCTGCGGAAGTGGCTTCTTAGCTCGGGAGCGAAGACCCTCTACATCGAACCCGGCTCTCCCTGGGAGAACGGCTACTGCGAATCGTTCAACAGCAAGTTACTGGACGAGTTCCTGAACGGAGAGATCTTCTACTCGCTGAAGGAGCTTCAGGTGCTGGCCGAGCGGTGGCGGTTTTAAGCCTCCGTACGGTTTTCTCGAGTTCGGAAGGCGGCGAGTGAAGACGCCCACCGGGTACAATCTGGTGGCTCAGGTCGCGCGCTGGTACCAAAGCTGCTTCAATACCGAGATCGGCCGGACTAGATTCGAGCAAAATCGCAATGAGAAGTTCTAAAGGCACAGAATTTTGACCACGTCCGAAAACCGCGAGTTTGCTTTCCTGCGAGTGCGAAAATTGAAACATGGAACTGCCCGGTCGTGAAGTCTGTTATCGCGCACTGCAGAGCAGAGACGCCCGTTTCGACGGCCTGATCTTCGTAGGTGTCTCATCGACAGGAATCTACTGCCGCCCGATATGTCCGGCCCGAACGGCCAAATTTGAGAACTGCATTTTTTTCGGCTCAGCTGCCGCCGCGCAAGATGCAGGCTTCCGTCCATGCCTTCGCTGCCGGCCCGAGACAGCCCCTGATCTGGCTTTATGGCGTGGAACTTCAAATACTGTTTCTCGTGCTCTGGCGCTAATCGCGGAAGGCGCATTGGATGGTGAAGGAAACGGCGTTGAAAAACTGGCTGCACGCCTGGGATTGGGCGAGCGTCAATTACGGCGCTTGTTCCTGCAGCACCTGGGCGCGTCGCCGATCTCAGTCGCACAGACCCGGCGCGTGCTTTTCGCCAAGCAGCTTATCCATGAAACCCGAATGCCGATGACTGAAGTTGCGATGGCCGCCGGATTCGGCAGTTTGCGCCGCTTCAACGAAACATTTCGCGATCTGTTCCATCGCCCTCCCAGTGCCTTGCGCAGAAAGAGCGCAGCAAAGGATGAGGAGAAGGACGTGGCACTTCAGCTTCGCTACCGTTCGCCGTACGACTGGGACAGCATACTCGACTTCCTGCGGGCGCGCGCGATTCCCGGTGTCGAAGTCGTAGAGCATGCGCGCTATCTGCGCACGGTCGATCTGGATGGGGCATTCGGCAGCATCGAGGTGAACCATCTCCCGCATCGGCAAAGTCTGGGTGTCAGGATTCGTTTCCCGGATGTCAGGTCGCTCCCTTCCATCGTCGCTCGTGTACGACGCCTCTTTGATCTTGGGGCGGACATCGGAACCATCGACGCGCATCTCTCGGGCGATTCGGGGCTCGCTCCATTGGTGGCTCAGCGTCCCGGGTTGCGAGCTCCCGGTGGTTGGGATGGTTTCGAGACAGCGATACGCGCTGTCCTGGGTCAGCAAATCAGCGTATCCGCAGCCCGTCGATTGGCGGGCCAATTCGTCGCTCTGCACGGACGCGCTGTGCCAAAGTCCTTCCTCATCCACCGCGATTTGTCGCATGTCTTTCCCACGTCGAAGCGGCTGGCCTCGGCTTCGTCCATGGGGTTGGCCATGCCAGCTGCGCGTTTGACGGCATTGAAGGCAGTCGCCGATGCGGCATTCGCTGATCCGAACCTCTTCCGTCCCTTCGGCAGCGTCGAGGACACAGTTGCGCGTCTGCGAACGATCCGCGGAATCGGCGAATGGACCGCACAGTACATCGCTCTCCGCGCAATCCGCGAGATGGACGCATTCCCGGCAACGGACATAGGACTGCTCCGCGGCGCGACTTTCATCGAGGGCGAGAAAACGACGTCTGCGAATCTCTTGAGCCGCGCTGAATCATGGCGCCCGTGGCGTGCATATGCAGCACAGCATCTGTGGGCCGCCGGCGGAAGTCGCCCGCATGTCTCAAGGTGATCGTTGAGATCAGGGTGTCAATCAATTTTGAAAACCGTAAAGGACAAAGCATGAGTCTCGCTTGGAAAATGATGGAATCGCCGGTAGGAAAACTGAAACTCGTCGCCAGCGACAAGGGCCTGGCCGCCATTCTGTGGAAAGATGACCGCCCGAGCCGTGTGCGCCTCAGCGATCTGGTTGAGAATAATCAACACCCTGTTCTCGTCGAAACAGAGCGGCAGCTGCGGGAATACTTCGCCGGGGAACGCAAGGAGTTTTCTATCGCTCTCGATATGCGCGGCACTCAATTTCAGAAAGATGTATGGGAGGCATTGCTCGCCATACCCTTCGGTGAAACGAGAAGCTACGGACAGCTCGCAAAAAAACTCGGAAACCCTCAGGCGACAAGAGCAATCGGAGCAGCAAACGGCAGAAACCCGATATCCATCATCGTGCCTTGCCATCGCGTCATCGGATCGTCCGGAAAGCTCACAGGCTTCGCAGGCGGCCTCGAAACGAAGGCGCATTTGCTCGATCTGGAGAAGAAGGATAGAAAGCTGTTCAGCCAGGAGATTCCGAAATGACATCTCCGTCAAATGCCTTTGAAGAACCGGAGCAACGGTCCCGTACAGCCAGACATCTTGCCGCCCACACTGTAGTTGCGTTACGCGCAGGTTTTCGTGTCGAACGAGTTGCGTTGGATGCGATTTCGAGCGTTTACGGAGGCGTCACCTGCGATTGGAAGCAAGCAAGAGAAGCGTATGGCGACGATGCGAAATTGATCCATCGAAGTTTTGCTCTCGTTTACGTCGGGGGGCCTCATGGACCAGGAGCATCTGGAGAACCTTTCAGGGGAGTTCCGTGCAGAGATGGCGGCATCCGAAGATTCTCGCGAGACTGCTGTTGCCTGGAATCTAGCCGCGTCGGTTCAGGACACCAATGCGTTCGCACGGATAGGCTATAAGTTGGCCTCGCGTCTAGTCAAGAAAGATGGACCAGTCATCGAAAAGCTTTCGGTTCTCCTGACAGAAAGGGGATCTCTGGATGAGGCCTCTCTTATTGGAATGGTTTCAAAAGAACGCTTCGCCATATTTGGAGTGCCCGGCTCAAATTGTGCCAGTGGAGGTGAGACAAACTGGAACAATGAAGGGCCCGGGTTCCTGAGTCCAAGAGCTTGGGGGGAATTTCCTCATCGGTGGCAATTACCATGAGCAAAGATCCCTCATGACTGACACAAAGTCTCTTTCCCCGGAAATTCTTCTTCATATGGCGCAGACTCTGAGCCTTCCGATGCACGGCCTGGTCGCCGTGATCGAGTTGCTCGACGACGGCGGAACTGTCCCGTTCATTGCACGTTACCGCAAAGAAGCCACCGGCAATCTGGACGAGGTTCAGATTCGCGACATCGAGGAAAAGCTGGTCTACTTCCGTGAGCTGGTGGAACGCCGCGCCACCATCCTGTCCTCCATCGCGGAGCAGGGCAAGCTGACCGACGGACTCAAAGCGCGGATCGAAGCCACTTTCGACAAGAGTGAGTTGGAAAACCTCTATCTGCCTTATCGACCCAAGCGGCGTACCAAGGCGACGATGGCTCGTGAAAAGGGCCTGGAGCCACTGGCTCTCTACTTGTGGTCGCAAGACCCCATCTCTGAACCGCTAGCGAGTATCGCCGCCAGCTTTGTGAATCTCGAACTGGGCGTTGCCACGGCGGACGAAGCATTGGAAGGCGCTCGTCACATCGTTGCCGAATGGATCAGCGAAGATGCCGATCTGCGCAAGGCTCTGCGTCAGCTTATGTTCGATGAGGGTGTGCTCATCAGTCGCAAGCTCGTGGATGCGGTCGATGAGCAGGAAAAGTTCAAGATGTATTACGAGTACAGGGAGCCGGTGAAATCGATACCCTCGCATCGCATGCTGGCAATTCGTCGAGGTGAGAGCGAGAATGTGCTCTACTTTCTCATCGAACTCGAACCTGAGCGACCGCTCGCTGCAATACGAAAGCACGTTCTACGCCAGCAGGGCGACTGGACGCGGCATTTAGAACTTGCGATCGAGGATTCGTGGCGGCGTCTGCTGAATTCGTCTATTCAGGGAGAGATTCGCTTTGAGCTGAAGAAGCGGTCGGATACGGAAGCGATTCAGGTCTTTCGGGACAATCTGTACAACCTGCTACTGGCGGCACCGGCTGGGCCGATCTCAGTCCTCGGCATCGACCCGGGCCTACGCACAGGCTGCAAAATTGCAGTCGTCGATGAAACCGGAAAGCTTCTGGCTCACGATGTGATTTATCCGCACACCTCGAAGAACGGGATTGCAGAGGCCTCGAAGAAGATCGAAGCGCTGCTTCAGCAACACAACATCCGCGCCATCGCCATCGGCAACGGCACTGCTTCCCGCGAAACGGATGCCTTTGTCCGCGACTTCCTGCGCGAGAAGAACATTCAGGACATCTTCTCCGTATCTGTGAGCGAGTCAGGCGCTAGTATCTACTCGGCATCGGAAATTGCGCGACAGGAGTTCCCCGATCTCGACCTGACTGTGCGCGGTGCCATCTCGATTGCCCGCCGCCTCCAGGATCCGCTCTCTGAGTTGGTCAAGGTTGATCCGAAATCGATTGGAGTGGGCCAATACCAGCACGATGTCGATCAGCGCCAGTTGCAGGAGTCGCTGGAGGACGTCATCGAAAGCTGCGTGAACCGCGTAGGCGTCGACCTGAACACATCTTCATGGACGCTGCTGCGTTACGTAGCTGGCATCACGGAACGCATTGCGCTCAGCATCGTGACGTATCGTAATCAGAACGGACGCTTCCGATCACGCACCCAGGTCCTGGAGGTTGCGGGCATCGGTCCTAAGACTTTCGAGCAGGCGGCAGGCTTTCTGCGCATTCGCAATGGTGACAACCCGCTCGACATGACCGCCGTCCATCCTGAGTCGTATCCCACAGTGGAAAAGATCGCCCAGTCGCTGCAAGCGCCGGTTGAGGAGATCATCCGTAACCCCCAGCTTTTGGGGAAAGTCGATCGGAATCATCTGTCCGCAGGTGCATACACGCTGAACGACATTCTGGAGGAGCTGCGGAAGCCCGGTCGCGATCCGCGCGATACATTTGTCGCGCCAAGCTTTGACGAGCAGGTCCGGGAAATCTCCGATGTACAGGCGGGGATGGTGCTGGAAGGCGTCGTGACGAATGTCACGAAGTTCGGGGCTTTCGTGGACATCGGGGTACATCAGGATGGACTGGTGCACATCAGCGAACTGTCCAATCGGTTCATCAAAGAGCCCTCAGAGGCTGTGAAGACCGGACAAATCGTCAAGGTGAAGGTGCTGAGCGCCGACACGAAAACCAGACGCATTGCGCTGTCCATCAAGGCATTGCTTGAGCCGACCGGGCGTCCCGCACTAAAGGCCAACAAGTCTGCTCCAAAACCCCAGTCCATGCTGGATGATAAGCTCGCGTCGCTCTCTATGAAATGGAAGGTTCGGTAGCGCCACCCCTAAGGACCTATGGGCAATCGGGCTGGTTCGGGTCGAGTCGAGCTATGGGTTTGAGTAGTCACCCGTGGGTTCCGGATCGAATATCCGCAGGTTGCCGTCCTCCGACGAGGAGGTCAGGATCGCCGAGGTAGTAACCGTCATGGGCTGGCTCTAGATATCGAGCAGTATCTTCGCCGGTGGAATTGTGAAGACAGTGTTCTGGGCACTCGCGGCAAGCGGCGAGACTCCTATGGCAAGAATCAGCGCGAGCGCGGTGAAGCCCCGCCGTCTCAGCGTCGTCGAAGCCTATCCCACTTACCTTTTAATCCCCGTCCTACGGTGTTTGCTGACGGCAGCAACCGAGTGAGAACTCGCACATATCAACCCGAACCTGTAATCAGACGATAGATATGTGCCCCATATTTTTGCACGATGCTCATCCCAATGCCCGGCACAGCTAATAGCTCCGCATCGTTTTGGGGACAGGTCGCAGCGATACCTCGCAGCGCCCGATCGCCAAAGACCCGAAATGCCGGAATCTTTCTGCGCTTCGCTTCACTCAATCGCCAGGCACGTAAAGCCTGTTCGATACTAATCTGCGCCTTCGGCTCGGACACAACTGCTCCTGTGTCTGCCTGCCCCGATCGCGTTCGAGCGGTGGCGCTCGCAGACACCTTGGACTTAACGGAGTTCTTCCTTAGTTTGCGCGGGGGAACGGGCCGTGCCGTATCCTTCATAACGAAGAGCACCGGCATGGTCTCATCGAGGACTCGCCCGGCTGGAGTAAGACTGACAATGCGGTAGGGAATCTGTTTGCCTTGTTTTTCGAACACGGCATCAGCAAACGTGAGGAGTTCTGCCCGGGCCATGGCTCCCAAAACTTCTTCGAAGTTGTCTCGGCTGATCTCGTTTCCTGGATAAAGCTGGGCGTACAGCTTGCCGGTCGATTTGGTGGGGACGGAATGCATGCAGCGTAGTACCCGATAGAGTGCTGTTCGCTCCTCTTCTATCGCGGTTCGGAATCTCTGGGCGACGCACTTGGCCGGTGCACAGAAATCGCACACGCCGCAGGCCATAGCGCCGTCCGACGTATCGCCAAAGTGACGAACAAGGGAAGTCATGCGGCATTGGTTGCGCTCCGCAAAGCGAATCATCTGATCGATCTGCGCCCGTTTATGATCAGCCTGCGCAATGTAGGACGAGCGCCATAGCCCGTCTCCCTGGCTCACATTTTCCGCGAAGTCGAGCACTGCGCCCTTGTGAATCCAAAGTTTCTCGAGAGCTTTGTCGAAGAGATCTTCCTCCATCGCCAAGGCTTTGCGGAGCGCCTCCTTGGGTTGGGGTACTGTATGAAGTCTTGCAAAGAGTTGATCCAGTAACGCGACATCCGGATAATCTCGACTGAAGAAGAAGTCATGGGTATGACGGTCTCCATACGAGTGCATGAGGATGGCGCGACTCGGCTTTCCGTCGCGTCCAGCGCGGCCGATCTCCTGATAGTACCCTTCCATACTGCCGGGCAGGGCAGTGTGAATCACAGTTCGAATATCCGGCTTATCGATCCCCATTCCGAACGCAATGGTTGCTACCATGACGTCCAGTTTGCCCGCCATGAACTCTTCCTGCACTCGGCGCCGCCGGTCGGCATCCAGCCCTGCATGGTAGCTGGCTACGGCAAACTCGCCTGTCAGATCTTCCGTCAGTTTGTCCGCCTGTTTGCGCGTCGGGGTGTACACGATGGCTGGCCGGTGTTTGGCATCGAGCAAGATCTCCCGGGCGAGCTGAGGCCGCTGCGAAGGCAGAGCTTCCACGATCTCGATCCCGATGTTTTCGCGGCGAAAACCATGGATGAAGTGCGTGGGATCGGTTAAACCGAGCTGATTGGCAATGTCATTCTGGACCAGTGGCGTCGCGGTCGCCGTGAGTGCCAGCACCGGAGCAGGACGAAGACAAGGTAAATACTGGCTAAGCATCCGATAGTCTGGTCGAAAATCGTGGCCCCATTGCGAGATACAGTGCGCCTCATCGATCGCGATCAGCGACGGTTTGCGCTTAGCCAGCATTTCGGGGAAGCCTGCCACCCGAAGCCGCTCTGGAGCGATGAAGAGGAATTGCAACTTGCCACCCAGGTAGTCGGAACAGACTCGCCGGGATGTCTCACGATCGCGACCTGAATGGATGCACTCAACAGCGAAACCTCGTTCCTTCAGCTTCAGCACCTGATCGTCCATCAATGCGATGAGTGGACTGATCACGAGAGTCGTTCCGCCTCGTGCCAACCCTGGCAACTGGTAACAAAGCGACTTGCCCGAACCGGTCGGCATGACAAGCAGCGCGTCTTTCCCCGCCGTCACTGCCTGACAGACGGCTTCCTGATTGGGCCGAAACTTGGAGAAGCCGAACGCGTTTTGCAATAGCTCGGTGAGACTTGTGCTGTTGGGGATATTCTTTGGGCTTGGAAGATCAGGAGAATCGGAAATCTTAGGAGAGGTTGAGGCCGCTGACGATTGGTGAACTGGCGAAGTCTGACGAACCTTGCCGACTACGGAGCGCACGTATTGACCGATGCCATCCAGGAACGGTTCCAGCTGGAATTCACCGTTTTGGATCTTCTTGAGGATTGCTTCCCACTGGCCGGTCATCGCCGGACTCTTAACTTCGGGATGAACCACTTCAATCAGATGGATCCCTTTTTCTGTCGCCTCCAGAGTCTCCTATTCGCTGGAACTCGATAGACTGAAGTACGGATGATAGCAAGCGAAAACAGTACCATTGCGGTCCTGGCCGAAAAGCCCTCTGTCGCGCGAGACATCGCCCGTGTCCTCGGAGCCGACAAGCGGGGGGAGGGCTATCTCCAGGGAAACGGCTATGTTGTCACCTGGGCGATTGGACACTTAGTTTCCCTGGCACAGCCGCACGAGATCAATCCCCAATGGCGACAATGGCGCTTCGATCTGTTGCCGATCCTGCCCGGA
>Ga0206955_1027_pt1 | contig 38397 bp, 24 predicted proteins | sample Alteio_BWOrgHeat_34_FD_153247 | JGI IMG/M metagenome (GOLD analysis project Ga0206955, IMG submission 153247) | Enriched cells from forest soil in Barre Woods Harvard Forest LTER site, Petersham, Massachusetts, United States -... | ecosystem: Environmental > Terrestrial > Soil > Temperate forest >...
TGAAGCCGGGTACCTTTGGTGAAGGCGAAGGTTTTTCCAGAGGCAACACAGGTCCTTCGACTGCGGCTCGAGGGAGTCTTTTGAGGAAAGGAATTCGCAGGCTCGCCTCCGCTCAGGATGACGGCGTTTTTAAACGTGAACATTGAAGGTGGCCGGCGGTGTCTTATGAGTTGTAAATATTGGGTTTACGAGGCAGATTAGAGGATACTTGTGATTCCTTTGACTGTTTTTCGGCAGCCGTCCAATGTACGGGTGCATACAGAATCCGGGCGGCATACAATTCGGGCCCGCGATGGCAAGAATGTGTGGCAGCATGAGGGCATTGGTGTGGCCACACGCCTGAAGGACGACGGGCTGCATGTGGAATTGAGCAGCCCGCAAGCGGCAGTGCGCTATGTCGAGCTGCGCTGGCAGCAGCGCATTCCGGAGGACATGAAGTACCTGGGCGATCATTGGGAGCGGGGCTATGGCGATTTGTCGTGGACGGGGATGACGCCGGACAAGCCGATGCCGTGGTATTTTTTCGTGTTCGACGGGACGCAGATTTTTGGCTGCGGGGTGAAGACGGGGGCGCAGGCGTTTTGCTGGTGGCATGTCGATCCGCATGGGATCACGCTCTGGATGGATGTGAGGTCCGGAGGGGTGGGCGTGAAGCTGGGGCCGCGCAAGATCGAGATGGCGACGGTGGTGGAGCGTTTTTCGCAAGAGACCGAGACGCCGTACGAAGCGGCGTGCCATTTCACCGCGATGCTCTGCGACAAGCCGCTGCTGCCGGCGCAACCGGTCTACGGAGCGAACAACTGCTACTACGATTTTGCCTACGACCTGAGTTCCGCGGACCATGTCCTGCAGGACACGAAACTGCTGGCGGACCTGTCGAGCAACAATGACAACCGCCCGTTCTCCGTGGTGGACGATGGTTGGGAGAACGTGACCAATCTCCGCGCCTCCCGCTGGCGGAGCGGCAACGAACGGTTCCCGGACATGGCCGGATTGGCGGGGCGGATCAAGAAAATCGGCGCGCGCCCGGGCATCTGGTACCGGCCCCTGCTGGCCAACCAGGACGTGCCGCCCTCGTGGGCCCTGACAAACCGGCAGGACCTCGCGGGACGGGGGAAGCTTATCATGGACCCGACGATTCCCGACGTGCTGGAGCGGATCAAGGAGGATGTGGCGGAGATGGTGGGCTGGGGGTATGAGCTGATCAAGTACGACGACACGACGCATGACACGCTGGGCTTCTGGGGGGAAATCATGGGGAGCAGGATCACCGAGGACGGGTGGCGGTTCTCCGACCAGACCCGGACGAATGCGGAAATCCTGATGTCGATCTACGCCGCGGTACGCGAGGGGGCAGGGCAGGCGCTGCTGATGGGCTGCAACACTGTAGGCCATCTTTGCGCGGGCCATGTGCATATCCAGCGAATCGGCGACAACACCAGCGGCAAGGAATGGCTGCGGACGCGGAAGATGGGCGTCAATTCGCTGGCGTTCCGGAGCATGCAACACGGTTACCTTTTTGCGACGGACGCTGATTGCGTCGGCCTGACCAACCGGATCCCGTGGCGGCTGAACGAGCAGTGGATGGAACTGTTGGCGGCAAGCGGAACGAGCATGTTCGTGTCGGCGCAACCCGACTATATCAAGGAAAAGCAGCGGACGGCGCTGGGCCGGGCGCTCCACCGGGCATCGCGCCCGCAACCGCTGGCGAAGCCGCTGGACTGGATGCAAAACTCGTGTCCCGCGCGCTGGAAATCGGGCGAGGAATTTTTTGAGTTCAATTGGTGGAGCGCGTAGGCGCGGATCACCCCTCTCCGTCACATGCCTGCATTTGATCTGGTCATCCCGACGGGCAATTGCGAGCGAATCCGCTGCTTTCAAGGCTGGCACCGGTCCCGCAGCGATTCGGAGCATCTGACCGACCAGGAATTGTGGCTCGTGTGGGCGGGACACGGGCAGATGCGGACGCGGGACCGGGAATACGAATTGCGTCCCGGCTTTTGCGTCTGGATGCGTCCGGGCCGGGTCTACGACGCGCAACAGGACGAAAGCGACCGGATTGGCCTGACGTTCATTCATTTCAGCTTTCAAAACCAGGCGCTGAATCGCGCGCACGATTTCCCCGAGTTTTATAATGTGGGTGACTTGAATTACGTCGATACGGTGACTCGGCGCGTGGTGGAGATCATGCGCCAGCACGATGCGCCGACGGAATCAAAGACGGCGGCGGGTTGGTTGCTCTCCGGGCTGTTGCTCGATTTGGTGACGAAGTTTCGTTACGAGGACAAGACGCCGGCGAATCCCGTGGCGCGGCATCACACGGAACTGATCCAGCAGACGGTGCGGCATATTTACGAAACGGTGGAGGCACCGTTGAGCGTGAAGGAACTGGCGAAGCGGGCAAGCTACAGTCCGGCGCATTTCAGTTCGCTGTTCAAGAAGGTGACGGGGCAAACCGTGGAGGCGATGATTGTGCAGGCGCGGATCGACAAGGCGCGGCAGTTGTTGCGGAGATCGGATCTTTCGATTGGGCAGATCGCCGAGGCGGCCGGTTATCGGGACGTTTATTTCTTTTCGCGGCAGTTCAAATTCAAGACGGGGCAGACGCCGACGCAATATCGGGTGGCGCAGATGGAGGAGTTGAGCAAGGGGCCGAAATAGTCGCGACATTGCAGGACTGAAATCCGGTGTAGCGTAAATAAGTGTAAAAGAATCCGATGTTTAATCCATTGCTTCCCAGACGGCGATACCAGAGCATTGGCGACAGGCTGACTACCCGAAAAGCGCGCACCGTGTGCGAGCCGTGGTGGGGGCAAAAGATGAACCGGAGCCCTCGTTTATGCCACTTACTTTATCCAAACCCCTGCGAATCGTTCGGGGGAAAGTTCACTTGAACGGGTATTCGCCGAGGCGGGCGGGACTGGATCTGGATGGACAGTGCCGTTGGGCGAATTCGGGCGGATTTATTCATTCCAATTCGCCGCTAAAAAAGCCGACGGAAAAGCTGGGGTTGCTGCGACCGCAGGATGTGAAGCGCTGGACTTCGATCGGGACTTATCACGGCCCCTACTGGAACGATGTGCGGCACGGGACGGCGTGGAAAGATGTTCCCGCCCTGACGCAATTTCTCATTTGGGAACAGAACGGGGGCGGTTATGGCATTCTGCTTCCTTTGCTCAGCGGCGATTACGTCAACACGCTGCAAGGCGAGAAAAACGGTGTGCGATTGATGGCGACGACCGGACGAAAAAACCGGACTGAGCTTGACCCAGCGATTGCTTATGCCGCTTTTGGACACGATCTCTACAAGCTGGTCGACGAATCGGTGCGGGCGGTGGCGGCGCACACGAAGTCGTTTCGGGTTCGCGAGGAAAAGAAGACACCCGCGTTTGTCGATTACCTGGGCTGGTGTTCCTGGGACGCGTTCTACTCGAAGGTGGACGAACGGAAATTTCTTTCGGCCTTGCGGTCTTTTCGTGAGGGCGGGATCAAGCCCGGTTTTGTGATTCTCGATGACGGGTGGCTGGACCGTGAGGGCGATCTCCTGCGCGGTTTCGCGATGAACGGGGAGAAATTTCCGAACGGTCTGGCGGCGCTGGTCCGGCAGGCGAAAGAAGAGTTCGGCGTCGCACATTTTGGGATCTGGCATGCGCTGAATGGCTATTGGGGCGGCGTCGATCCGCGCAGTCCACTGGGGAAAAAATATGATGTACTGAAGAGCAACGGAGCGATCCGCCCATGGGAAGGCGGCACGCGGCAGAAGCTTTACCTGGTCGATCCGCGGCAGGCTTCGCGGTTCTTTACGGAGTTTCATAATACGCTGAAGGCGGGCGGCGTCGATTTGGTCAAGGTGGACGGGCAGTCGGCCCTGACGGAATTCACGCGGTCGCATTTTGGAAGGGTTTTCGCGATGCGCTCCTATCAGCAGGCGTTGCAGGGGTCGGCGGTGCGGCATTTCGATGGCGCCCTGATTCACTGCATGAGCAACGGACTCGACGTGGCGTATCAACTTGAGCAGACACTGGTCTGGCGCAACTCGGACGACTTTTTTCCGAAGAAGAATTCATCGGCGCAACAAATTCACGTTCACACCAACGCGTTGAATAATTTGTGGACGGGCACTTTTGCATTGCCGGACTGGGACATGTTCCAGAGCCATCATCGCACGGCGGAATTTCACGCGGCGGCGCGGGCGCTTTCCGGCGGCCCGATTTATGTCTGCGATAAACCGGGGCGGCAGAATTTTCGCATCCTGCGCCGGCTGGCTTCGAGCGATGGGCGCGTCTGGCGTTGCGATCGCCCGGCATTGCCCGCGCCGGAATCGGTTTTTGCCGATTGTCGGACGGACCCGGTGTTGCTGAAGATTCACAATCGCAGCGGCGCAATGGGCTTGGTCGGTTTTTTCCACTGTAGCGAGGTGAGGAAGCGGCTGACGGGTTCTTATTCGCCGGCGGATATTCCCGATTTGACCGGGAGCCATTTTATTGCGCGGCGTTATTCCACCGGACGCGTGAAAGAAATGCACATGGACGAATGGGCCGATGTGACGCTGCCGCGAGTGGGATTTGAGATCATCACGATTTCGCCGGTGCTTGGAGGATGGGTGGCACCGTTGGGACGGCTTGAGCGATACACGGGCGCGACATCTATTGGTTCGGCTGAGATTCAGGCGGATGGCAATTGCCGGGTTATGCTGCGGGAGAGCGGGCCGTATCTGTTTTGGTGCCGGAAGGCGGTTGCGGTTACCGATGATCAGAGGCGGACAATTCCGTTTAAGTATAATCGGAAGACGAGGCTTTTAACGGTTGAGATGAAGGCGGCGGGGATGATTTTGATTACGGCGCTCGGTTGAGGAGACACCGTCGCACGGAGTGCGACGGCTACCATGGAAGTTTATTTATGAAAGCATCGATGAAATTTATTCTGGGGGCACTTTGCGCCTTTGCGATCGGCTGTTTTATTCTTCAAGCCCAGCCTGCGCCTCCCGGGCCCCAACCGATCGCGACTGCCGCGCCCGCTCCCAAACTGAGCCTGACGGAGACTGGGGTTGTCATTGATACGGGAACGGAAAAATTTACGCTACCGACTCCCTCCCTTGTCAAAGCTGCGGGGGGAAATGTGGCGGGTACGGTGACGATGGCGACGGATGGGAAAAGTTTCGTGGAGAAATTTACCAATGGCATGCAACTCACCGTCGGCTTGGAATCGGACGGGAAGACGATCACTTATGAGTACACCGCGCCGACGAGCGATGTGCGGGGCTTCGGGATGAATGTGAATATCCCGATCGAGTATGGCAACGGGGGCAAGTACGGGCTGGGGGCGGGTGAGATGAAAACTTTTCCCGCACAAAAGGGAAAAGATGAGGTGGTGGACAAGGGCGATTACGGGATGTTCCGGTTGCAATCGCCAAGTGGCGGCGGATTTGGAATCAAGATGCCCTCGGGCTGGAACAAGCTGCAGGACGACCGCCAATTCAACGGCTCCAAGTTTGAGGAGCAGTACCTTTACCTTTTTGCGACGTACAATGGACAGACCTATTTTTCGATCACGGTGGGGGACATGGACCCGAAAATCCTCGCGGCCACGCAGGCGCCGACACCTGCCATTCCGCCGCCGCCCAAGCCAGTGGTGAAGAAGCTCGTCGATCAGTTCGGCCAGCCGTTGGGCAAGGATTATCCGGGAAAAATCACGAGCGACGATGACTTGAAAAATGACATCGCAGCGGACAAGGCCTATTACGATTCGCTGACGCCGCCGCCGACCGATATTTATGGAGGACTACCTGATAGCGGGGCGAAGTACAATCTGAAGAAGACGGGGTTCTTCCATGTCGAAAAAATGGGCGAGCGTTTTGTCTTCGTTGATCCTGCGGGAAATCTTTTCTTTGAGCTGGGACTTTGTCCGATTGCTCCGTTGGAGGATTACACGTTGACGGGCGGTCGCCGGGACGCGTTTGAGTGGCTGCCTTCGACCCCGGAGGAGAAGGCGCAATATAAGTCCTCCTTTCAAGGCGGGTACGAGCCGATCTTTTCGTTTTTCCGGGCGAATATCATTCGTAAGTACGGCAAGCCGTTCGACGATGAGGAACAGTCGGGCATCGCCACGATGCGCATCCGCAAATGGGGTTTCAATGCCGAGGGGGCCTTTGGCGGCGACACCAAGACGATGGCGTCGATGAACCTGCCCTACACGACGTTTGTTCCGATCGGGCTTCCGGTCGTTTCGTCCGAATGCAAAGTCCGCGATCCTTTCACGGATGATGCGGAGAAAAAAATGGACGACGCCATGACCAAGGGACTTGATCCCCATGTGAACGATCCGTTGATCATCGGTTTCTATCTCGGAAACGAGGAGCACTTTGAGGACTTGCCGCATTTGGTCCCGTCGTTGAAGGGGAGCAAGGTTGGGGCGAAAAAACGTCTGGTGCAAATGTTGCAGGAAAAATACAAGGACATCGCGAAGTTCAACGATGCGTGGCAACCGAAGACGCCGGCGCAGAGCTTCGACGAGTTGAGCGAGACGCCGCTGGCGATCACGACCCAGGCGGCGTCTGACGACATGAAGGATTTTCAGGATCTCTTCACCGATGCTTTCTACGGGATGGTCGCGCGGGTTTTCCACAAGCACGACCCGAACCATCTTCTCATCGGCAGCCGCTGGCAGCCGGGCACGGCCAACAGCAAGATCCTGCTAAAAAATGCGGGGAAGTACATGGATGTCATCAGCGTCAACTATTACACGTACGGGATCGAAAAGGATTTTCTGCAAAAGATCCATGACCTGACAGGCGGGAAGCCGTTGTTGATGAGCGAATGGCATTATGGTTCGGCCTCCGATGCGGCGACCGGCGGTGCGGCGAAGAGCGTGAAGTCGCAGACAGAGCGGGGCATGGCGTATCGCAATTATGTCGAGACAGTCGCGACCCTTCCTTATGTGGTGGGTTCGGAATGGTTTTCTTACCTGGATGAACCGGTGACGGGCCGTTTCTTTGAAGGATACAACGGGGAATCGGGGAATGTCGGAGTGATCAGCGGCATCGATCGTCCGTACAAGAATGCGGTGGCGGAGATGATGAAAACGAACTACGACATTTATCCGGTCGTGCTGGGCACGCGGCCGCCGTTTCATTACGACGATCCGAAATTCAATATCGGACCCGGGGGCGGACGCAAGGAAGTCGATGCGCCGATGGCGCTGGCGGGCATGAAAATCGACGGGCAGGCTTCCGACTGGCCGGGACGTCCGGGCGAACATATTTCCGCAGGCAATCTTGTGCTGGGGCCCGATGCGGGAACGCTTGAGGCGGACTTCAAGCTCTGCTGGGACGCGGAGAATCTTTATCTTTTTGTGCAGGTGGCCGATTCAACGCCGATGATCAATCCGAATGTCGGAGATAAGATTTGGGCGGGTGACGCGCTCGAGCTTTTCATTGGGCCCGATAATATCGACGAGGGCGGAGAATTGGCCTTTACGGATCGGCAGATTTTGTTGAGCTGCTCCAAGGAGACCGGGAGCGTGCAGTATTATATTGGCGGCTCACCGACGACGGCGAAGATCAACATGGAAGTGGTGAAGAATGTGACGGGGGATGGTTATGCGGTGGAGGCGGCGATTCCCTGGGCGGCGCTTAACATGAAGCCGGAGGAGGGGAAGGAATTTCTCTTCGATATCGGGATTGATGACGATACGGGGCACAGTCGGGCGCGGCAGTTGATGTGGAATGGGATTTCGCGGAATTCGGGGGACCGGAGCAAGTGGGGCGTGGCGAAGTTGGTGAAGTAAGCGGATGTGGATATTCCCCGCGCGAAATGAAATTTCGCGAAGAGTAAGGGGCGTTCCCAAATGAAATTTGGGAACGAGGACGGAAAGGCGAGGAGAAGCTCATGCACGCCTCTCTTGATAGTTCCCGATTTTCCGTTCTGCCAGAACGTATCTGGTCCTTCGACAAGCTCAGGATGACAGAGAGTTGAAAAGCACCGTCGCACGGAGTGCGACGGCTACCTTCTCTAACTATTGTGGCGCGGTGCCGTTTTCGTTGTGATGACCGGCGCCTGCGGCTCCGTCATCAGGCAAGGGAGTGGATGGGGGCGTTCCATCGGCGGCCTGATAGACGCGGACGTAATCGCACTGCATTTTCCAGGGCATGGTGTCCCAATCGACCTCCCAATATTTATAGGGCGTGCCCTTCGCTTTCATTTCCTGCGAGTACCAATTGCCTCCGACCGCGAGGTTGACCAGGAGATAAAAGGAACGTTGGAACGACGGGGTGACTTTGCCGTGGGCGATTATTTTTCCATCGAAAGTCCAGACGATGTTGTTTTCGTCCCATTCCATGCCCCAGGTGTGGAAATCGTCGGCAAGGTTGACGTTGGCGTTGTGCATCCAGTCGCTGACCTTGATCTTTTCTCCCTTGGGCGCGATGTAGCCGGTATCGAATTTCGTTTTCCAAATACCGAGAGACTCAAGGATATCGATCTCTGGTGGCCAGGGACGCGCGTGAGCATCGGCGGGTGTGGATTTGCCGTCGGTGCCAACCTGTTGATCGACGGGGATGTCATCGGCGAGCATCCAGAACGCAGGCCAGGAGCCGCGCTCCATGGGCACCTTGAAACGGCCCTCGACGTAGCCGTACTTCATGGTGAAGCGGCGATCGGAAATGAGAAGTCCCGAGCTGATGCAGCGCCCCTCGCCCATCCAATAGTTGGCCCAGAGATCTTTCGGGGTCTTCGAAGCGGTGATGGTGAGGATGCCGGGCGTCTCGAAGGAAAAGGGATTGGGGCGTTGCTCGACGGGGATGTTGCCTTTGCCACCGTAATCCTTGTCCATGTAGTACTCGGTCTCGCCGTTGCCGATCAATGTGCGCTGGCTGCTGCCCTGCCAGAAGGTGGTCTGCCACTTGGAGCGGTCGATGTAGGGCTGGCCGTCCTTGTCGATGACCGCGTCAAATTCATCGTTCCATTTGAGGGTCATGGGCCGACCCAGCGGCGAGGTGATGGTCTGCGGGATGGGGCCGGGGCCCGGTTGATATTGGGTGGCGGGTTCGCCATAGCTGGCGGGATCGTTCGTGGGCTTGCCGGCATCCTCCGCGAGCAAACTGGAAGCGGGGAGAATCACGGCGAAGGCCACCGTTATGATATTACATTTATGCATGGGGATTTTTTCTTTGCGGTTGCGGATCAAGGCCACGGGTAGACAGTCGCGGAGCGGTGATTTAACTCCTTGGCGATCACCGGCGTCAATGCTGATTAACCGTTGATTTGGCTTTGTGACCTGAAACGACCCCAAAAGCGGATCGATTTGCCCATACGCCCTCTCATTTCTCCTCTTGGAAGAGATGCAACGGGAGGTTGACCGTTAACCAAACATTGCTATCGTTGAGATAGGGGCAATGCCCGTCTTTGGGAGACGGACGCAGGCCCTTCAATATTCCTTTCCCTTGAACCTTTTTTCTCTTCATTTCTCGCAAAAAACGAGCCGACGCCAGGGATTCAGCCTGGTGGAAGTGGTGTTGGCGATTGGGGTGACGAGCTTTGCGTTGCTGGGCATGGTGGCGTTGATCCCGATGGGGATGAAGACGTCGCACCAGGCGATCGACGCGATGACCGAGGCGCAAATTGTGCAGTATGCGCGCAACGAACTGGAATTAACGCCGTTTGCGAGTTTGGCGTCATCGTGGGACTTGGCAACGGTTGGCACCGCGAAAGGCACACTTTATTTTGACAATCAGGGCCTGCCTACGACTTCCACCGACCCGGAGATGATTTACAAAGTCACGTTTGCGGTCGGTAGCGTACAGTTGAGCACGCTCAGCGGCACGGCCACGTCGGTGTTGACGGGAAATTTAAATACGCCAGGCGCCACCGCCAGTACGCCGGCAGCTAATGCCCAATTGGTGCAGGTCTCCATCGTCAATCGGACGACACCGGGCGCTTCAGGGACGGCGGTTTTTCCCATCATCGTTCCCAACGCCGGGTTTTAAGTCCGAAAGAAATCTTGCCCGCGCCCATGGGCCGGAAGAGAATGTCGCGCGACGATGCTTTTTGATCCGGGCACAATGATCCCGCGAAGGCTCATCAATCCAGGACGAGTGGCTGAGTGGTTTAAGGCAACCGACTTGAAATCGGTCGAACTGTAAAAGGTTCCGTGGGTTCAAATCCTACCTCGTCCGCTCTTTTACACCTTGCCGGAGGGCTTCCAGCAAACCGAGGCGCTCACCGGAAGCGGTCGCGCTCGTGTCCCTCACCCTATCCTGGCAGGCCTGTTTCGACGGCGTAGGAAGATCGCCAACGCGAGCAAGAGAACGATGCCGGGCGCCCAATCGCTGGGTTCAGGAACCGTCGATGACAACACTTCAAAGCCAACGTCATTACCTCCCGACAGTGAATCCGTCGTGGCATCGCCAGTATAGGTGAAGTCAAACTGCAGACCAAGCGACGCGAAGTCGGCGACGTCATTGTTGATCGCTTGCGTATAGGTATTGGTGCCGTCCGTCAGGGTCAGGTCGCTGAATTCACCCAGGGAGGTTCCACTGCCCAATCCGAAGATAAAGTAGTTATCCGTGATGTGATTTTGCGCATTGGTTTGCAACACGGCCAAGCTGGTGGGAGTCAAATCGAGTTTTACGGTCGCGCCCGGGTCGATTTGCAGCACATCGGCGGCCGCGCCCGTGACTTGAATCTGGTCGTAATCGATCCCGGCAGTGGGGGGATGGAGACTGCTGTTGGTCGTGGCAATGGTAAATTCGGCCGTCGAGCCAGCCTGGTATTCAAGACTGGTCGCCTTCAGGACGGCGGGATCGCCGGGATAGGTTGAACCGCCGTTGCCCACGGTGACTTTGCCATTAATCGTGCCGCTGCCGCCGATTTTACCGCCATTTTCGACAAAGACGTTGCCGGTGATGCTACCCGCAGAACTCACCTGGACATGACCGCCATTGACATTGAAGGTTCCGGTGACGCCAGCCGTGCTATCCAAGACCGCACCACTGATCATCGTCGTGTTGGCACCCTCGACGGTAAGGTTAGGCGCGGAATCATAGTTGCTGAAGTCAACTGTCCCGCTCAAGGTAATGCCTCCAGAGGACGCATTCACCATGGTGTCGCCCACCAGGGTGAGGTTGCTGGAGATGGTCTGGGTATTGGTGGAGTCGTTCTCGATTGTGCCGTAGATGCCGATCGTATTATTTTCCAGCGTCAAGGGGGCTGACCCGGAAAGGAACTGGATACCCCCGGCAAGCTGATTACCTCCGGTATCGATGACGGTCGGGACGTTGGTGCCGGTAACGCTGGTAAACGCAACGGCCGAGCCGCCTGCGGGCAAGATACCTCCGCCGATATTCCATCTATTTGCGTCGGTCCACGATCCCGTGCCGGAAGCTGTGCCGGTCCAGATAGCCGCAGTGCTGGAGGCGATGAAATCCACCGCGCCGGTATTATTTCCAGTGAAATATCCGGAAAGCACCGGGGTCGTGCCCGTGCTCGTGAAGGTCAGACTGTTGGGATCGAAACTAAAGGCTCCCGAAGCGGCCGAGAAGAGGATGTAGGTACTGCCGGAGGTAAAGCCACTGCTTTTGTTGAAAACGAAATTAACGACGTCAGGACCACTCACAGAGAAGGGATGGGCCAAGGCGATTACACCGTACGTTCCCGTTATATTTAGACCGAGATCCATGACCACCTGCGCACCCGTGCCAAACGAAATGGTGCTGAGCTGGACGGGTTGCAGACTAATGTTGGCGGCGCTGAAGGTGGGTGCGCTGCCCGTAACGATGCCAGTCGGCCCCACGGTGAGAGCAATGCCGGATAAGTTATTGGCGACCAAGGTGCCACTATTGATTTGAATGCTGTTAATGTTGGTCGGAGCAGTCGTACCGGAAAGGTCGATGATTCCGCTGCCCTGAATGACGAGCGGTGTCGCTGCCGCGGCAGTCACGGAACCGGGAAGGATGAGTTCTCCCGCATCGGCTTGGAACGTGGTGGGGTTACTGAGGATAATGTTACCGGAGAGGGTGTTAGTACCGGAAAGGTTTTCCAAGGCCCCGTTATTGGCTGGTCCCACGCCATCGAGAGTGATGGATTGTTGAACGACGTTAATGCCGCCCTCGAATTGGAGGGCACCGAGGTCGCCGATGGTTGTCGTGCCGGTGGAAGAACCGAGAGCGGAAGAGCTCGCGACGATGATCGAAGTTGAAACATTGTCAGCGATGCTCGTACCCCCGGTGTAGGAATTGGTGCCGCTCAGGAGCACGGAACTCGTTCCGACGCTGGCGATGCCGCCCGCTCCGATAATGTTCTCGCTGATAACCATCTGCGATGCCTTATTATTGAGGGTGAGCGTGTGACCAGCGGTGTCGATCGAGCCGGTGCCGGAGAGAGTCAGGGAGCCGGTCGAGGAACCGATCTCGGCGTCGGTGCCCAAGCTGATGTTGCTATTGATCGTGACGGTGCCGCCGCCGACATTGTCGATCGCTCCGGCGTAACTGGTGCCCGAGGTAGTCCCACTCCCGCTCAGGGTGATCGAATTCAAATTGACGGTAATAGGCGGATTGATGGCGCTGTTCGTAAAGACGAGCGCGCCACCAGCGGCGACAATGACCGAGGCTTGCGCACCACCAAGCGAGGTTGCCTGCGAGGCTGACAGGGCGCCCTGCTGCACGTCGAAGGTGCCGGTGAAGGTCGTGTTCGCACCGTTAAGATTGACGAGAAAGCCCGCGCCAGACTCGGTGATTTGCCCGGAGCCCATGATGGAACCGGAGGTACCGGATAGATTCACCACCGAGCCAGCGCCTCCGATGATGCTCAAATTATTGGACCCGACATAGAGATCTCCAGAGAGGCCAAAGGTGGCGCTGACAGCGTCGGTAATCGAAGTATTGGAGCCGAGCGTGATGGTCCCGGTATAACTGGCAATTCCACCAGCAAGTGCGAGAGCCCCCTGGCTCCCATCGCCGGGTCCATTGAGCGCGAGTGGATTGTTGACGTTGAAGTTTCCGTTGATGATCAGCGATCCTCCATTGTTGACGGTTACCCCGGAGGTGTTTCCCAAGGCGCCGGCGTAGTCGAGGACGAGGCTGCCCCCGTTGACGGTGGTGGCTCCGGCGTATGTATTGGAGACCACGCCGTTATAGTTCAGGATCAATTGTCCCGCACCGTCTTTGGTCAGGCCGCCCGCACCCGTGATCTGTCCTTCGAGGGTGAGAGTGGAGTTGCTGTCCGTATTGATAATGCCCGTGGACAGCATCTGGATGGTGCGCGTCGGGACGAAGGTCATGGTGCCCGAGGTCTCGAGGGCGCCTCCCGAGAAGACGAGGGTGTTACCGAGGCTGTTTTGATTACCCAAGTCGCTTTCGTGCGATATGTACACGGTCCCGGCCGCAAACGTGACTCCGCCGGTGAAAATATTCGTCCCGCCGAGAGTCATGAGATTCAAAGTGCCGGTACTGTCCATCACGATGCTTCCCCCGGCGGCAGGGCCATCGCTGATTTGCCCGCTGACCGTGGTGTTTCCGTTACCGGTAAAGGTGAGCGTACCTGGCGTCGCTCCGGTCGAACTGAGGACAACCGAGCCCGCGAGGCTGAGCAAACCGCCGTTGTTGTTGATTTCCCGGCTGGCATTCAAGGCGAGCGAACTGTTGATCGTCTGGCTGGCTGGCGACAGGTTGGTGAGGGTGCCGCCCAAGGTGATCGTATTGGCATCGTTGGTGTCGATGATGAACGCGCCAGCACTGGCAGAGAAGGTGATGGCTCCGGTGGTCTGATTCGTTCCGGTAGTGACCGTGGTGGTACCGGTGCCCGAACCGAGGAAGGTGAGGTCGGCACCGGCAGGCGGGACGCCGTTGGACCAATTACTGCCTATAGTCCAAGTACCCGTGCTGCTGCCACTGGTCCAAGTACCGGTGACGCCAGCCACGGCGTTGAAAAGCAGCTGCATACCATCCGCGCTGTAGCTGAAGGTACCGGTGAGACCAGAGATACCGACGGAAGCGAATTGAAGATTCGCGAGGTTCACATTCTGGTAGTCGGAGGATGATCCAGCCGTGATGAGGACGAAGGTGCCGGAACCGGTGGTAAAGCCGTCATTTCCGAAGAGGAAGGTTGTAGTGCTGCCAGCCGTCGTGGCGAGGGAGACGATGCCAGTCGAATCGAAGTTGTCGGAAGTGTTGGTGCCACCCAAGCCGAGAAGAAAAGCCCCGTTGGCGGAGAAGAGGTTTCCGACGGTAATGGTTGAGGCGACGGTGCCGGGTGTGGTGGTTCCCAGTGCGCCGCCACTGACGGTGACGGAGGCGCCGGGGAGGCTGGTCGTCCTCAGAACGCCCCCGGAGATGGAGATGGTTGTGCTGGCTCCGGTCAGTGAGTTGTTGGTCCCGAGTAGTTCCAGGACGCCGGAACCGACCTTGGTCAAGCTGACGTCGTTACCGGTGAGATTGCCGTTAACGGTGAGCTGGGTGGCGGCAGTCGTCGCGCCGATATTGAATGTCTGGATGGCCGTCGTCGTGCCAACCACGGTAGAGACCAGGTTAAGATTGCTATTGATGGTGGCGGTGGATGATCCGGTGCCGTTGAATAAGACACCTCCAGTGTTCACAGTACCATTTAACGTAGCTACCAAGGTGAGCGTGCCGGTGCCTGCGACGACGCCCCCCGCCATATTGAGCTGGCTGAAGCTCGTATTGTAGGCCTGAAGATCGAGCGTGCCGGTGGGTGTGATGGTAACGGTCCCGTTCGTGGGGACCTGGCCGTCCGCACCGAGCTGGACGATCGCGTTGTTGCCCGGCAGACCCGTGCCGATGGTAAGACCGCTGATCACGGGGTTCGTGCCGCCCGTGCTACCCATGCTAAAGGCATCCGCTCCGGAAGTCTTGGCGAGAACCAACGTGCCTTGATTGACCGAGAGCATCCCGGTGAAGGTATTGGAGGTGGCCCCGCTGAAAGTCATGGTGGCGGTGCCGGACTTGGTGAACCCCATGCCAGCCACACTCTCGCCAATGGGGCCGGAAATAGTCACGGGAACGTTATTGGTCACTTCGCGGGCGACGATGAAGGTGCCGGAGGGGTTTGTCGTACCGGTATTGGTGAGGGTGACGGGGCCGGTGAAGGCGAATCCACTCGTCCCGCTAATGGTCACATCGCCTGCGAGGGCGACGTTATTGGAGATCGTACGGGCGCCGCCGCTAGATTGGAGGACGTTGACGTTGTTGACCGGGGCGATGCTGGATGCCGAAGCGACTTCGTTGACGGTGTTGGTGATGGTGAAAGTACCCGAGCCCAGCGCGCTGTCGTTGCCGAGCGAGAGCGTCCCGCCTTGGAGATTGAGACCGCCGCCGAAGGTATTCGTGCCGTTAAGCGTGAGGCCGCCCGGGCCGTTCATGAGGATGGAGCCGGTGCCCGAGACAATACCGTTGACGGTTGAGTTGAAATTGCCGGAAAAGGTGGCCGTCGTCGTGCCGGTCAGGGCCACATTGCGTCCCAGAACGAGGTTGCCCCACGCGGCGATGACGCTGCCATTGGTATCGAACTCCAGGTTGCTATTGATGGTCTGGGTATTCGTCGAGGAATTGACGATGTCCCCGGACAAGAAAAGAGTGTTGTTGTTAATGGTGAAGGTACCGGCGCCATAATTAAAATCGATGCCGCCCACGGTGCGATTAGTCCCGGTATCGATCACATAAGTTGCATTGGGAGTGAGCGTCCCGGCGGTGGAGAGGGCTCCCTGAAATTGGACCGAAGCGCCAGGGGGGGGAACCCCTACGGTGGTAAAAGTGCCGGTGCTATTGTTGATCCAGTTTGTGCCGGTATTCCATGAGATAACGGTGCCGGTGGGGGTGCCCAGCCAAATGCCGGTGAGAATCGGAGAGGTGCCATCCGGATTGAGGATCAGGTTGATCTGGGTCTCGGGCGAAGTGCCCGTGTTGAAGGTCAAGAGGTTGGCGCCCAAGCGATCCTGCAGAGGAAAGCCATAGCCAGCCGTAAGCGTGGATGAAGCACCCGTACCGGTAAGGGCGGCGGCATACCCGTTATAATTATCAGCGTTAGCGAGGCCCGGCTGGGCTCCGCTGAAATACAAACCTTGGCTCGAGGGGGAATCGGCCCAGACGACCTTGGTGGAAACGAGGGTGCCTGTACTGTTGATGGTTGGAATGTAGGTATAGTCATTCGGGGCCGAACCGTTGGACCACCATGCTGTACTTGGCAACGCTCCGATCGTGGTATGAGTTCCCGCCGGAGAAAAGGTCCCGTTGATCGTCATGCCTGTGAGGGTGGTGAACGCCACGTTGCTGCCAACGTCGCCGAGACTCAGCCCGGCAAGCAGATCACCCACCGCGCGACCGAAAACGTCGTTGGTGATGCCGGTGGTGAAGGTGCCGCTGGGGCTGGCTGCGTCGAAAATCTCATAAGGCACATTGTTCCCATAGATGCCGTCCTGCGAATTGAGCGCGGATTCCTGGATAACGATTTTGACGCCAGTATAGCCTACACCCTGGGTCGGCTGGTTCGGGGCAGTCGGTGTGAAGCCGAAACCATTGACGTTGCTTAAACCGTTGGCTTTGGGAACAGCGGTCAGCGTGATGGAACCACCCGTGGTAGGAGTCCCGGAGAAGGTGCCGGTGAAATCGTAGGTCTGCGCCTGGGTGGTGGCTAATCCTGTTGGCTGCGGCCCCGTGCCGACGAACGTGCCCGCGATGTTGACGGAGGAACCACTGAGAGTGGTGAGATAGCTCGAAAAATCATGATAGTTTGCGGGATCGCCGAACTGCGGGCTGATCACCCGGGCAAAATTGGAACCAATGGTCGTTGACGAGATGGAGTTCGCCGGCTCGACCGCGTTGGGGGAGGCGGCAGATCCCGCCGCAGCATTGACCAACTGCTGGGTGTTTACACTTAGCTGTACAGGATTGTTGACGAGGGCAGGATTTATCGCCGAACCGTTCGCGTTGGTGGCGGTCATCGACATGGAGATGGCGGTGAAGTCGATGTACGAGAGGTCTCCGAAATAGTTCACACTGTTGTTGGCCTGTTTTTGAGCGGTAAACTCAAAATATTGATAACGTGTGTTGTTATTGGGATCGGTGGTGACGCCAGCCGCCGGTGTGTATTGGCCGTTGTCAGCGCCGAGATTGGAAAGGCCGGTAGGGCCGTAATTGACGTAAACGCGGCCAGAATTGAGCGACGAGATTTGAATATCGCTCATCTGAGCGAGCGAGTACGAAACGTTTTGATTAAGCGACAACGTCTGGCCCGTGAGGGTGTCGACGTAGGTCCCCGTTACCGGGTTCCCGCCGAGGAACTGGATGTAAATCTGGCTCGAACTCATCCCGGTATTGTTATCAAAAACCAGCGGTACGGCTTGGGCGCGGGCGGATTGAACTCCGCTCAGCGCTGCGAGAAGAAAAAGCGCCGAGAAGGCGACTTTAAAAAGCCGGGGAAAAAGGGTCGAGCAAACCTTGGGCCCGACTGATAAATCAGTAGTTTTCATTCGTTGTCCTCCTCTGCCGCAATTTAAGTGCGGTATTTGATTATTCTTTCCTATGTAAACTGTTAAAGGAAGGAAAAAAACAAGGTGTATCTTCTTGGTACTCAAAGCCACATCGTGTCAGACAGAAAAAAGAAATGCATTTTGCACGAGTCCTAATATGGAACCAAGAGCACGCATGTTTTCGTTTACAGGCGCGGCTTGCCCAAGATCACCGATTTTAAATAGACACTGACGCGGTTTTCGTCGCGGGGGCGATTATCGGCGGCGGGTGAGATGTCGGGCGAGGTCCTGGAGGCAGAAGAGAAGGAACAGGGTGTTGTACTTGAGGTAGCGGCCGAGGAGGCGGCGGGGTTCCTGCGAAATGCGGAAGAGCCAGGTGAGGCCGAGGCGTTGCATCCACATCGGGGCGTCGAGCTTGGTGCCGGCGTTGACGTCGAAGGCGAAGCCGACGCCGAGCAGGACGCCGCGGGCGAAATGTGGTTTGTTGTCGTGAATCCATTGCTGCTGCTTGGGAGTGCCGAGTCCCACCCAGATGACGTCGGGGGAGAGGCGGTTGATTTCGGCGACGATAGCTTCGCTGTCGGCGGGCTGCGAGTAGCTGGAATTGGCGCCGATGATCTGGAAGCGGCCGTTGCTCAGGGCGCGTGCGTTTTCGATCAACTTTTGCGAGGTGAGCGCGGAACCGCCGAGAAAATAGTGTTTCAATTCCTTCTCGTGTACCAGGGCGTGGCGCAGGAAGGTGGGGCCGTAGACGCGGTCGCGCAGGGCGGCACCCATGGCGCGCAGGCACCAGACGAGGGGCATGCCGTCGGGGATAAAATAGTCGTAGGCGGAGGTCGCGGTTTGGAACGCGGGATCGCTGCGGCGCATGGTGACGACCTGGGTGTTGCAGAACTCGACGGCGGTCGGTTGAGGACGCCGGGCCCAATCGGAGACGGCGTCGAGCAAGCCCTGGTAATCGGTGATGACCAGGGGCGTGCCCAGGAGGGAAACGGTGACGATTTCCTTTCCGTTCATAAGGCTCAAGGAAATTGGTAAACGACGAAACTCTGGCACGGGGCCGTGACCTGGACGCCGGGAACGCTGGCCCAGTGAGGCAGGAGTCTTTGACGATCGAAAAGATCGGGCTTGGAAACGAATATCAAGTCGGGCTGTCCGTCAGTAGCAGGAGAGGGAAGGACCACGCTGGCTGTTCCGGGGGTGGGAGGCCAGACCCCGGAGAGAGGGAGTTGATAGTAGAAGGCCGGCTGTGCGGCGGCGAGCCAACTGACGCGTTTACCTTGGGCGATGGCCTTACGTGCCATGGAGGAGGCCGTGCGATAATCGTCCTTGGCGTGGGTGGGACTCCAGCGAATGATGCAGGAGGAATAGAGCAGGACGACAAAAAGGGGAATGAGGAGAAAGAGGTTCCGGCGTGCGGGCCAGATCGGACCGAGGGAAGCGGCGACGCCTCCGATGGCGAGAAGCAAAAACGGCAACGAGGGAGCCAGATGCCTTCCCCAAAAGGGAAATTTGGATTCCAAGGCCGCGCCAAACAGACAGAGGACGGACAGGAGGGCGGCGGATCCCGAGAGTAAGCCGATTTGCAGGGCAGGTTTCGTCGAATCCTTTTTAAAGGCGCGGAACGCGGCATAAAGCAGCGCCAGGTAAATGCCCACGAGAACGGCCAGCTTGAAAAAGGAGGGGATGAGTAGATGCGATGCGGCATCGACTCCTCCTGCCGCCGCCGAAGTGCGGATGAGCTCGCGCCCGGGGCCGAGCCCGACGAAGCCGAGTAGTTCGTAGGAGGCAAAGCCCATGTTGGAAAGACCCACAATCCATACTTTGCTACCTCCCGCGCCCGCGTGCATTTTCAAGAAAATGGAGAAGGTGACGGCAACGTTGACGACGAGGAGAAATCCGATGACGCCGTATTGTTTGAGGGTGATCGGCCAGCGTCCGGCGAAACCCTTGACCAGGAGAATCAAACCGGCCGAGGCGACGACAAAGATGCCGAGAAAACTGGCCGCGATGGTCGCGGCGGCGGCGAGTCCGAAGTTCCAGAAGCCACGGGTCTGCCGTCCTTCGGATTGGAGGACCTGAACAAAGCCGAGGGTCAACCAGCTTCCGGTGCCGAGTTGAATGGCGTAGGGGCGGACTTCATCCGCGTAGAACCAAACGACGGGATGGATGGCGAAAAGGAGCGGAAGCCAGGGCCAGCCGATTCGTTTTCCGACGAGGGCAAGGCACCCGATCCCGAGCCAAAGCCAGGGAAGGTTGGAGCAACGGAGCGCCCATTCGCCATCGCCGACGATCTTCTCCGCCGCCCAGAAATAAGTCGTGGCGAGCGGCATGAGGGCCTCGGAGCCTTTCATGTGATCGACCACGGCCAAGAGGTCGGAGAAGGTGGGCGCGCGACTGATGAGGCCCATCGTTCCCTCGTCGATCCAGAAGGACTGAAAGCTGGGCGCGAGCGCGACGACCAGGATGGAGGAGAGCAGGATCCAGAGGTCGCGGGCCGAAAAGCCGTTCTGTTTCAGACGATTCTCCGAAGGCATGAGGTCTTTCAGATTTAGCGAAACGAGGAGCAAGTAACTAGCATAATACGATGCTCCGGCCTCGCGCAGCGCCGGGTCCCCTCACCTCTTGATGCGATGAAGATTGATGAGGAGCCCCCAGCCCATGGCGAGGATGCGCCGGATATTGATGCTGTTGGTGCCGCCCTGGCGGTCCCGGAAATGAATGGGGACATATTTCCACCGGAGCGCTGAATTGCGTTTCAAGGTGAGCGTGAGCGCGACGTTTTGCATGTCGAAATCGTCCGGGATTTTGAGCAGGGCCTCTTTCAGGACGGAGGTGCGCATCAGGCGGTAGGGGACGTTGAGGTCCTTGAGATCCATGCCGGAGACCAGGGAAGTCAGGAAGCGGCAGGCGGCGGAGATGAGGACGCGGGAGAAGCCATCGTCGCGGCTCGTGCGGACGCCGAAGACGCAATCCGCGTCCTCACGTCCCTTCCAAAATTCAGCGAAGAACTGGGGATCACACTGGCCGTCGGAATCGATCTGGAAGGTCCAGGCCTGATCACGGGCGACCGCGAGGGAATAGCCGGTGCGACAGGCGAGGCCGTGGCCGGCATTCTTTTTTTCAATCGGAACAACGACATCGGGAAAACGCTGCGCGAGCTTTTGCAAGACCTCCCCGGTGGCATCCTTGGAACCGTCGTTGATCGCGAGCAGGGCAAAGGAAACTCCCAGCCGGTTGAGTTCTTCCAGCCACTCGGTCACGACTGTCTCGATATTGGCCGCCTCATTATAAATGGGCATGACAATGGCTAGCTCGACAGTCTTCATTATGGGCGGGGAAATTTTCTAAACGGGGAAAAGGCGAACGGTAGCCCGTTATGGGCGGCTTGTCACGAAGGTAGCGTTGAAATCAATTGCTTCTTCAATTTCGCGCCAGCTATCCTCGCCAAGAATGTGGGTGACGCTCCATCGGCGGCGGGATAATCTTTATCTTCGCCGGGCTTTGCCGGGCTGCCTGATTTTTTGCAGGAAATGACATGTCCGAGTATAAGCGTAATAAACTCCAAACGGCAGCGGAGATCATCAGCCGGATTCGCAATTGGCCGACGGCGTTTAAATTGCGCCTGTTCAAGGAAGAACCGGGTTTGCGGCTCCTGGAATTTCGAGACGGCCTCTATGTGACGGTGCGCGGAGGGACGCGAGACTGGGACATCGTGCATGAATTGTTTTTCGCCGGAGGCTACGCGAAGGCGATGCAATGGCTGACGGCCCGGAAGGAAAAGGAACCGAAGGTACTCGACCTGGGCGGAAATATCGGGCTCTTCAGCCTGCTGACGACGCGCACCCATGCCGGAGCGAAGGTCACCGCTTTTGAACCGGGTCCGCCCAACTTCCGGATTTTTCGGATGAACATCCTGGCCAACGGCGGGATGTCGGGGCGCATCACTTTGCACGAACAGGCCGTGGCGGGAACTGCCGGCGAGGCGGTCTGGCATTTCGATGCGGCGAATCCGGGGGGATCGTCGCTTTATGGCGCCGAGGGAAAAGGCGAGAAAGTGACGGTGTCGATAGCGGCTTTCGCGCAAATTGTAGCGGAGCAGGACGGGGACATCGCGCTGGCGAAAATCGACATTGAGGGCGCCGAGTACGATCTGTTGGCGCAGACGCCGCCGGCGAGTTGGAACCGCATCCAGGCCGTGGCACTGGAGTTGCACGGGGACCCGTCCGGCAAAAAAACGCAGGAACAATTTTTGGCAGAGATGAAGGCACTGGGCTTTCAGGTCGAACAGGAAAGCGTTTGTTCCTATTTCCTGCACCGATAGTTCGCCTCGTTCCTTCCCATGAAGATCGCCCTGCTGATCACCGATAATCGCGAGCCGTTCCGGGAATACAACAAAGAGGCTCCTTGGTTCGGCACGGCGCCGGAAGCGTTGCTGCGGGGATTTGCGATGCTGCCGGAAATTGAAGTGCATGTGGTGTCGTGCACGCAACAGGCGATGAAGTCCCCGGCGAAACTGGCGGAGAATGTTTTTTTTCACAGCTTGGTGGTGCCGAAAATCGGGTGGATGCGGACAGGTTATTGGGGTTGCATCCGCGCGGTGCGGCGCAAGCTGAGCGAGATCGGGCCGGACGTTGTACATGGGCAGGGAACCGAGCGGGACTGCGCACTGAGTGCGGTATTCTCGGGGCATCCGAATGTCGTGACGATTCACGGCAACATGCGACTGGTGGCCCGGGCCGTTCGTGCGCGCCCCTTCAGCTTCTATTGGCTGGCGGCGCAATTGGAGGCCTTCACTCTTCCGCGCACGGACGGTATCGTCTGTATCACCACCTATACCCAGGAGGCGGTCCGGACCCTGACCAAGAAAACATGGGTGGTTCCCAATGCGGTGGATGGTTCTTTTTTTGAGCTTGAGGCCCGGCCGGTCCTTCCCCGCCGGATTCTTTGCGTTGGCAATGTGGACCAACGAAAAAATCAGAATGCCCTCATTCGCGCGTTGGATGCGTTCCCTCCGGAGGAAGCCTTCGAGCTGATTTTTTTAGGGCGAAACAATCCAGCCCAGTCTTACGGACGGGAATTTTCCGAACTGGTGGCAGCGCGTTCGTGGTGTCGTTATGAAGGATTTGCCGATCGCGAGAGCTTTAAAAAATATTTGATTGCGGCCACGGGGCTGACTTTGCCTTCGCTGGAAGACAATTGTCCGATGGTCGTTTTGGAAGCGATGGCGGCGGGAGTGCCGGTTGCGGCGGCCCGCGTGGGAGGCATACCGGATTTGGTGCGGCATGAGGAGACGGGACTGCTTTTTGATCCTTTGGACGACAAGACGATGGCGGCGGCCACGAAGGAGTTGCTGATGGAACCGGCGCGAGGGCGGGCAGTGCGTGCGCGTGCGGAAGCCCGTGAGCGGTTTCTTCCCGAGATCATCGCGAGACGACATGTGGACATTTATCGCGAGGTGGTTTCGTCTCACGGGAAATAAGGACACGCGGACGAGGAAGACTCCGTCGCCTGGCGGTGGACGGCTACCTTGTGACCAAGGGCCGATAACAGGTTTCGAGTTTCTCGGCGACTTCATCCCACGAGTAGAGGCGGATGTCCGGCTTGGGGAGGCTGGGACTTTTTTCGTAGAAGGAACGGAGTTTGGCGGCGTTTTGTCCGGGCTCGTCGGAATCGAGATAGCGGGCCTGCGCGCCAAAACATTCGCGCGACCAAGGTTGATCCTGGACGAGCAGGGGCAGGCCACAGGCGGCGGCTTCGTGGGCGGAGAGGCACCAGTTTTCGTGACGGCTGAAGAGAACAAAGCCGCGACTGGATTTCAGGAGGCCGATCATTTCCGCGCGATCGGTGACGTGCTCGCGGTGAAGCACGAATCGGTTGTCGATCAGGGCGGCAAATTTTTTCCAGTAGGGATCGTTCTGATGATAGGGCTTGCCCACGAAGAGAACTGGCACCTGAGCGTCACGGGCCATGAGGGCGAGTTCGACGGAGTGCTTTCGGTCCGTGATCGTGCCGGTGGTGATGAGGTGCGGCTCTGAGCGGGACGCGGTACCGGCCTTGAGAAATGCCTGGTCGAGTCCCAACGGTATCCGGGTGATGCGCTCGGCGGGCAGATCAAAAACCGTTTGGAGAACGCGCTGCTCGGCCTGAAGGCCAACGATCATCCGGTCTGCCGCACGAAAACTTTGCCAGTTGAGTTGATTCTTGATCATGCCCCAGCCGGGCAAGGACAGAAGCGTCCGCGTGATGGCGCCCTGGAGACCAAGCTGGAAGGGGGAGCGGTTGCAGGTGGCAGTGAAGAGGTGCGTGACGACGACGGGCAGTCCTTTTTCGCGGGCCGCTTTTAAATAGGAAAGAGAGGGGACGTTAAAGTGATGGATGAGATCGCCGGTCTGCCGATCGTCCCACCAGCGGAGATGCTCGACTTCAACGCCGCGCCGTTCCAGCGCGGCCTTGGTTTGTTCGATCTGGATTTGAAAGCCGCCGTGGGCCAGGGCGAAAGGCGACGAGTGATCGAAGAGGACCTTCATGCGGATTGCGCTTCAGCTTGCCTGTAAAATTTACGCAAGAGAAGGAGGGAAATCTGGAATGATGCCGCGCTACGACGGGATTATTTTCCCTGCATTCGCCGGCGGCCATATTCGGCGATGAGGCGATCGCCGTAGTCCTGCCAGGTGTTCTTCTCCGCTCCCTTGAGGTAAGCAGCGTCCCCCATTCTTTGGTTGAGATCCCGGTCCACGGCGACCTTGATCATGGCCTCGGCGATATTCTCCGGGTCGCGCCCAAGGACAATGAAACCCTCGACACCATCGTCCACGACCGTGGTCGCTCCGCCCTCATGGGTGCCAATCACCGGCAGGCCCGAGGCAAGTGCTTCGATTTGGGCCCGGGCAATGCCTTCCTCCTGTGAAGGGAACACAAAGGCTGTGCAAGTCTTGAGCAGTCCGGCCAATTCAGCATGGGGCAGGTGCGGAAAGTGAGTGAAGCTGGCTTCCCATTTCGGCCTTTCCTTCCGGAAGTCGGTCTTGTACTCACCGACACAGACCAACTCGGCGTCAGGCAACCGCTTTTTGACGATCTCGAAGGCACGAAAAAGGTACTGGTGCCCCTTCCGAAGGCAGATTGTCCCGACCGAGATGAAACGGATTCTTTGCGGGACCTCTTCGCGTTTCTTGAAAGTCGAGGTATCGACCCCCATCGGGTTGATCATCACCTTGTCCACCGGGACGCCATGATCGACCATGGACTCCAGGCAAAACTTTGACTGCACAATGACCAGGTCGGCCCGCTGAAGCTCACGCTCCATCCGGGCCAACATCCATTGGGGAACGGGGACTCTTTCACCGGGACACCAGAGGTCACACTCCCTCTGCCAAATGCCAAAATAAGTCGCAGGATGGCTGTTGGGACAATCGACGACGCGAAGGGCGCCCACTTTTTCAGCATAGTCGAAGGGTTCGGTGGCGTAGCCCGCGATCGCGTGGACCACGCCGACTTCGGGCCATGGCTGGCGGCGCAGCCAAGAACGCCAAAGAGGAAAGAAGAAATAGAAAAGTTTCTCGACCCAGATTTGCGGGGCCCAGTGATAGAAAAGTTTCATCGCCAGATGAAAAGGCCAGCAACGCCGGAAAAGCGCGGTCGGCAGGCCAGTGGAATTCTTGTTGGTGATCCACAACCCGGCCAGCGCATTTCGTTGGAAAAGGGCCTGGGCGGTGTGGGGAAGGTGCCATCCCCCGCAACTGCCGAGCCAGACCGATTTTTCCTTGAGCCCCGTGTCCATGCCTATTTTCCCGGAGTGTTGTCCTGGCCTTGGTGCGAGCCGAAATAGCGTCCCACGATATGCGCACTGTACCGGACCCAGTTTCCGAAGGGCATGCCTCCCTGAAGAAATCGCTTGGTGTGGGAACCGAGCCAGATGGCCAGGTCGAGCAGCGAAGCGGGCGTGTGCGGCAATGCCCTAGTGTCGGAGTAGCCTTTCATAAACATATAGCGCAGCGAATACCGGTTGAGGTTGATGGTGCGGGCGCCGGAAATGAAAGCAATGCGATATCCCCGGTCGATGATTTCGGACAGCCACGCCTTGTCTTCGCCGGTGCGGATGCCCTCATCGAAGGGGACGGCCTCCCACGCGCCGCGGCGATAGAGCGTATTGCCATTTCCGCAATAGGGATGGATCGCGTTAAAATCATCCCGGCCATAATAGCGGGTTTTGTCATCGTCGAAAGGACTGCGACCGTTGAGGGAATTGGGGGCGTAACCAACGACCACATTACCGGGAAAATCCAGCGCGGCGGAGCGGAAGACTTCCAGCAGATCAGGGACCACGGAGATCGAATGGGAACTGACAACCAGCACCCAGGGATGGCGCGCGGCACGAAAACCAAGGTTGAGCGATTTGCTGTAATTAAAGGGTCCCGTCGCCGGAACGATCCGGGCGCCATGGCTAGCGGCGATGGTCAGCGTGGAGTCGGTCGAGCCCGAGTCGACGATGATATATTCCTCGCCGCTAAGGAGTTTGAGTCCGGAGAGCACCCGGTCGAGCGTTTTTTCGGAATTGAAGGTCCGAATCAAAACGGAGAGGGCGATCTCTTCAGCAGACGGTGTCATGGGCTGGGGCAAATCTTACAGTTTGAACGGATGAGTCCAATAAGTCTGTTAGGTCGGAGGGGAAGGAGGGGGTACAGTGGAGGGGAAGGTTTCCCAAGGACAACCCGGGAACGAGAGAGCCTTAGTGGACATCTGGGGCGGGCATCTCGGTTTTTTGGAAAGTGGGCACCGCCTGCCGGATGAAATCGGCCATCATCTGCTGGGTCTGAGCGGCGTTGAGGCCGTCGGGGCGCAGGGAGTCGCTGACGGGAGACTCGATCATGACGTAGGCCCACCGGTGGGCGCGGTTGTAGAAAATGCGGTCCCACGAGTTCTGGAAGACACGCATGAACTGAGACGGTGTGGTCAGGTTTTCCCCGACGAACCAGTACATGAAAAAGGCGTGGAACATGCGGTGGTCGTTGCCGGGCGTGAGGGTGTCGCGCTGGATGGCGAGGTTGCGCACGACGAGATCGTGGCCGGAGGTGAGCGGGACGGACAGGTTGCCCTGGCCGACGACGGTCCAGCCCTGGCCCGGCAGGCAGACCTCGGCGCGATGGATGCTGTTCTGGGCGATGCCGCTCAGGAGGATGGTGAACTGGATGGATTCGTGGTCGCGAAAATCATCGTACTGCTTGCGGACGAGTTCCGTGTCGGCGGGGAGAGTGCCCAATTCTCCCTCGGTGATGGAGGCCTTCGAGCCATAGAACTGGGCCTTGGGATTACCCGGCAACGGGATGCTGACCGTGTCTGGCAACGCCATGACAACACCGGACTGGGGGGCCGCACCGACCGTGGGATGGATCCAGCCCACCGCGAGCATGAGCAGGGTTAGGAACAGGATCACGCCACAACGCCACAAGGGTACGGTGCCCTCCTGGCCCGACGGGAGAGCCGTGGAGGGAGATGGGCCAAGTGTGGTTGGAAGGGAATCGGCTACCGGCATAAAAAAGTGTCTTGTCGCTGGAACATGATCAGCTCAGGCCGGACGCCCCGATGGAGCAGCCGCAACGGCTGGATGGTCCGCCGGTTTGGACTTGGGTCTGTCTATTTTCAGCAAAAGCCAACCCAGGGCGAATTCCAAGCCGAGGGCCACGCCGTAGACGAGGAAGCCGGCATTTTCGTGGAAGCTTGACGGGACCTCGGTCGTGCCAATCGCATACGGGGTGCCAAAGAGGATGCTGCCGGCAATCAGGATGAGGACACGGGAGAGATTGCCGATGATGGTCAGCGGAATGGAACTGAGGAAGATGGCCCATTGCTGCCAGAGCTTGGGCAGGAAGAGATAGGCGCCGACGGCCGAGATCATCATCAAGGCCAGGAGAGAACGGATGCCGCTGCACGGGTCGGCGATATCGATGTGGAACCGTGCACCGACGGGCAACCCGGACACAGGATTGGCGGCGGAGAGCAGTGCGGTGCCGCTTTGGATGGCGGGAATCCCGACGATATTCAAGATCGTAAAGGCCAGATGGGTCATGACCATGCGGAGAGGGAAAGCGACGGTGGTGTCCAGAAACGGCAGGGGCCAGAAAAAGATGAAGAAGGCCCAGGGGAAGAGGAGTGCCCGGAAGACGTCCCCTCCCCACAGCCAGAGAATGACGCCCGCGAGCAGGAGCTGCATCGCGGCATAACCGAGGACCTGCATTTCCGTCCGAAGCCCGAGCCAGTAGAGAACGAGCCCGAAGACAAGCAGGCCGAGGGCGGCGTTGTTGCCGTGGACGGGCTGGCGCGCGATTTCTTCTTTGCGGACAAAAATGAGGTAACCCACGATCACCGGGACGAAGAGACAATAACTGAAATCGAGGGTGACATGGGAATTCTGCTGCCCGGCCATGCAGATTTTCCAGAGCATGATGCCCAAGGGCACTTTCAATTGCTCGTAGCCCGAGGCGTAGGGAACGAGAAAGAGCAGGGAGAGGAGGAAGACCGCGGCGGCCAGCGAGGGGAGCAACCAGCGGCGCAGGAGTCTGCCCTCGATCTTAAGCATAGGTCATTTTAACGGTTGCAACCGGTAATGCAAGTCCTCGCCGATCAGGCTTCTTACGGGCCATGAGGATTGATTTATCCGGCCTGATTGCCTATGCTTCCCTTAGTCGCTTCACTCGTTCAAACCCAAGCGGCCTCGCTAAAGAACGACAGAAAATGGAAAGATGCAAGTTCGTCAAGATCACTCAGCAAAGAGTTCTTCATCCCGACTCAACCAATGGCTGACCACGCCGGACCAGCACTTCACCCTTACGGTGTGATGGCACGACCCGCGGCGATGCGCTTTACTCTGGCCGCGTGGATTGTACGATAAGGCCGGTTAATCGTCTGTTGAACGGGCGGTCATTTCTCATGGAACCACCGGCCAAAAAACTTTCGATCACTTATTCGCTGGCAGACCAGTCTTTTGCCCACACGAAATCGATCGGCATTCTCAACGTCTCGGTGGGGCTGCTTCGAGCGCTTGCTCGGCGAACGGAACGCCTGACCGTCCTTTCGAATCATTCCCTGGAGGAAAGTTTTATTCCTCCGGCAGGAGTAACCGTCGAGCAGCACGACCGCGCGGCCGACCGCGGGCTGGGACGAATCTGGTGGGACCAATTCGGGGCCTACGCGGCGGCCCGGCGCACGGGCAACGACTGGCTTTTTCTGCCAAAGGGCTTTGCCTCTTTTTCCCGCCGTTGCCCGGCACGGCTCGTCACCTTTGTCCATGATGTGATGCAGGACCACTATGACCGAAACTATCCGGATGCCGTTCCAAGCTTTGAGGCGGCGTATTTCCGCGCCGGGTTTCACGCCTCGCTGCGACAGTCGGAAATTATTATCACACCCAGCGAATTTACGCTTAACGAGGTCAACCGCGTAGCCGGGGAAAAGGGCTGGCCCGTCCCGCGCCTGATTTGCTGCGGCGAAGGCTTTGATCGCGCTGCCGCGCCGCCCGTCGCGGAACGCCGTGACATCATCGTGCTGACCAGCCAGTTTCCGCACAAGCTCACGCATCTGGCCGTGGAATTCCTGGAACGGTGGTGCCGGGAAAATCCATTTGGGGAAAACATCCACTGGATCGGCTCGTTGCCCAAGGACCTGGAATTACCCGCCGGGGTGAATTGGCAGAGGCACGCCATCCTGCCCGAGGCGGAATTCCGCGGGCTGATGGCGCGCGCGCGCGTCGTTCTTTCCTTTTCCGATTACGAGGGTTTCGGTCGCCCGCCGGTCGAGGCCGCGCTGGCCGGGGCGTGCCCGGTTTATTCTTCCATTCCCACGACCCGGGAAGTGATGGGGGATTGCGGCTGTTCGTTCGACAACACGAGCTATGAGAGTTTCTCCGCGGCGCTTCATCGGGCGTTGGAGATCGATCGCGGACAACTGCTCGCGTGGGCGAAGGTGTTGTCGGCGCGTCATGATTGGAACGTCGTCGCCGATCGCGTAATCGCCGCGCTCGCCGCCGCCACCGAGCCTTCTCATTCTTGATCGCCGTCCCATGCTTTTTTCGATCATCACGCCGAGTTTCCGACAGCTGAACTGGCTCGGGTTGTGCGCGGCATCGATCGCGGACCAGGGAGTGAACGTCGAACATCTGGTGCAGGATGCAGGCAGCCCGGGCGTGGAGGAGTGGATCAGATCGCATCCCGGGGCAAAGGTCACGGTGGAGCCCGATGACGGGATGTATGACGCCATCAATCGTGGACTGCGACGGGCGGGGGGCGAGATTTGCGCGTACCTGAATTGCGACGAGCAGTATTTACCGGGTACCTTGCGCAAGGTCGGGGATTATTTCGATCAGCACCCGGAGATCGATGTCGTCTTTGGCGACTCGATCCTGGTCGACGCGTCGCTGCATCCGCTGGCCTATCGACGGGCGGTGACTCCCTTGCGCCGGCATACGCGACTGCGTCCCCTGGGCGTGCTGACGTGCAGCACTTTTTTCCGGAGAAAGGTGGTCGATGACGGCGTGCTTTTCGATCCCTGCTGGAAAATTATCGGGGACAAGGCGTGGATTCTGAAGCTTCTGGACAAGGGCTACCGGATGGCCGTGCTGCACGAGCCTTTGGCGGTTTTTGCTTTTACGGGCGAGAATCTGAGCCATGTGCGGAACATCGCGGAGGAACGCCGACGCTGGGAACAAACTCTTCCGCCCGGCTTTCGTCTCTTGCGACCGCTGGTGCGCCTTCAGCATGCCTGGCGCAAATGGCAGGCCGGGGCGTATGAGCGTTTTACGGGGGAGTTGCGTTATTATGGATGGGATGATCCGTTGCACCGGAAAGTGTTCGCACAATTGAGCCTCGGGACCTCTTGGCCGAAATAGAGACGTTGAACCAGCGTTAGAAATTTCAATTACTTGAGGTCGAGACTTTCTGGGGAATCCGTTTTTGGGTGAGCCAGTAAGATTCGATTTCGGGGCAGGCCGCGTCAGGGGTCAATTTGGTGAGACAGTAATTCTCGGGGAATCGGCAATAGTCCGAGCAGGGGCGAAGCGGGCAGATGTCGCGAATGATGACGAGGTGATCGTCCCCGAACGGCCGGAACAACTCGGGCCGTTGCGGACCGAAAAATGCGATCACCGGAATGCCCAGGGCGGCGGCGATGTGGCAGGGGCCGCTGTCGTTGCAGATGACCTGCGTTGCGCAACTCATGAGCGCAAGTAACTCGGGCATGCTCAACCGGGGAAAAGTGTGCCCGGCCAGATCGTGCAGGGCGCTGCCATAGCCGTCCGGATCGGGAATGAGGACGAGTTGAAAGTCGAACTTTTGGCGCAGCGAAACGATGAGTTGCCGGTAGTAGTCCTCGGGCCAACGGCGGACGGCGATCCTGGCTCCACAATGAAGCGCGACGATGGGCCGGGGATCCTTGCCCAGTTGAGCGCGAAATTGTTCGACGAGGGCGGAGTCCGCGTTTAACCGGGGGGGGCGATGGGGCGCGGGAGAACCGATGACGAGGTCCTGCAACTTCCACCAGTCTTCCACGCGGTGCGCGTTGGGTTCGCGCACCGGGATTGGCTCGTTGAGAAACCATCGACTCCATGGATGGGAGAAGCCGATACGCCGGCGAACTCCGGCCAGCCACATCAGGAGATGATCGCGGGGGTCTTTGCGGATGGAGATGGCCGCATCAAAACGTTCCCGGCGCAACTGGGAAAGGACTTGAAAAATTTTGCGCCACGGCCAGCGCCAGAGCCGGTATTTTCCACGAAAAGCGGTCCAGGGGGCGTCGAACTCGATGAATTTTACGGTGGGATAATTCGGCTGGAGGAGAACCCGGGTGTGAGGCTTGGCCAGAACGGTTATCGTCCAATCTTCCGCGAGGAGTTCCTGCAGGGCGGAGGTCATGAGCGTCGCGTCGCCAATTCCCCAGAGTTCGAGAAGGAGGACGCATTTCATGGAAAATGACCGAGAAGCTGACGCCGGGAAGTACCTTCGAGCATGACGCGTGAGCCAGGATCATCCCGCAGTAAACCCATGCCTATGTATCGGGTTTGAGGTGAGTATTTGCCAGCAAATAAGAATTCGGAGGAACGAGTGGGTAGTACCAAATTCGGATGAAGAACCCGCAGTGCACGGAGAGAAATCACATATTGCGGCGGCCACCGTCTGTGATACAACAAGAACCCTATGTTGGTCGACGATGCCCCGAAAATTCCGATCACTGCCGTCGAGCGGTCTTTTCCGGCCCGGAGGATTGGATCGTGACCCAACCTCCGCAGCGTCATCTGTTTGTCATCGGTTTTTTTCGATCTGGAACGACTTTACTCTACAGCTTTCTCAACCTTCACCCTCAAATTAAACTGCTTTTTGAGGTGGACCTACTGAATCACTCCCTGGTCAACGCCTCGGCGCGAATGGGAAAAAAGTGGTGGGAACGACTCGAATTCTATAACACCTTCCAAAGTCGGCACCGGCTGACCCCGTTGCCCTCGTGGGAAACCGTCGAAAACTCGCAAGAAGCGGCTGAGACTCTTTATCGCGAATATGGCGCCGACCATCTCTACGTCGGAGAGAAGGCTCCCGGCTACTACAACTGCATTCCCAAGCTCACAAAACAGTTTCCCGGATCAAAAATCATTGTCATCTGGAGAAATCCCCAGAACGTGATCTCCAGCATCATCGAGGCAGGCAAGAAGCATCATTTTTTTCTGAATAACTCGCTACCCCTGCGCTCCATCATCGGACTGGAGAAAATGCAGGAGGATGTTCTCGCCCTTCGGGCCCAGGGCAAGGCTGTCTATGATCTTTGTTTTGAAGAATTGGCGGAAGATCCGGAAGCGCATCTCAAGTCGATCTGCAACTTTTTGGAAATTCCTTTCGATCCCGGGATGCTTGATCTCGACCGGGCCGACTGCAGCATGTTTCCCCCCGGCGAGATCCACACCAAGGCAAAGTCGGGACAGGTGATCAAACCGACTCGGGCAGCCTCCCCTTCACCCACACCTTTCGACGACAAGACCAAGACCTACCTTCGTCGTTGGAAAGAGCGTTTTGGAGATCGCCTGGCGACAAAGTTGTACTGGCCCGAAGCGGGCGCCCAAGCTCCCAGCATCATGGGTCTGGCGTGGGACCGCCTGAGGTATGCCGTGGCGCGAACCTCTACCGAACGATTTACTCCCATGGTCTATGGCTTTCTTCCCCTGGCCTGGCTGCGAAGCTACCGGGCTTTGCGAGGAAAATTCTTTGTGCCCGCAAGTGCGAACGATGTCGTCACGTCGCGTGTTGCCGCCCATCCCTTGAAAATTTCCGTGGTCACTCCGAGCTACAAGCAACTGCCATGGCTTAAGCTCTGCGTGACCTCGGTCGCCGACCAGAAGGGGGTGGAGGTGGAGCACATCATTCAGGATGCCCAGTCCGGACCGGATCTTGAGAAATGGGTCCGGGAGAACTCCAAGGCGCAGCTCTACGTCGAGGCGGACTCGGGCATGTACGATGCCATCAACCGTGGCTTCGCCCGGGCCAGCGGCGATATTGTTTGCTGGCTGAACAGCGACGAACAATACCTGGAAGGCACCCTGGTCAAGGTGGCCCGGTACTTTGAAACCCACCCTGAAGTGGACGTTCTCTTTGGAGACGCACTTCTCATCGGAAACACCGGCGCCCTGCTCTCCTACCGGAGGACGATTTTTCCGGAGATTCACCACGTTCAGCTGGCGCACCTGAATACTCTCTCCTGTGCGACGTTCATGCGCCAATCCGTCCTGAAGCGAGGCTACAAGCTGGATACCCGATGGAAGGCGATCGCCGATGCCGCCTGGGTCGTCGAGATGCTGAAAGGTGGAATTTCGATGGCCATCCTCAACGAGCCTTTGTCGGTCTTTACCATCACCGACAAAAATCTGGGACAATCGAGCCTGGCCTTGACCGAAGCGAAACGCTGGCAAAAAGAACTGCCAGCGCCCCTCCGCTGGTTCCGGCTCGGTTTCGTCGTGAAACACCGGTTAAGCAAACTCATGAATGGCGCCTATTGGCCGCGCTCCATCACAACCCAGCTTTATACCTTGATGAGTCCAGACAAGCGAGAGACCCGCAGCGTTTCTTTTATTGGTTTTAAATGGCCAGAAAAAATATAAACAATTTCAGGACAAAGAGTTAAACTCATAATTTCAATGCCAATGCTATTCCAGCACCATTCCTGTACGAATCGCTTGCAGAAGAAGGATATCGATCCAATTGACGTGACAAGAATTGAAATAATCGTAATGATTTAATTATATTGATTGGCTTAGAGCTATGAAATTGTCTCCTCCCATCGCTTTCATTGGTTCGATCATACTCGGATTGCTGGTGATCTTTGTCGTCGATCCGCTCGATCCGAGCACCTTCAGCACGCCGTTTATGTTGGGATTGATTCTAACCTACCTCTCACTGCGACAAGAGGCGTGGATGGTCCTGATCATAACCGTGTGTTATTGTTTTATGGACTTTTATGCCACAGACTGGTTTCTCGGTAGTTTTCGTCATCCCGCTGAGCATCCCTATTTCTGGTTCTTCCAACGTTTTGGACTTTTTTTCGTGGTTTGCGTGATGGCAGTTTATCTGAGTTATCATCGGGAGCAGGCGAACAAAAATCTTGATCACATCCAGACCGTTCTCGGCAAACTACCGGCGCCGGTGGTGATTTCCGACGCAACCGGCTACATCACCTACGTGAATGAAGCCCTTTGCACTTACTTTGGCCAGCCGAACGCCAGTCTCGTTGGCAAACGCTACCTCGACCTCTTCATGACCAATATTGAGGAAGGGAAAGCCATGCGTTACTACATCGAGCTATTTGGCGAGCAGAGCCCCAATGCCCCGGAAGTGGACCTGGTGACTTCGGTCAGTCCCGGCAGCGTCAAGGCCGGCCTGACTTGCATGGGAACGGGCAGTCACCGGAGCATGATCACGGTGCTCCATCTCCGCTAAAGAACGAGACCCTACTAGGGCAGCGCGATGATGTACCAGGCCTCCGGCCCCCGGGTCGCCCGAAGCATCAATTCTTTTTTCGCAACCAGCCGGGCCGACCATTTTTTCAGCAGTTCATCGATGGTCAGGTTGAACTTGGAATTGACGGCCTCATCGCTCACGACGATCAAGTGAATTTGGGCGGCTTTTAATTGCTCCGGTGTCTGGCCGGGGAGGACCGGGATAATTTGTCTCGAGCCAAAGGGGCGCCAAAGCGGGGCTTCCAAAGTATCTTCCGTCTGAATAAGACCGACGGTCTTTTCCTGGTCCGGGAGAAGGAGGCGCAGGTCTTTCATGGCGTCGTAACGCGAGCCGTAAACGGTGTAGACCCGTTCGACACGCTCTACGCGTGAGGGTGAAATCCGGGCCAGCATATAGGCCGCCCATTCCGTGGGAAAGAGAGGACGCGCCGGACTGATGATGACCAAAAATAACGCGATCGCCACGGCGATCCCGGCAAAAATCCGGCAGCTTAAATAGCGGATGATCGTACCATCCAGGGCGACAAGAAGCAGGACTCCGGCAACCAACAAGGCGTAATAAGGCGTCAGCAGCCGGGCCGCACCTTCATTGCCCAGCTTGCCGATGAGGACGAGCAGCCCCACCCAGACGCCGATGAAGATCAGCAAGTGATGGGTGTGGGGGCGAAGAACCAAGTCGGGCCGCGTCACCGAAGCCCACCCTCTCAAGGCAATCATCCCAAGGAGGCACGTCATGATGCCGACACCGAGGCCGCCTGATTCCTCCAGCTGGATTTGATCAATGGCGATATCGAAACGCGGATAGGCCTGGGCCAGATATCTTTTGAGCGGCCCGGGAACCGCATCGTTCAACGGGACTTGAGTGGGCCAGACCGGTGGCCTGAAATTATCCACGGCCAGGAGAATCATGTTGCCGACCACGCCGGCGACGGGATTGTCCAATTGCATCTTGTTTATATTATGAGGGTCGCCCGTGTAACCCCCGGTAAAATGGGTATTCAGCAGCGCCGTGGGAAGATACGAGACGCAACTGGCGAGAAGGAGAGTCCCGATCAGGACGACCGGCCTGACTTGGAACAGAGAGGTCCTTCGCAAAAAAACGGCAATCAGCCAGGGCAGGACGAGGGGAAGATTTGAGATCTTGGAGCCAGTGGCGAGGGCGAGAGAAAGAGTCGAATAAAAAAAGTGCCGGGAAGGAGCGGGCGGTTTTTCGTTTATCTTGAGAATGGATCGGAACGAGGAAAGGACATAGACGGCGGCAAACAGATCGTTGGACAGGCTTCCTCCCTGCAATGCGTAACAATACCCGCACGGGAGCACCCACATCCACCACCAGCTGATTCGCTTGCTGATGCCCAGGCGATGAAAGACAGAAAAGACGAGTCCCGGGAGAAGCAGGAAGGAAACGATGTTGATCAGAAAGAAAAGCCGGTCCGTCTTGAGATAAATAAACAAAGGGGTCATCACCCACACGAATCCCGGGGCGGCGTAATCGATCCGCCGGTTTGGTGTATCGACCCAGTACCAATGCTGCGCCCAGGACCAGTGGAGGACACTGGCGAAACGGTAGGACAAATAATCGTAGTTATTGGGGGGATGAATGAGACCGCCGATAAAGACCAGGACTGTCAACAAGAGCCAAGCCTTGGGCAGCCAGTGACGCGAACGAAAGGACCGAAGCCGGATGGAAGGGACGCCGGAAAGCCCCAATTGTCTGCGCTTGAACCAGAGGGCGCCGACGAGCAGAAGGATCGAAGCGGCGTAGCCGAGCCGGTTGAGAAGCCCGAGGGCGGACAGCAGCCATCCGGATAAAGTGGCCCAGGCCGAGAACAGGATCCAAAGCTCCATCCAATCAACGGCCCTTTTGTCGTGACCGACTCGATCCGCCAAAAGCGCCATAGTTGTTGCGATGTTATGGTCGCAACTTCATTTTCACACTCAAAATTTTCTGGCCGAAACCGGGCCGAAACAAATTGGGGCCACAGACTGAAGGGCAGAGTTGTCATGCATCGACGGAGATGCGAGCATGCCCAGAATTGGCCGCACCGGCTGCGGAGAAACTCACGTTCCAGCCTGCCCAGCTTTACTCATGAATATAGTGATTGGATCAGGGCCCGCGGGAATTGCCTGCGCGTATGCGTTGCTGGAAAAAAAACAGGATGTCCTGGTGATTGATGCGGGCTTCCAACTGGAACAAAGGCAACGGGAGTTGCTTGCGAGAGTAAAGGACGGACAAGATGCGAAGGCGGTTGCCGAATTAATAGGGATTCAAAACGACCCGAAACTCACGGGCAAGGGCGTCCATACCAAGCTGAATTACGGATCGGATTTTCCCTATCGGGGTGCCCTTGAAAACCTGAATCTCGAAACATCGGGAACGGGGTTGGAGCCTTCACTGGCCGTCGGAGGTTTTTCCAATGTCTGGGGAGCGGCGGCGCTGCCTTATCGACAGGATGACATCCAGGATTGGCCCATCACGACAAAGGACCTGGCCGGTCATTATGAGAAGGTCATCCAATTTACAGGACTCTCCGCCAAGAAGGATGACCTGGCCGATCTCTTTCCCCTCCATACGGAGACTCCGAATCATCTGGAGCCCAGTTCGCAGGCGCTTCGCCTTCTTCAAGGCCTGGCGCCTCTACAGGCGGACTTAAAAAGGGCCGGTATCCGCTACGGATCTTCCCGCCTCATGATCGGGCCCAGCCGGAACAACCGCCAGCCCTGCGTTTACTGCGGACAATGCATTTATGGGTGTCCTTATGGCTGCATTTATAATAGTGGAGACGATCTGGCGGATTTGCTGAGGAAGGGGACCCCGGGACTTCACTATCGGTCCGATCTGATCGTGACCACGATCAAGGAACATGGGGACACGGTCACGGTGGATGGATTCGATCGCCGATCCAGGGAGCCTATCTCGCTGAAAGCGGAGCGGGGATTTTTGGCCGCCGGCGTCATGCCCACCGCGAAGATCATGCTCAAGTCCCTGGGTGTTTATGATCAACCGGTGGAATTGAAGGACAGCCAGTATTTTCTTTTTCCGCTCCTTTCCACCCACGGATCCAGGGAGGCCCTGACCGAGACGGCCTATACGCTCAGCCAGGTCTTCATGGAAATTCAAGATGCGTCCCTGTCGCCCCATACCATTCATCTTCAAGTCTACACGTACAACGACATCATCACGAAAACGCTCGACCAGAGATTCCGGTTTTTACCGCTCCTGCGCCAAGTGCTCGTTCATCAACTGGAGCACCGGGTCCTGATTGTCCAGGGCTACCTTCATTCCGATCACTCGGGCAAAATCAGCCTGAGTTTGAAGCGCGATCCGGCGACATCGAAGGAACGGTTCGTGGCGGAGGGCATTCCCGCCTTGGGGGCGAAAGTGATCATTGGAAAAATTCTTAATAAACTGGGGAGGCACTTTGCGAAATTGGGCCTGTATCCCGTCGCACCGGCCCTTGAGTTTTGCCTGCCCGGCAGAGGCTTCCATTCCGGCGGTAGTTTTCCGATGAGGGCCAAACCTGGGCCGCTCGAATCGGATATTTACGGACGGATCGGCGGGACTTCCCGCATCCATGTCGTGGACGCGAGCATCTTTCCTTCCATTCCCGCGACGACGATCACGTTGTCGGCGATGGCAAATGCCCACCGGATTGGATCCGGCAACTATTAACGATTTATGCCCGACTCCACTCTGAAAACCTGCCTCGTCACGGGAGCCCGTGGTTACCTGGGTAGTGAACTGTGCCTTTATCTTCAAAAATCAGGATGGCGCGTGATGGGAACATCCCGCGATTCCAGTGCGGAGGGCATGATCCCATTCAGCCTCGATGGCGGTCTCGAGCCAGGCGCCCTGCAAGGCATCGATGCGCTGGTTCATTGCGCCTACGACTTTGGCCCCAGTTCGTGGGACGAGATTTATCGTCGCAATGTCGTGG
>Ga0206955_1029_pt1 | contig 38067 bp, 37 predicted proteins | sample Alteio_BWOrgHeat_34_FD_153247 | JGI IMG/M metagenome (GOLD analysis project Ga0206955, IMG submission 153247) | Enriched cells from forest soil in Barre Woods Harvard Forest LTER site, Petersham, Massachusetts, United States -... | ecosystem: Environmental > Terrestrial > Soil > Temperate forest >...
GCCATGGATACCCAGCGATCCCTGATCAGTAACCTTACGCCTATTCGCGGAATCGCCGCTTTGTTGGTGGTCGTTTTTCATTTTGAAATTCTACTCGTGATTTTTCTTCCTCCTTCAACGAGCCTGTTTTTCAGAAAATGCTACCTGATGGTCGATTTATTTTTCGTGATGAGTGGCTTCATTATCGCGCATGTGTATGGATTTTCTTTCAAAAAACAGATTCCCGGAACTTCAATGGGCAAATACATGCGTTCTCGTTTTGCAAGGATATATCCGTTGCATGTCGTTGCGCTTATTGCAACTGTCATTTTGGTCAGGCTTGTCGACCCGCATCTGCCTGGTGTGAACGATCCTTATGCCATTCCCACCCACCTGATGATGTTGCAGGCATTCGGGATTCATAAAATCTATACCTGGAATGTACCGGCCTGGAGCATAAGTGCTGAATTCTTCGCCTACCTGTTATTTCCTTTTATCAACTTCTTGCTCTTTCGCTTCAGGCGATTCCTCACCTTGTTTCTGATCGCCGGCATCGCAGTGAGTTATTATATTCTTATTTATCATTTGGGAAACGATCACGATCATCTCGGCCCTTATAACCTCGATATTACTTATGATTTTGGCTGGCTGCGCGGAATTGCAGGCTTTTATACGGGAGTGCTGCTATACAGACTGTATGAAACGAGGTCTCTGTATTTTTTAAGGCATGATCTGAGTTTCGTGATTTTGACGATACTGATGTTTGCAACCCTGCATTATGGCTGGCCGGATTATTTTTCTATTCCTCTCTTCGGATTCATCGTGTTGAGTGCGGCATACAATACTTCATCATTAAAAAGGATATTCGATACAAAACATTTTCAATTCATCGGCGATGTGTCGTATTCCATTTACCTGCTTCAGCTGCCGTTGACCTATGTTATTCTATATGTTTTATCGATGATCGGAATAAATTACGCAGGACCCTACACTTATCATCTTCCGTATTGGCAGTCACTGATTTGCTGCCTTGCTTTCCTCGCTCTCCTGATATGGCTTTCCGCAATTACTTACCGGTATATTGAAAAACCCCTGAGGAATTATATTAATTCTCTGCCTGCCAGGTCGGCCTGATCAGGAGCCCGGCCGGCTATGTTTTGTAGACCGAGAGAATGACATATTCATTGTCCTTTTGCCCTTTGGTTTCAATCCACCGGACGGCATCATCGTATTCGACAAAAGCCGTAAACCCCGAAAAAATTTTTTTTAACGAGAAGGATTTTGATTTTTCACCAGGCGTGTTCTGATCGATAAGAGCAAAGATCTGGTAAGTCGGATCTTCCATAAAAATTATATTGAACCTTAAAGTTAGTCAATGGAAATCCATGGCATGGGAGTCGTTTGCGTTTGCTCTTTACGCAGCATCAGAAAGCGGAGAAATTTTTACGGGTGAGTACTTTTTGGCCCTGCTTATTAATTTCAATCTGGTGGGTCTGGTGTGAAGAGGATGGTTGGCCTGGCATGCCAAGCTGATTGTTGTCGACCAATGTTTTTACAAAATGTTCGGCATCGCGAACCGCTTCGGGCGTTGGGCTTGCGCCTTCAATATTTTTTATTCCACCCTTATTATCCAGGCTGACGGTCAGCCTCACCGGAACAGGAACATTCACTTCCCCGGTTTGGTTGTTTTGAATGGGATGCAATGTATTTGCATGCACTTCCATCTTTTCACTGGTAAGGGGCGTAATTTTCTTGACATCGAACCCCTTTTCTTTCAGTGTTTTTTCAATGTGCGTCAAGCTTTTCTTTTCCCCGGAAGCCATATTGTAATTTACTAAATTCCGACGATTGAAACAGGCACGCAAGCTATCATGAGGAATAATTTTCTTCAACAAGATTGCGTGCCGTTTTTTTATGTTCTAGTGCGATGTACAATAGAAACCGCAATCTATTCTTACTCTTTTCAGTACAAAATCATTTCCCTGTTTCTGTAATTCGTGTGTATGCGTCTGGTGATCTTCCGGAGCCGAGGCCCTCGTAACAACCATTGCAGACCTCGCATCCCTTTTTGTATTGGGTACAGCGAGCCGGCCGCGACGCAACAGGTCTTCAATAAAGGCCTTGGCTTCTTCCTGGTGACCTGGAGCGGTGACCTCGCCTTTGGATAAAGCAGCGCCTGCCACATTGAATCTTGCAGAGTCGGACGCTGAGTGTACGAGGATCGAATCGATGCCCAGCCCAAACTCGGTGATGGAAAGACTCAGTTTAGGAAGCTCGCGTGGCGTACCTGTTGTATTGGCCATGGCCGCCCTTGCAATATTTTGAACAGGAGCAAGTGACGAAGACGGAGAAAGAATACCGTGCCTTATAAACGCGCTTCTTAACGCTTGTGCATACCCGTTAGTTGCAAACTGTGAATTCGCAGTGTCTATCATATTGGCGGCCACCTGGCTGTAAAAGCCCGGAACGACGTCTGCGGCTTTGATGGCGGTAGTTAGAATTTTTGCCATGTCGAGACTGGCCTGCTGCAGGCTGGACTCGTTGGTTCCTGCAATTTTGAACATTCCCGCCAGTCCTTCATAGAAGGCCCCGGTAAACACTCTGGAGAATGAGTGAGGTTCGGAGGACAAGCTAGTTGCAGGGGCATTCGATGGAAGGGTTTGGGGATCGCGGTAGAAAAATGAGTTGACGGCATTTCGGAGGCAATCGGCTTCCACGGCAGTAGGAAAACTCTGACGGATGGCCCATCCCAATTGTTCCGCAAGCCTTGAAAGTCTGGACGCCTGAAAAAAGTTTCCGCCAGTTTCGGCAAGTACGTTACTGCGTAGCGACTGCACCTGCAGCCCAGTGAGAATGGCGGACATATCTCCAAAGGATTCATGAAATGCAGCAACTTCGAGGCTGGCCGCATCCCATAATTCCGGTTTGATGGAGTCGAGTATAGCATGTCCCTGCTCGTGACAAACAACATCCGGGCTTTCGCAGGAAAACACCGTTCTGCCGGCTGCAGTGCCATGGAAAAAACGCAGTCCGACGCGGTCATAGTAAGCGTTGAGGTCTTCTCCGTGATCCATATCAACAGGCAACTGATTTCCAACTTCCCAGGAAACGCCTGGCAATTGTTTCCCCCAAAAATCCTTTCCTCTCGTCAGAGCGGCGGCCAGTGCCCAATATCGAAATTCGTCGGTGCCAGGGGAATAAATTGTTGGATTGGGTGCTTTGGGCGGGTTTGAAATAGCGATGGAGAATGGAGATTGGCCAAGAACCGGCGTGGGAACCTGGATGAGTTGCCCGCCATCGGGTTTGTCTTTTGAACCGGGATCCTGCTCCCAGGCAGAAACAGTTCCATTGGCTTTTGGTTTTGAAGGCTTGGCCGACTTGCCCGGCTTGCTTGGCTTGCTCGATTTCGTGGGCTTTTTTTTCTTGGTAGCTTTTGCCATAAAAAGAATTTAGTAGTGAAGAATCAGAATGAAATGGCTTCCATGTTGCGGACCTGATAATTTGAATAGGGAAGGAGTTGGGGTCGGATGATCGGAATTCGGACAAATCTTGTCATGAAGATGGGAAAGAAACTCCTGTTGCTAAGGGTAGTGGTGGCGGGCTGGCTTTACAATTTACCAGTTTTTTGATCAGGTACTGTTTTCCTTTCCAATTCAAAATTGCAAAATATCCGGTTTACATGAGACGTAATTTCCCGCGGAAGGTAAACGAATGCGGTCAGGATGCGTTCCATTTGCGGAGAATTCGCGCCATTCGTAGAAAAGCGAAGGATTTAATCATCGGCAATCGATAACTTTTTCTATCGCAAAAAATCTTCTGCACCATGCAAATTATCCATAGTTCGGTAAACCGCGTTTTCTCCGGAGCTCTTCTTTCCATTATGGTCTTTTACCCCTGGAATGCAAAGAGCGAATTGCCCCCCGGAAAAAAAATAGATTGGAAAGAACCGGCTCCTGTTTTGTTTTCGCCACAAATTGTGTCAACAGAAGACGATGAATTCGGTCCAACTTTTACTCCTGACGGTACAACGATTTATTTCACAAAGAGAAATGCCTCGACGATTTCAAGCAATGTAATGGTCATTTGTTACAGCACGCTGAAAAATGGGAATTGGACAACACCGCAGATAGCTCCTTTCTCAGGCAAATACAAAGATTTTAATCCCAGCATTTCGCCCGACGGCACGACACTTTTTTTTATTTCTGACCGCAAGTCGCCTACAAAGACAAAGAACGATACCGACATATGGATGGTGAAGAAATCAGGGAGCGGTTGGACTGACCCCGTGAATCTCGGGGCACCGGTTAACAGCGCCGGCTGGGAACTCGGATGCTCCGTAGCCAATGACGGAACAATATATTTCAGTTCCACGGGAAAGACAGGGAACCTGGATCTTTATCGTTCACGCATATTAAATGGTAAATACCAAGAGCCGGAGAATCTTGGCGACTCTGTCAATTCTGAATTTGCCGAAACCGACCCATTTATCGCCCCCGACCAATCTTACCTGCTGTTTTCATCACAGGGAAGACCGGATGCAATATGTGGAAAAGGAGCAAGCGCAGATTATGCAAGGAGCGATCTTTATATCAGCTTTCGTAAAGACGGCAAGTGGACGCGCGCGAAAAACCTTGGTGCAGTCGTCAATTCGCCTGCTGACGAGTCCGGTCCGACAGTTTCAAAAGATGGGTCAACCCTATATTTTACCAGCGAACGGAATTTCATTGAGCTGCCTATGAAAGTCAAATTGACCTATTCATATCTGGAACAACACCTGCATGGAACTGCAAATGGTTTGGGCGACATTTACGAGTTCCCGATGACTGAACTATTGAAAAACCTGCAATGATTTAATTCTTCGATCCTTTACCATCAGCTATTTAATATGAGTTACCCATCACCACTTATCGCACTTCTGTCTGTGACTCTCCTGGCGAATGCTTACCACATTCCGGAGAAATCAATAAATGGAGCCGATCCCGGTCCTGCGCCTTATTCACGCACCGAAAAATTATTAGAGCCAAGATTGTTCGGGGAAGGAATCATTAGTACAAGCGATGACGAATTCGGCGGCACTTTTACGCCGGACGGCAAGACCGTTTTTTTTAGCAAAAGCGTGCTCAGATTTTATACCGATGTGATTTGCTATTCGAAATTCAGCGATGGCAAATGGCAAACGCCCGAGGTCGCGCCATTTTCAGGAAAATATCGCGACTTCGATCCCGTGATTTCTGCCGACGGAACCAAAATGTTATTTACGTCCGATCGCCCGGTAGCCGGTGAAGAAGAATCCAACTATGACATCTGGATGGTCACCAAAACCGCAGATGGCTGGAGTGAGCCCATTCATTTGGACACGACCATCAACAGCAGTTACAATGAACATTTTGCATCGATGGCAGCAAATGGAACTATCTATTTCAGTTCAGAGCGGCCCGGGGCCCTCGGTGGATCCGGGGACGCGGATATCTACCGATCGAGGCTTGTGGATGGTAAGTACATGCCTGCCGAACACCTGGGCGATTCCGTGAGTTCGAAAGCCTACGAGCTGGATTGTGTCGTCGCTCCGGATGAAAGTTTTCTCCTGATCGGTTCTTACGGAAGAGAAGGAGGATTTGGAAATTATGACATCTATGTAAGCAGGAATACCAACGGCAAATGGTCACCGGCAAAAAATCTCGGCGCTAAAGTCAACAGTAGTTTCCGCGACTACAGTCCCAGAATAAGTCCGGACGGAAAATATCTCTTCTTCACCAGCGAAAAGGATTTTTCAGCGCCGCCCTGGCAGGGATTTAAAGATTATGACGAGCTGCGCGAAAAATTTCACGGCATATTAAATGGCGCGGGTAATATTTATCAGATTGAACTCGAATCGCTGGGTATCGAACGTCCTGCCGTCCAATCGCGCTAGTCATGAAACAACATTGGCGAAAAGAAAGAAAATTTCAGGCCAGCCACTTGTTTTCGAATTGCGCGAATTCCTTCTTGGTTCTTTCGAAGAGTCTCCTGTAACGCAGGTATTGTCTTTTAAGCGCCGCATGAATGGATTTTGGAATTGGTCCGCCGCCAGTGCCTTTCGACTGTTTGGATTCGGCTGCGAGCGCCATTTTGGCGAGATGCATTTCGTGGCGCAGATCATCGATCTGTTTTCTCAACTCTATAAACTGTGTGCCGAAATTCTCAATGCCCTTCTTTACAGCCGGCTCATGCCTTTTAGAACTGAGCTCAGTAATATAGTCATCGAAAATTCTGATGATATTAATATGAGAATTCATTTCAGCGATCCAAAGCCTGTAGCGAAAATGCAGGCCCATGGTGCTATAGGATTTTGCCATGCCGAAGCATTTTATATACTAACTTAATCAATTATTCAACTGGATGGATTGAAGAGATGCGGTTTCCGGGATATTTAGCTTTCAATAAATAAATTATGAGAAATTCAGACGATCCGCAGGTCAGGGGGAAAATTGCAATGATTACCGGCGCTGCAAGAGGAATTGGCAGAGCCTGTGCGTTGGCCCTTGCCGAGGCCGGCGCCGATATTGCGCTGGGGTTAAGAGACAAAAATGCCGATCACGGGCTTGTGAAGGAAATTGAATCGATGGGAAGGAGGGCGATCCCGCTACAAATGGACATGTCCAGTATCGACGAAATCACCGCTGCCGTTGCCGAAGCGCATCGGTTCTTCAAGCGCATAGACATATTAGTGAATAATGCCGGCATTGCTCCCGGTAACGACATTGAAAATGTAACAGAAGAAGATTTCGATTACACGATCGCAGTCAATTTAAAAGGCACTTTTTTTGCGAGCCAGGCCGTCGGAAGGCTGATGATCGCACAAAAGAGCGGAACGATTGTCAATCTCGGTTCGCAGGCTGGTTTCGTTGCGCTTCCCATGGAGTCGGTCTATTGCATGACCAAGGCAGGAATTGCGCACCTCACCAAATGCTTTGCTGTTGAATGGGCAAAACACAATATCACAGTGAATGCTGTCGCGCCGACCTTCATCCACACACCAGGCACGGAGGAATATCTTGCCGATAAAGAAAATAAGAAATTGGTTCTTTCCAAAATAGCATTGGGCAGGATCGGCGAACCGAAAGATGTCGCCAATGCCGTGCTTTTTCTTGCATCTCCCGCGGCAGCGATGATCACAGGAACTACACTGTTGATCGATGGAGGTTGGACCGCATCCTAAAAACCGACAACCTGATTAACGACTCATTTCTGGCCTTCGAGTTTTTGCAAATGCGCTTTGGCGTTCTCATTCCCGGGATTTAATTCTATACTGCGGCGATAATATTGAATGGCCAGATCTTTTTCGTTCAGGTTTTCGTGCGCCTCTGCTTGGCTGTCGTATACGTTCCAGCTGCCTGGATACAATGCGGTGTTCACCTTGAAGATTTCCAATGCTTCCTTTGTCTTTCCTTCACCCATTAACAAATAACCCAGGTTGTTCAAATCTTTTTCCGTGATATTGAAACCCGGATCGTTCTTTTTCTTTGCTGTTATAATTTCTGAGGCATGATTATATCCTGCCTTGGTTAATTCAGTGCGAAACGCTTTAATAACCAGTGGTGAATCATAACCATAAGTCAGCCATTTCATGACCCAACAGGTTTGTGCGCCAAAGAATAATTCTGTCAATTCAGAAGCGATATTCATTCCATTCTGGCTATGCGTAAAATACACGAGGCTTTCATGTTGATCCGGGTATGCCATGTAGAAACATTTATAGGCGCCGTTATCACCCCAATGCCAGACCGATTTCCCTTTTTCGTTTTTTTGCAGGCCAACTCCTAATCCCCAGGCGATGAACGGATCGGCGTTATTTTCTTTTTCATTAAATCGATTGGCCGCACTGGCCTCGGAAAACATCAGTTTCTGCGTTTCCGGTTTCAGGCCTTTGCCATTCATTAAGGCATCGAGAAAAATAGTGTAGTCGTGTGCGTTAGTCAAAAGGCTGAAAGCGGCATTGGCCCTGGAATGGGCTTCGATATTCTCCCTGGTTGGGGGAAATGATGAAGTTTTTTCAAATTTGGAATTCCAGACATAGCTGCTGCTCGTCATGTTCAGGGGCACAAATACTTCCTCGATGGCGATCTCATTCAAGGATTTATTGAGTTTTTTTTCGATGACGGTTTGAAGGAACCAATAGCCTTCACCCGAATAGCTGAAGCAGCTATCTGGTGGAAAGATAAGGTGAACACTGCTGTCGGCGCCCCAGTTTGGCAGACCGGTCGTGTGACGGAGAACCATGCGGGCCGTGATTTTTCCGAATGCCGGATCTTTAGGGTCGAATCGCCAGTAAGTCCCGATATAACGAAGCAGTGGGCTGTCGAGATTAATGATGCCTCTGTCGCTGAGGCGCAAAACGATATAGGCGAAGACAGATTTGCTCAGCGAAGCCGCTTCGAATATAGTGGCAGAATTTACTTTCACCGGTGATTTGTCGCTGATGGTTCCTGCATTCAGGTCCTGCTCGCGGCCATTCTTTACGTGAATCAGTTGGATCCCGCACACGTCAGCATCCCTGATGATCGAGTCCACTTGGTTTTGTTGTGCATTGGACGAGAGCTGAAAGACAAGGGCGAATAAAAGGGCAGTTGAAATTTTTGACATGCAGAAGTTTGTAATGAGGTCAATGAAGGAAATCATTACGAATTTAAAGCAATATTATTTTGGCGGGGAGCGCCCGGGGGAATTAGCAAATTTTTTGCATTAGAAATTGAATGGAGTGAAGATTGGTCATTAAGGCAATTTCGCGACCAGGCCTTCCGGCAGCACTTTTAATATCCGGTAAATTAGTTTCCATTTCAGACCCGGAACTACGGTGAAACCATTTCCAACGCCAACAATGGCATTTGCAATATATGCCGGCTCGAGCATGAGCGATTCGGTGAGGTTGAGTCCGGCTGTCATCTTGCTCCTGATATAACCCGCAACGATCACATTCACTTTAATATTTCTTTCAAAAAGGTACTGACGGAGCCCGGCCAAATATTGTGTAAAGGCCGATTTCGTACTGCCATAGATGAAATTGCTTTTTCTTCCCCTGACTCCTGAAAGTGAAGAAAGACCAATAATTCTTTCGAGCCCGGAATTTTGTCCGTCCCTGATGATAATATTTATAATAGATACGGCTCCGCAATAATGCACTTTCATCATTTGAAAACAGCCCTCCCAATCTTCGATTGCCTCCTCGTTGTTCCTGAGAAAACCGGCGGCGTACAAAACAATATTTGGCTTTGCGGGGAGGCTATCATAAAAAGCCTGGTGGGTATCAAATCCCGCGGCGTCGAAATAGACAATATTCATCGATGAATCCGGGATTGAATGCTTTTTGGCAAATTCGCTCAATTCGGTTGTGTTTCTCGAAGCGGCGATGACCTTGTAATTCCCGGCGACCCACAATTTGATCGCTTCTTTGGCTGTATCGGAGTTAGCGCCCAATATCAATACTGTTTTCGTCATCGTCATGTATTTGAGTTTTAAAATTAATGAACAGTTCGTCACCTTGTTGGGGAATTACAGCGAAAAAACTGATCTGTTTACGTGTCCTACACCTAGGTGTAGGACACGGAGCAAAAATTTCGTATCCATTCAAAATCATTCTACTATTTGCAAACCGGCTAACCCGTTTCAAAATCCCTATTTATCCGATACCGGGTGTTTTTCGGGCTTATAATTTCGATATTGGTTGAAGTTTTCACGTGTCCTACACCTAGGTGTAGGACACGTCGATTTCTTTTCACAAAAACTGTCTATTTTAGCACATCACCAGAATGATTTTCCATGAAAATCGCAATCACCGGCTTCCTCGCTTTGCTTTCTATCTCCGCAATGGCTCAGTCTGACAGTCCAACGGTTTCCATTCCGATCCCAATGAAAAACGGAATTGTATTTTACGAGCAGTCATACACGGTTTCGCCGAATCTTAAGAAGGAAGAATTATATAACCGCACCTACGAATGGTTTACAAGAACCTTCCGGCGCACGGAACAAAATATAGAATTGGCCGACAAGACCACGGGAAGATTCAAGGCCACCGGCGCATTCAAGGTGGTTACCAGCGCATCCGGTAACTACTATTGGCTGAAGCCGGTTTTCGATATTACGGTGGCCGATGGCCATCTCACCTGTGCAGTGTATAACTTCTATGAAAAACCTGTTGAACAGGGCATTTCCAATGAATACAGCAAGATTGAATATCGCTGGCGGGATTACCGGCAGGGCAAACCCTGGTCAGCTGAAGATAAACGCCTTTTCCAGGGCCTGAACGGCAAGACTCTCGAGCTAATGGCAGCACTCTTGCAAGTTGTGAATAAATGATGTTTTGAAAACCGCACTGCAACCCGTTCTTCCGGTACGGAAATAAATTTGGTTCGGGAAAAATAGCGCACTAAATTTTCGCCTGGATTCAAAGTACCCGGTTAAAACTAAACACTGATTAACAGAGAATGGAACAACAATCCCTTGTTGAATATGGAAGCCGAAGAGTTATTGTAACACTCACTGCCATCATTTGCGCCCTTCTTGAAATTATTGATACTACCATTGTCAACGTCGCGCTTCCCAACATGAGTGGAAACCTCGGCGCTACCTACGCAGAAGTAGGTTGGGTAGTTACGGCCTATTCCATCGGAAACGTGATCATTGTTCCCATGACGAGTTGGCTCTCTCTTCATTTCGGAAGACGCAATTATTTTGCCGCTTCAATTCTCATCTTCACCATCTTTTCGTTTCTCTGTGGAAATGCCACGGGAATCTGGGAACTGGTTGTCTTCAGATTTTTGCAGGGCGTGGGCGGTGGTGCGCTCCTGGTGACCTCACAAACGATCATCACAGAAAGTTATCCTCCCGAAAAAAGAGGAATGGCGCAGGCGATATACGGACTGGGCGTTATCGTTGGACCTACGCTCGGACCTACCATTGGCGGCTATATCACCGACCACTTTTCCTGGCCCTATATATTCTATATTAATATTCCCATGGGCGCCATCGCATTTTTGATGACGCTGGAATTTGTCAGAAGCCCTAAATACGGCCACCAACCCAGTGATGATGATGTAGACTGGCTGGGCATTTGCCTGCTGATCGTTTCCGTGGGTGCCTTGCAATATGTGCTGGAAAAAGGACAGGAAAATGATTGGTATAGTAACGAGGCCATCAGGATACTCACGGTCGTAGCCGGACTGGGCCTGATTTCCTTTATCTGGCGGGAACTGACATACCGCAACCCCATTGTAGAATTGAGAGTGCTCAAAAATGGGAATCTCCGCGTCGGGACAATCCTTTCTTTCATTCTAGGGTTTGGACTTTACGGCAGCACGTTCATCATTCCACTCTATACGCAAACCACCCTGGGGTGGACTGCAACCCAATCGGGGATGCTATTGATACCGGCAACACTGACTACTGCTTTCATGATGCCGATAATCGGAAGATTGCTGCAGAAAGGAGTTCCACAACAATTTCTGGTGGCCATCGGAATGCTGCTCTTTTTCGGATATAGTTTTTGGGGATACAGGATCCTTACGCCTGATACCGGCAGGGAGAACTTTTTCTGGATGCTCATATTAAGAGGTTTGGGGATGGGATTGCTGTTTATTCCGATCACAACACTTTCACTTTCTACATTGAAAGGAAAGCAGATTGGACAGGGCGCGGCATTCACAGGAATGATGCGTCAGCTCGGCGGTTCTTTTGGAGTAGCCATTATAACGGTAATGCTTGACCGAAAGAATCAAAGTCACCGCAACGATCTCGTAAGTATGATGCGTTTTGACGATCCGGCTGTGCAGGAAAGACTGACTGCATTGCAGCACAATTTTATGGCACATGGAAGCGACCAGGCTACTGCTCTTCAGCAGGCATACCGTGCGCTGGATTATTCTGTCACGAAGCAGGCCACGGTATTATCCTACATGGATGGATTTCTTTATCTCGGTATTCTTTTTCTGATTTGCATTCCTTTTGTTTTACTCGTGAAGCAGAAAAAAGGACCTCCGCCTAAGGGACTGGCAGACGCTGCACATTGATGCGTTCCTTTTCGAATTTCTCCTGATCAGGCCGGGAGCCGATGCAAATTATCCCGAACGTTTATCCATATACGCAGTTACAGATGCAATGCATTTGAATGGATAATGCCCTGATCCTGAGCCAACACAAAACAACGTTTTTGAAGGTGGAATCCTTCCCGCATTTGGAAGGAAAAAAATGATATTTTTTCGACGAATATTTTCGTCGAAAACCATCTCATTATCAAAAGCTTAGGAGCATATCCAGGGGGTGGGCTCCGGGGCACGAAATATAGATGACCAGGCACCGTTTATAATGGATAGTTTTTGCTTTTTAAAGAGCAAAAGCTTTAATCCCAATCCTATTAAAACGAAAGGCTATGCTTAATCCTAAACCCCTATGCGTACTGATCATTGTATTGGTGCTTGTCATAGGACTCTATGAACAACATACTGGCAATGTAATGAGCGTTACCAACCACTTTAGCAGAAAAGGAGGCAATGTACATTACAAAACAGTCCCGGGAAATGCACTGATTTATTTCTCCTTTTTCCTGGCGGCAATTGCTTCAATTATCTTCCGGAAAGATTAATGCTTTAAACGAATTATTCAGGACCCAGGCTATTTTCTACGCAGGTAGAGAAGATCATATCCTACCTGGTAGGTTTGACCTCCATCAATGGAGGTTTCCTGGTATTGGCGTACTTTATCAGGCCCGAGATTATAAAAAATAAAATTCCCTATTGCTTTTTTTCCCTGCACGGTTGTTTCAAATGTAAATCGCATTGCACTGTCTTTGTAATGTCCGTCTACGAAACGTTGAACGTCGGGACCTGGCAATTCCACTCCTGACGAGCCGACCCACATTTGCTCCCAGCAGCCTTTTGTTCCGTCATAATTATTTATGCTCTTGCCATTGTAAGAGGTCTGTACCGACTTGTAGTTTTCCAGGATCGCACAATCGCCCGAAATTTTTTCTATCCGGCTGTACCCGACCAGGTTCTTATTTACGTTGCTGTACACATTCCACTCGCCGACCCAAAAATCAAACTCCCGGGCCTTCGAATCTGCATGGCATGGATAAGCGACATCATAAGCTCTTGCATAGAATGATGCAAAGCGCTGATCTTTTTTCAAGCCGGAAAAATCAACAAGCGTATCCAATTCACCCAGATTTCCATAACCATTTCTTATTGCACTGTCAAGGTGAACGAACGCAAGATCATTCTTGTTCTGAATGGCGTAAACCCTGGCAAGGCGTGATTCTGCCGTGATTTTCATCATCGCCGGAGGATTGTTTTCAAGTGCCTTGTTATAATCGCGGATAGCATCATCGTATTCTGAAAGATTGTGATTACAATAACCCAATCGCAGCCACACAAGTTTGTGTTCCGGGGAATCTTTCAAAAATGCGAGGTATTTATTCTTTGCATTCTGCCACTCATTTTTGAAATACAGGGAATCTGCGGTGGCAAGAAGGCGGGAACCTGCTTTGGTAGAAACGCCCTGCGAGTGCAGCCCGACGAATGAAACCGCCAGGAATAAGGACAGAACACCCGACTCTCTTTTTAACTTACCCCATGCGTATGTAGATAGATGGAATGCCTTGCTTTTCATTCAACAAATTTTTTTGAAGAGATTTTTGCAAGGCAATTAACATTAATTGCCGGCCTTCCATTTGGTGAAAATTGACTTTTTCGCCAGGTCGGGAGTTTTTTACGCTATCGGCTGAGAATTTGAGGCTGAGACAATAAGAATCTAAAGTCTCGGCGAAAAAGGTTTATGCGGTGCGGCAAATGAATTTGCTCCCATTGTCTTCAGTTTGCGCCGGTACACTTTGTCTACGCAACTCACGTAAATGGTGTTGAACCCCGGGCCGCCGAAGCAGCAATTGGAAGCCTGTCCGGTGGGAACCGGTAATATTGCGTTTACGCGTCCCAGTTGATCGAGGATCTGGATGCCAAGGCGCGTTGCTACATATACTCGGCCGGCCGTATCACATCTTAGTCCGTCAGGCCAGGCATTCTCTTCGGTGTCCGGAACCTGCAACCAGCCAAATCTTTGTTTGTTTCCCAGCGTTCCATCTTCCATGATATTGTAGATCCACACCCAATGTGTTGCGGATTCTGTGATGTAGAGCTGAGTCTGATCGGGTGTGAGCGCGATGCCGTTCGCAAATTTCAAGCCTTCATCCACAACGATTTTGGATCCGTCGGGCCGGATGAGATAAATTTTGCTGGGCTTGCTGACTCCGTCAGGCGCCGTAACATAAATATTTCCGTTGGACGCCACGACAATGTCGTTGCCTGCAATACTGTCCGCGACGACTGAGGGCTTTCCATCTTTGGCATAACGGATAACCTGTTTGGTCCCCCCGCATATCGTATACATGTCTCCGTTAGGTCCAAATGAAGTGCCGCTGGCTTTCTTTGCGTCGAGGTTGAGCGCAACCGGCAAGCCTTCGGCGGAAATTCGATAGGTTTTTGATTCGGGGATGTCCTGGTAGTATACGTTGCCGGCAGCATCGGCTGCTGTGCCTTCGGTAAACTTGTATCCTTCACCTACCAGCTGCCAGTCTTCCCCCGGGACTAAAATATCATTGATATACGTATTCTTTGAAACTCCCTTTGCAACCCGCTCCGGCCAGTTTTTCCAGAGCCAGCGCATCGCCTGCGGAAAAATTGCTGTGCCCTGCGCGCCGCTATGACTTCCTTCTCCCCATACATGCTCCACTTCATATCCTGAAAATTTCAATGCGCGTTCCATTGACTGGTTCGACATCCACCAGTCACCGGCATAAATATTAAGGTCATCGCTGCCATCCTGCATAAAAATCCTGATGGATTTGGGTTCATATTTCCTTACAAGGATCGGATACCTGTCTGCACCCCTGAGACCCGTATATGTTCCGATGGCGCTGAATACTCTCGAGAATTCAGAAGGGCGTTCCCATGCAACCGTAAATGCACAAACGGCTCCGCTGCTTGAACCGCCAATGGCACGGTCATTTCCTTTTTTTGAAAGATGGATTGGTCTGCCGTCACTGGCCTTTTGTTTTTCCACTTCCGGAAGAATTTCAGTCAACAAAAATCTGGCATAAGCATCACCCAGTGCGTCATACTCGAAACTTCTGTTATAACGGTCAAGAGCAGTCTGACCATTCTTTGCCATTACCCGACCGGGTTCTACGAAGATGCCGATAGTAATGGGCATTTCTTTGTGAAAGATCAGGTTATCGAATACCGTTGGAGCTTTCCATTGCACTCCATCCTGGTTTACATACACACAGGCCGGCGTTTCGGGTTTGTATTCGGCAGGAACATAGATCCAGTAATTTCTGGTTGTGCCCGGAAAAATAGCGGAATGATCAAAACTAAATTTCAACACTTCTCCCTTCGGAATGCCTGCCTGTTCGACGCTCGCAGAATCGACCGGATATTTTTCAGCCGGAGGCTGGGCAAAATTGGAAAGGGCAATGACATTCAAAGCGCAAAACAGCAATCGTTTCATAGAAGTTTACATTGTTGGTGTTGGAAATTGGGAGGGCTGCAGGATGCGTCCATTCGTTAAATTACGAATATCAGTTCGTAATTTGTGCAGTATGGTCTTTATAATGGCCGGTTCAAAAAAAAATTTCACCTTCATATTGAATTTGAATATCCCCGGGCTGGAAATTTCGTCTAATCTTTCAGCCTGATCGCAAGTTCCCTCAGCACGGATTTTTCGCAAACAATTTCGACCCTCTGATTATAAGGCAGCACGCTTTCGTCAATGCATACCCTTTCACATAGTAAATGAAACCTCCTCATATGAAGAAAATAGTTTTTTTGCTGCTGACATCAATAGCTTTCGCCAGGGGATTTGGTCAGAGCGAAACAAAATTCGACTCGGTTGCAAAATCGCTCGACCACAAGTTGGCGAATATCGACGCAAGACTGTCGACAGGCGATAGTCAGTTGCAACAAATCAAAAAGCGTGGTGACTCCGCAACGCAAAATCCTGCCGCTGCATCTTTCTCGAGGTCGTTGAACTATGCAAAAGCACATCCCGAAATTTTATATGCACACTCCATTCTTAGCAACCAGACGACGGAAGGCAAGACGGTTACCATGATTATCGGATCTATCCTGCTCCTTGCCTTGTTATATTTTGCTTACAAGTTGTTCAGAACAACCGCATTGTGCAAGGATGACAGCTACGACACGAAAGATCAATTGAAAATCGCGCAAAGACGTCCCTACAGCTATGGAAAGGTTCAGCTGTTTTGGTGGACCATGATCATTTTATCCTGCTATATTCTATTCTATGCGTTGACAGGATACCTTCTTCCCCTGAATTCGACCACTATACTCCTGCTCGGAACAGGAGTAGCAGTTTCGGTTTTTGGAAAGATCATAGACAGCGAACAAATTAAAGTCAATAACAGCCTGGTTCCTTCCCGCCACCAGGATCTAAACGATACCCAGGGTTTTTTTACAGACATCCTTTCCGATGAAACTGGCTTCAGCATCCATCGCTTCCAGGCCGTCGCCTTCAATATTATTTTCGGAGTGGGCTTCGTGAGCGCCTTTTTTGAAAATCTCGCCGGCTGCAGGTATCCTTTTGTAGAATTTGAGCAGTGGCAATTCACATTGCTCGGAATAAGCGCGACGGCTTATCTAGGGCTGAAGTCAAAAGAGAACAGCGATTCAACAAGGCCCGAAAGAGCCGCCGAGGCAGTTTCCAAAAGTGAGGCGATGAGGGTAAGTGCTGCCGCTGCCGATTAATCGGCAGTGAAAAAAGACTATTAAAATATTTGAATGGTTCGGATCAATTCGAATTTCAAAATTCTTTGATGATTATTGAAGATTAATTTCAATCGCATACACCACCTCCTGCGAAGCATTGTCTGCCTTCGTGACTGAATTTGTCGCTTCGGGATCCATCCTGAATGATAATTTTTCGAGCAGGCGGATTGATTTCGTATTGTCTTTATGCGTGCAAGCCTCGATTCTTATTAGGCGGAGCGCAGTAAATCCGAATGCAATTATTTTTTCAGCCGCTTCACTCATGATACCGCGGCCTTGAAATTTCGGGGCCAGCTCATAGCCGATGTCTGCAACAGTTCGGTCCGGACTAAAATTCCAGAGGCAGATTGTGCCAGCCAGCTTTTCATCGCCATCCGGGCAGACAGCCCAATAGAATGTGTCCCCGCGCTCAACACCATCTTTTATTTTGCGGATGAAACCGGCGGTGTCTTCCCGTTGAATGTCTTTTTTTCTATCTAAAAATAAATTAACCACGTCGCTCGAGCGGATGCTGAAGAGCTCGTCTAAATCGCTGTCCCGAAGCATTCGTAACGTCAGACGTTTCGTATTAAGTTCGTGGAATACCGGCTTTGTTCTTTCCATGCGCGGGGAATTGAAATTATTTGGTCTTCTTTTTAGAAGAGGAGGCTTTGGCTTTTTTGTTGAAGGCGAGTGAATTTTCAATCCAATAGTCGAAATCTTTCCTGCTTTTGAATCCATCTTCCGACACGTAAACAAATCCTTTCATTGATTTTCCGTTATGGATCATTGGCCTGCAGCCTCTTTTTTCGAGTGCAGCTTCATATACCTCCGGACTCACGCGGCACATCAGTTCATCTTTGCTTACGCAAATACACATTTTGCCATTGACCATAAAACAAAGGCCGCCAAACATTTTCTTTTCTTCAAGATTTTTCACGGCGGTCAGGGATTCTCTGACCCTGTCAGCCAGTTTCTCGTTATATCCCATGGGAATAATTTGAAGATATCAGCAAAGATCATTCGCAAACACAATTTAATAATCCTGCCACAGTAAAAAAAACCCACGCAACCGGAAATGGACATGTAGTTCTCAGTGATGGTCGACTTTCCGATGACACCGGCACCTGTTTACATGACTGCAATTGCAATAAATCGTATGAATTCGATATATCAATTGAAGATGGCATGTTTCTGGTAGTAACTTTGCAACAATTACCATGAAGATCATTATTCTTTTTGCCGGTATTTCTCATGTCAGGGAACTGGTAACATCCAGTTTGCAAATCGCGGGGGAACAAAACAGCGCTATTGCCGGAATATTTCTAAAAAAGAAAAATCAACCCAGGCCATATTCGCAACAAACTTATTCCCGCCAGGCAAGCGACCAGGAGGATCTTCCTATGATTTCTGAGACCATTCGATGGGCAGAAGAAATTTGTTCCAGGTCGGGCACGACGTTCAAAGCAGTGTACGGCCGGGAGCTTTCGGTTTCCCAGCTTGCGGCTCAAACACCCTATGCCGATCTCGTTGTTGCTGATGCGAAAACTGATTTTAACGAATATCTCCTGACTTCAATGAATGCGTCGCTGAAGGATATGCTCGTCGATGCCCATTGCCCGGTAGTGTTGGTCAGATCCAATCTGGTGCCGGTTCAAAAAATAGTATTCACTTACGACGGCAGCTACTCCAGCATGTATGCGATAAAAATGTTTCACTACCTTTTTCCTCATTCCACCAATATTCCTGCAGTATTGGTTTCTGCGGATTCGCAGCGTGACGACCAAAAGACGAATGAATTACTGCTCGAAGACTGGCTCAGCCACCATTATCATTCAGTGGACAGGATGCCTAAACAAAATAGTGTGAAGGATCAATTGCTGGAACTTACAAATCGCCCTGATGAAAATGTATACGTGGTCATCAGTGCTTATGGAAAGGAGGCTTACCCTCGAATCTTTCATCCGAGTCATGTCCAGCTCTTGCTGAACTATAGCAAAGCCTCACTGTTTATTGCGCACGAATAATTAATTGAGTTTGCCGTCCTTCGCCTCCTGCTTCATTTGATCATTGGCCATCACGCCCACTTCAACGCGGCGGTTGAGCTTTCGGTTGGCTTCAGTGTCGTTTGGATATTTTGGCTGCGTTTCTCCATACCATTTAACATCAAACCTTGAATGAGTCACACCTTTTGATTCTAAAAAATCGGTGACAGCATATGCGCGCTTCTTTGAAAGTTCCATATTATACGCATCCGTTCCGGTATTATCAGTATGACCTTCAACGAGAATATTTGTATCGGGATATTTCGTGAAAACAGCGGCAACTTTCGCCAGGCTTTCTTTGGCCGAGTCACTGAGCTCAATGGAATTGATCCTGAAAAGCAGGCCGGAATTAAAAGTAAGATTGATCCCTTCTCCAACTCTTTCAACCTCCGCATCGGGAACTGCCTGCTTGATTTCCCTGGCTTGTTTGTCCATATGGTTGCCAATAGCATAGCCTGCGCCTCCGCCAATTGCAGCGCCGATCAACGCGCCGAGAACGGAATTTTTGCCAATAATTGCTCCTGCAGTGGCTCCTGCGGCTGCACCGATTGCAGTTCCTTTTTGCGTGTTGTTCATGCTTTTGCAATTGGAAAGCAATAGTGCAACCAGACTAATAAAATATACTTGTTTCTTCATGATTTTGTATTTGTAATTAGTTACAGACGGAAACCTGCAGCAGGTCCATATTCATATCTTTCATTCCGTGTTCGCTGGCCGTTTTAATTGCACTGCAAAGCGACTGCTTTTCGGTATTTGTCATTTTTTTTGAAAGTGTTCCTGCATTTTCAGTACCATATTTCTTCTGGTACATTTTTGCCAGAGCGGTTGCCTTTGCTCTCCACACTTCTGCATCATTTTTTCCCTTTCCGATGGCTGCATCATAACTGCTAAGTGCCTCCTGGAAACTTCCCGAAGCGGTATAGATATCTCCCTGCAGAACATAGAAGTCCGGATTTGAACCATCCAGGTTCATTGCCTGGTGGACATTTGAAAGCGCCTCATCGTACTGCTGCTGCCGGGCATTTAATGCGGCAATCTTAGCATAGATGGTGGCTCTTTCTGCAACGTTTTGATTTTTTTGAGTCAATGAGGTGATCGTAGTGAGGTCGGCTTTTGCATCAGATCCCATTCCCAAACCAATTTCTGCGTTGGCTCTTTCGAAAAGATTGTCAATGCTGGTTTTGCTGATTTGCAGGCCCAGGTTGGCCGCAGCCATTGCATCGTTATATTGCTTTAGTCCGTTCAGCGCTGCTGCCTTTCCTGCATATGCCTTTTCCTTTGCGTCGTAAGCGTCGCATTTTTGAAGAACGGTATTGAAGCTCTGTAAGGCAGCAGAATAATTTCCGGCCTTGTTCTGCTCCTTGCCGGTATTGATCGAATTATAGCAACTGTTCGACATGGTCACTAGGCCAGTCTTGCAATGAATAAGAAATATGAGGGAGAATAGTGCTCCCCATAAGGTTAGCTTGTTTCTCATGGTTAATAATTAGCCGCAAAAATAAGGCAACGTGTGCCCATCTGGGTGATGGACATTTTCCACAATCTGTGCCAAATTGTGGAGTTGAACCCTTCAGGCGAATATTTTTCGAAGGAAAAAAATGAGGACAACGATTATGAGGATAAATATCAGAAGCATCAGCCACAAGGCAATATCGATCTTCCTGCCATAACGGGAGGCCTTTGCCTGACTTGCTTCAATAACGTTGGCCGGGATCAATTTGGTGGAAATGCTGAAAAGAAATGGTACGATGATAAGATCATCCAGCCAGCCGGCAACAGGAATAAAATCCGGAATTAAGTCAATCGGACTCAATAAATAAACTACGCCAAGCAGAGCAGGAATTTTTGAATAAAAAGGCGTACGTGGATCCTTCAAACTGAAATAAATCAGCAATAATTGTTGCTTCCATTTTCCCGCTTTCCTTATACCCGAAACCTGTGCTATGGCCATTTTTCCCCGGTTTGATTAACTAATATTGTAGATGCCGAAAGTTTCTAACGCGATATTAGCGCTAAAACGGTTTGGGGCATGAGTTTTTTATAGGTGTTGACAAATTTTAACAATTGTTACAAGCGCCATGAAAACGCTTCCATTATTTTTCTCAATCCTTTTTAACACCCTGGCCATTGCTGTACATTCCCAAAACGGAAACCCGGTGACCTGGACCTTTCAATGTCATAAATTAAACAATGACACCGTGGAATTCCGGGCCATCGCGAAAATTCCAAAGGGATGGCATATCTATTCGCTCTATAATGAAGGTGGACCCGGTCCCACTTCATTTAGTTTTGAAAAAAAACCGGAGCTGTTGAAGGTGGGTATTACCAGGGAAATGACCAAACCCGAAAAAATGAAAGAGCCTTTGTTCGATGCATACGTTAGCGGGTTCGCTGGCAAGGCGGAATTTTCCCAGCAATTTTCCCGCAAAGCAGATTCGAATCCTCCCATCGAAGGCACGGTAAAGTTTTTCGCCTGCAATGGTAAACTTTGCCTTCCGCCAAAGGAACTAAAATTTAGCATTCCATTCGACAATAAAGCTTCAGGCGCCCGTAGCAGTTCTGCGCAGGCATCACTTCCTCCAAGCCGGAAATGATTTTTTTCCCTTCATACGACAATGATTTTGCTTTTGAGGAAATGATTTTTTAATTTAATTGTCACGATTTGAGAAGAAAACAAACTCATGTGCTCCGGGCCTCCAATTAAAAAATCCGAAGAATAAAATTCATCTTGAAATTCTTCACTTAACATTACATTTGTCGCCCGAAAAGTTTAGTGAGATGATAAATCCTGTTTACCTCCGGAAAATTGCCGAAAATCTCAACCTGGCCCTCAAGCAGGTTGACAATATTGCACAGCTGCAGAATGAGGGCGCTACCATTCCCTTCATGGCCAGGTACCGGAAAGAAGCGACCGGCAATCTTGATGAAGTGAAGATCGGAGAAGTTATGACCGGCATCACTTATTTCTCCGACCTGGAAAAAAGAAAAGAAACTGTAACGAAGACCATTGAAGCTGCAGGAAAGCTGACGCCCGAACTGAAACAAGCCATCGATTCATGCTTCGACGCCACCCAACTCGAAGACCTTTATCTTCCATTCAAGCCAAAAAGAAAGAGCCGCGCTACCGCGGCGATGGAAAAAGGATTGGAACCCCTCGCCCGGTCAATTTTCGGCCAGGATGGCAATGATCCTTCGGCTGAGGCATTAAATTTCATCAATGAAAATGTCAGGGATGTCCCGGAAGCTTTGCAGGGAGCAGGAGATATCATCGCGGAATGGATTGCCGAGGACAAGGATGCAAGAAACCTGGTTCGCAAGTGTTTTGCCGAAGAAGCCGTTCTGTATGCAAAAGTAATTTCCTCAAAAAAGGAAGATGCGGAAGCACAGAAATACCGGGACTATTTTGATTTTCATGAAACGCTGCATCAAATACCTTCTCACCGTCTCCTTGCGATCAGAAGAGGAGAGAAAGAAGGATGGCTGATAATGGATATAGTGATCGATAAAGACCGTGCCATTCAAATGCTGAATAAACAATTTGTAAAGAGTTCCAACGCAAAGTCGGGGCAGGTTATTTCGGCTATTGCAGATAGTTATGAACGTTTGCTCAAGCCTTCTATTGAAACAGAGTTTCGATTGCAGAGCAAGAACGCTGCAGACGACGAGGCCATCAGGGTATTTGCTGAAAACCTTCGACAATTATTACTTGCATCGCCGCTTGGGTCGAAGCGCGTTATGGCTATCGATCCCGGTTTTCGCACGGGTTGCAAAGTTGTCTTTTTGGATGCCCAGGGGAATTTTCTGGAAAATGGCACGATCTATCCCCATCCTCCGCAGAATGAAAAAGACAAGAGCGCGGAATTGCTGAAGTCATGGGCGGAAAAATTCTCTATTGAAGCGATCGCCGTCGGCAATGGAACGGCAGGTCGCGAAACCGAACAGCTGGTGCGCTCCATAGCATTTCAAAAAGCAACTTCAATATTTATCGTAAGTGAAAGCGGGGCCTCCATCTACTCCGCGTCAGAACTTGCAAGAGAGGAATTTCCCGCCCAGGACGTCACAGTCAGGGGCGCCATCAGTATCGGAAGACGTCTCATCGATCCGCTTAGTGAGCTGGTGAAAATTGATCCGAAATCGATAGGGGTCGGACAATACCAGCACGACGTTAACCAAAACAAATTAAAAGAAGAACTTGACCGCACCGTCGAAAGTTGTGTGAACCATGTGGGCGTCGATCTTAACACGGCGAGCAGACATTTGCTGACTTATATATCAGGGCTGAGTGCTTCGCTTGCGAAGAATATTGTGGACTATCGCGCGAACCATGGCCCTTTTCAATCCCGGGAATCGCTCAAAAAAGTGAGCCTGATGGGGCCCAAATCTTTTGAACAGTCTGCGGGTTTTCTCAGGATCAGAGGTGGCAACAACCCTTTAGACAACAGCGCGGTTCACCCCGAATCCTATCCCATTGTGGAATCGATGGCAAAAAATCTCAACTGCTCGGTCGCCGACCTCATGTCCAAAAGCGAACTTCGCAGCAAGATCGATCCGAAAAAATATATGTCGGAGGATGCAGGAGAATTTACGCTGCGTGATATTCTCAAAGAACTCGAAAAGCCCGGAAGGGATCCGCGCAGCCAGGCTGTCGAATTGAAATTCGATGAAAATATAAAGAGCATCGAAGATGTTAAGCAGGGAATGACGGTGCCCGGCATTGTCACCAATGTCACCAATTTCGGAGCGTTTGTCGACATAGGCGTCAAGCAGGATGGCCTTCTTCATATTTCGCAGATGTCAAGTACTTTTGTCGCCGACCCTTCAAGTGTGGTCAAACTAAATCAGCAGGTAATGGTCACCGTTATAGAAGTGGATGTTCCCAGGAAAAGAATCAGTCTATCGATGCGGGATCAGGACAGAAAACAATCTCAAAAACCGCAACCTGCCACTCCCAGGGCCAAAGCAGCACCGCCCAGGAAAGCCCCGCCTGAAAATGATTTTCAATCGAGGCTGATGGCGCTGAAGAAAAAATTTAATGATTAGTGGACGCCCCTCATAAAACGAGCGGATGACTGCTATTGATTCCCATCAGCCAGCAATAGCATAATGCAAAGATTGAAAGAAATAACCCCAGGGATGCAATACTCCATTTGAGAAGTTCCATGATTTGGTAGAGTTTGAAAGCGGTCGTTCCCATGACAACCGGCTTTTTGATTTGCCTGAACAGGAGAATATTTTCCAGGATATCAAAAAGCCACGCGATCATTTGCATCCAGGCAAATATGATGAAAAAATTTTGCAGCGCATTTCGCACACAATAAGAAGCAGCCATACACAACAGGAAAATTCCACCGTATGCAGCGGGCATGAAAATAAAGTCGAGCCATAATTGGGACCGGATAGCTTTTTTCACATTGGCGGGTTCGGGGAAGAGTGATGGATTGGGAAGAAGGTCAATACTTTGAATCAGGGATTGCAGGCTGCTTCGGCTGGCAGGGAATTCAAGATCGAAAATGCTGAATTTCTTACCCGTCCTGCCGGAAACAAACAGGTTGGCTTGTTTTGACATGATATAGCTGACAAAACAAAAGACCAGCAGACAGACGATAAGCCAGGTCCAAAGATGTGGAATGTGCAAGTTCAGGAAATTCATTGGTTATGCCTTTCTCGAATAAAAACTGCGTTCCGGTTCGCCGCTCGCCGTGGTTTCTGGTTGTTGCTTTTCATTGAGGACGCGCTGCATTTCAATTCTTTCTTTTCTATAGTCATTCCACTTAAAAGACTGCAGGAAACCAGTGGCAGCCTGTGCTCCTCTTATGAACATTTTCATTTTATCGTCTTCAGAAACAAAAAAATTAAGCCAGTTGAAATCGGACAACGGAATACTTCCGATACCTTTTTTGAACACCCTGTTCTTAATAAGAAAATCTTTGTCGTAATAAAAACGGATGGTGTTGAACATGCGGCCCAGGTAGTTCATCAAACTCCATGAATCCGGCGTAGCAGTCTGATCTGTTCGCGGGTCGCTGTCGTCAAGGTCAATTCCGAAAGAAGGAAGCCGGGGTTCGATGATCTTAGGATTATAGAATATATTGATAGGGAAGTCTGACAACATTCCACCATCGACAAATCTTGCCGTCGCCGGGATCGTAACATCTTCATTGAAAAAATTTGCCCACGCGTTCTTTATCTCCGGATGGGTTGCCGGTGAAGGAATATTTTCGATCGTGTAAGACTCAAAAAAAACAGGAATCGACATTGAAGCGCGAACGAATCCGGCAGGATGCAATGGGTCGTCATTATAATTGCTGCGGAACAATCCGTACATTCTGGGAAGCTCGACCTTATTCTGCGAAACCAATTCGGCCGAAATAAAAGTAACATCTGCCGTAAGTGTGGAGGCATTTTGATTTTTCGGATCCCTTACCTTCAGCGTCGGAAGGTCTGCAGCCTTGGCGTTGAGTGCTTCCACGGTCGTCACTTCGTTTTCATTCATGATTTGCTTCATCCATTCCAAAAAGTAATTACCCGGATTGATGCCATATCCGCTTTCCTTAAGCCTGTTGTATAAATACAATGTATAACCGGTCAGAGCGGCGAAGATCACGAATAGGATGGCCGTGAAAAGAAAGCTGATCATACCCGCTGCCCTGGCCCAGCCATGGTGATGGCCAAGTCCGACAAAAAGGATATCGAGGAAAATCGAGCCGAAAAATAATATCCCAAAAATTCTCAGGTAGCGGACAAGATTCTTCTCGAATTTTTTATTGGTGATAAAAGTTTTGATGAGTTGCTGCGCCACCGGGTGTCCATCGACTAATTTGAAAAAATTCAGGTTACTCAGGTATTCCAGAATTTTGGGCGACTTGGCATCCTGTTTTTTTCCAATAACAGCGAGCATCGCAGTATTGATGGCTCCTGCGCTGGTCCCGGCCAGCCGCAGAAAACGTATACCCACTGTCTCGAGAATATAGGTATAACCCACGAGTGCCACACCCAACACGCCTCCGCCTTTTTGAACCAGGTTGACATATTGATGCCCTTCATCGTCGAGCGTGTCTGATACTAACAGCGATTCATAATTTTCTCCGAAAAGTTTTTTCAACTGTTTGAGGCATTGCTGAACCTCGGGGTGATTGATATAGTCGGAAGGCTGCTTGCGGCTGGTATTGGCATTGGAATCGCTCATGGGAAAAGCAGTTTGAGGTGATCGAAGCTACACAATTGGATGCTTTGTAGCAACACGTAAAATCAACGGTTTTGATACCCGTATTTTTAGCGGTGTTCTTCCGGGCATCTGCTAATAAGCCGCCATCTTCATTTTTCATAATTTTGACGCCGTTTTAGTCAGGCCGGAAACACAATTCTTCCAATAAACCTCTGATTATTTTGCGCTCCGGTTTAATCGGCTGATTCGAAAAAATTATGGACATGAATGTGGAGGACGCTTACAGGATTTGGTCAGAACAATATGACAGCAATGCAAATAAGACGAGGGACCTCGAAGCGGTGGCCCTGCGGGAATGCCTGTCTGCGATTCAATTTGAGTCCTGTCTTGAGATCGGATGCGGAACCGGGAAAAATACCGAATGGCTGGCAGGCCGGGCGAAGAGAGTTGTTGCTGTTGACCTCTCCGCATCGATGATCGAAAAGGCGCGCGAAAAACTGGCAGGAAGGAATGTAGAATTTGTCCAGGCGAACATCCTGCAAGATTGGAAATTTGTCAGAGAAAAATTTGACCTTATCAGTTTCAGCCTTGTACTGGAGCATATCGAAAACCTACAACCCATATTCGCAAAAGCGTCGGAATTGCTGAAGGATGACGGTTATCTCTTTATGGGAGAATTGCATCCTTTCAAGCAATATGGAGGTGTAAAGGCAAGATTCGAAACTCCATCAGGCCTGCAAATCGTGGAATGCTACAATCATCATATCTCAGATTTTGTCAACGCTGCTCATGAGAGTGGATTGAAATTATTCGAACTCAAAGAATATTTCGACGACGAAGACCGGAGCAGTGTGCCGAGGATACTTGCGATGATCTTTCAAATGAAATAAAAGAATTGGGCTCCGGAATAGAAAAATCGGGCGATCTTATTTGCCGTGCATGTGTGTGATGGATTTGGGATCCACTGCGCGGCCCGCAGTATTTCCATCCAGTGTCTCGCCTTTCTTTACGATAGTGAAGGCATAGTTCCACCAATTGGAGGTAGCCGAAGCAATATCTTCAAACCGGTAGAATCTGCTTTGCCCCCTGATCGTTCCATCGCTATAAGTGGCGCCAAAGCTGTATGGATCGTAGACCTGAAAATAGGTATCGTTCTCCATCTTCTGGAAACCTTTGATGACAAAAAAATGTCCCCACCCGGGGGAAGTAGTATAGAATTTGTCGATTCGCTGTTTGGTAGAAATCTGTAACCTCACGAAATTCATGTCGACACAGAGGATAATAATCCGATGTGCATCCAGCTGCTTTTCCAGGATATCCCTGCTTTCCGCGGGATCACTTGATAAGGGGATAATAGCATGGATAATATTATGATCGTTCAGATAGGCATTAATGTTATCCGTGTACCACCATCCGCCTTCGGGGTGATATGCGGCTCTGGCCTGCTGTGGTGTTCCGGTGAAAGTGGAATCGGCCCAATTGATGGCCATTGTGACGGAAGTGGGGCCGCAATTCACGCTTGAGAACACGCCCGTATTTCCCTGGTCGCGGTACCAATCATAATCGCGATCGTTGACTGTGGAATTCAAAATAAATCTTCCCAAGCCATAATCATAGCTATACGCATTATTAGTTCCGCGGACAGTCCATATTTTTTTGTTGTTATGGTTCGCCGCCACTACCGTATAAGACAGATCGCTGTAAAAACTATTGGCAGAAATGCCACTTTGCTGATTGACATTATTAATAGATGCCTCTGCTCCGGATGAAAGACTGAAATCGGAAACGATGGCGGAGGCGTCGGTGATATTTTCCGGGAATAAAACTTTGACTGTATTTGAATCAGAATTGATGGTCACTGTGGTGTTGATCCCCTCAATACTATAGGAACTGATTTCGGCTGCAGAGGAAAGGTTTGAGTCCGATTTCCGGCAGCCGATAGCCAACACTGCCAAAAGCAGCGCATAAAACAGGTAGTTCCGTTGAATTCTTGGTTGAAATTGCATTGAAGACAGTCAAGAAATTGCACTTAAATATACAAAATTATTTTCAGGCCCTTAACAGCCAGAGCCGTCAGATTAACAATCAATCAACTATTGCAGGCCACTTCGGGTTTTGGAATTTTCGACGACGTGCAAATGTTTAAGGATAGCGGCCGATCATTGGATTACTGACGATGGTACTTTTCAATTCTGCATCATTGATGGCTCCCAGTCTCGAGTAAACGATTTTCCCCCCGGGTTCAACAATGAAAGTGTAGGGCAGCGTTCCCTTCCATGACGGATTGAGCAGATTCGTCCAGTCAGGATTCGCCTTGACGTCCAGGAAATAATTGGTATTTGAAGCCTGCTGATGCGTGAGGAATTGAAATGCGCTGTCTTTATTGGCCATTTCATCGGCACAAATACTGATGAACTCAAAATCGCGGTTTCTGTACATCCTGTTGATGGTTATGAAGGAACTGAACTCATCCATTGAGACAGTGGAAGAAGTAGACCAAAAATTGATTAGATATAATTTTTTGGAGGAATTGGTCAGCAGGTTTTTCAGGGTTGGGTTGTCGATCATTGTAAGGTTGACCGGTTCTTTTGACCATGCGATCAGTGCCTTTTCCACAGATTCCTTTTTCTCCGACCATTTTATTGAGCATCCAAATACTTTGGTTGTTGGTACAGGAACTGCCTTATGTTGAAGCAATGCATTAATTGCATTTCTCGTATCCGTGGTGCGTGGCGATTTAAATGGATTTTCGGTATCGTCTATCCTTCCCTGGTAGCGTAATCTTCTTTCACGATCGAAAATAAATGCGTGTGGAGTTGCCACCGGCCCATAGGCAAGTGATACTTTTTGAGATGATCCGTCGTAGAGATAGGGGAAATTAAATTTCCTTTCTGCTGCCCTGATTTTCATTTCATCGAATGAATCTCCAAGGTCAGAAAAATCGAGTTCATCCAGGCGCAAACTCGCGGGATCGTTCGGCATAATACATACCACCTGGACATTCTTCCCGGCATAATCAGTCGTCAGTTTCATGATCCTTTCTTCGTAGGCCTGGGCAGTGGGGCAGTGGTTACATGTAAAAATGACCACCAGTATTTCTGCATTTTTGAATGAAGAGAGGGAGTAGGTCTTACCATCAACGCCCTGCAAGCTGAAGTCTGGCGCTGCGGCACCTATTTCCAGCGTTTTATGTTCAATATTTTTTGAGAAGGAGAAAACCGCGGAGGCGATAAGCACCAGGAGAAATGAATGTAAGTAAAAATTTTTCACGAGGAAATGATTAAGGACCAGAATTGCCATGTAAACTTAATTAATGTTTGCACGGCGATAGGGAAAAATAGTTTCCTGCCTTTTTCATGCTGGTGACATGACGGGGTTTGTAAAAAATGAATGGAGAATTGGTCGTCCTGACAAAAATAGGATTGTCAATTCCGCCGCCAGCCGAATAAACAATAGTCCCGATTTTCTCAATGACGATCAATGGCAGCCATGACCCAGCAGCCAATACACGAGGACGAATACCAAAATGGTGCCCAGGCAACCGCCTCCCCATTTGTAGGCGGCGAAGCCCGCAATTAATGTTCTAAGCCAATCTCTCATGGTAATTTTTGTTAGATCATTGTAAAAATAGTGCCAGGTGCAGGTATTATTTGTCGAAAGATGGGCCCGGATATTTACTGAAGAGCAAATCTAATGCTTTCTTGTCCGGCATTTTACCGGAAGAGGGGTGTTCCTTAAAGATCATGGTCATGTTTTCCTGCCGGGTAAAAGCGGGCCATTGAGACAGTGATCCAGCATTTGGATTACCGGTTTTTGCAAATTGCACCCAATAGTCAGACATCGTAGCGGAAAGATTTTTATCAACTTCTTCCCAGGGCCTGTTGAAGAGATGGAGATTATCGAGCGCGAATGGGATTTCCGCCGTATGAAATGCGCCGTATTTCGAAAGTTTGTCATTGGGAGGCGGCTTTCGCGTGAAATTATACACATAAACATTTTTACTTCCGGTCGAGGATTCCATCTCCGCCCATTTATAGGTCGACACACCAATCAGCATGTCGCGACTCAGGGAAAATTGGGAAGAGAGATTTTCTTCTTCAGTATCTGAAGGATAAAGTTTTTGAGCAGCATCGTAATCATCGCCAAAAACCTGGCGAAGCGTTTTTGCGAATTCCTCTCTCGACTTCACGGCAAATACGATTCCTTCCCCGGCATTCCACCCGACGATCAATGGAACATGATTTTGGTTTCCTTTCGCATAGGTATCAGGTATAGAGGCGTCGAGTACAAGGCCATCAACGACCGGGCCATACAATCCCATGCCTTCGTGCAAAAGCTCAGTCGCAGGAATATTTCTGAGTTCATTGATGGTGGGTTTGTTCAATTTGGCGGCCCATTTTTTCCCCTGATCTTCGGCACTCTGCAGGTTGGGTGTTTTGATAAAAGTATTGGGGAGAATAAGATTTCCACTTTCGGCAATGGCGCGATGAAATAATCCTTTGGCCAGAGGCGACGCGAGAAGGCAGTTGACACTCATGGAACCGGCTGACTGCCCATCTATTGTGACATTGTTTGGATCTCCTCCAAAAGCCGCAATATTCTTCTTGATCCATTGCAATGCGGCGATCTGGTCGAGCAGTCCATAATTTCCCGAAGAATGTTGTGGCGATTCCGCAGTCAATTCAGGGTGCGACAAAAAACCAAAAATGCCCAGCCGGTAATTAAAAGAAACGAATACGACGCCTTTGGAAGCCAGGGCTTCGCCATCGTAAGCAGGAGCGGCTGCGCCACCGGTAGTGAAACCACCGCCATAGATCCAGATAAATACGGGCCTTTTTTCCGTTGCGGAAGTGGCGGCCGTCCACACATTCAAGTACAGGCAATCTTCACTCATTGGTGAATCAGGGATAAGGAATTCCGGGCTGAGCATGAGGAAGCTGACAGGTTTTGGCTGCATGGGGCTTGGGCCGAAGGATCCGCATTTTCGGGTGCCCGTCCATGGTTGAGGTGCCGCGGGCGCTTTCCAGCGCATATTGCCCACCGGTGGTAATGCGAAAGGAATTCCCTTGAAAGCTGTCACATTCTTTTGCTCGTTCCGGATGCCGGCAACCATACCCGATTCGGTCCTGGCAAGGTCAAGTGATTTTTCATTTTTTCGGATATGAAGAAATGAAAACAGGACGACCAGCGGGGCGATCACAGCAATCGACTGAAATGATTTCAAATACTGAATCTTCATGTCTTTGGCAGAATATATATTTTAACCATATGTTGTATAAATGGTTCGCGCGATTTTGTATTTTTAAAACTGCACCTTATTATATGCAGCTAGAAACAGTTTTGGTAAGCAGCGAGGACGAAATCCTGCAGATTCATCAACTGAACCAGGAGAATCTCAGGGACAACCTTCCTGAGTCTGAAAAGAAAGAACAGGGGTTTGTATCATGGCATTATCCTGTCGGTCTCCTGCGAAAGATGCATGAATTGGCGCCAAGTGTGATTACGAAGGATGGTGACAAGGTGGTTGCTTATGCATTGAGCCTTCCGAAAGAAGCCAGCGCTTTTCACCGGGATCTGCAAACCATGTTTGACCATTTTGGGCCGATTCCCTACCAGGGCAGGTCCCTGCTTTCGTACACCTTTTATTGTATGGGTCAGATCTGCGTTGATAAGCGTTATCGTGGAAAGGGAATTGTGCAGGACCTGTATCAGAAGCATAAAGATATTTACAGCAGCAGATATGAACTGTTCATCACAGAGATATCATTGAACAACCCGAGGTCACAAAGGGCCCACGAAAAGGTGGGATTTAAGGTAATTCACACCTACCGTGACGCGATGGACGAATGGAATGTGGTGGTTTGGGACTGGATGAGAGAGTGAAATCGCGTTTTTTGGGTCCCGCGCCAAAAAATCGAAGTTGGCACACCGTGTCCTACACCTAGGTGTAGGACACGTGAATTTTACTGTATTTTAGCCTGATCGAGTAAAAATTATCCACACTCGCAAGCGATTTTTCATCTTTGATCATTAGTCTTTTCTTTTTCTCCGGTCGCCTCCAGGGTATTTTCCATGCAAAACCTGAGTATTATTCTTCTGTATTGTCCGTTTTGGGCTCATCGGCTGATTAATAGCGCATAATAGATTTTTAAAAAAATGCTATTTTAAGCATGTCACTTATATTTTCTTTGCCCTTTGTTCCAATCATTACTGTCTATCGATATGCTTATGCCGCTGCGAAAAATCTCCCTCGTCCTATTTCTGTCTGCCATTTTTTTTGTCGTAAAAGCCCAACAGGGGAATGAACTTTCCGTCCACATGGGAAAAATGGATTGCCATTTTTCGCTCGACGGAAATGGATCTCCTTTTTACGAAGTCTTTTTTAACCAGAAACCGGTCATACTCCGGTCCCGGCTGGGATTTGTGCTTTCCGAAGACAGCAGTTTTTTCCAGGGATTCTCATTGGCGGGTACCGAAAGAAGATCGGTCGATGAAACCTGGCAGCCGGTTTGGGGAGAAGTAAAAAATATACGCAACCATTACGATGAACTGACCATCCACCTGCAAAAAAATGGGAACACACAGCGAAAGCTGAACATAGTTTTTCGCGCTTTCGACGATGGCATCGCCTTCCGCTACGAATTCCCGAAACAACCTAACCTGAAATATTTTATCGTCAGAGACGAATTGACAAGTTTTCATATGGCCGGCGATCACAAGACCTTCTGGATTCCCGGCGATTTTGATTCTAACGAATATCCTTACTCGACGACGAAGTTGAGCGAGGTCGATAACCGCGAAATGGTCAAACAGTCGACAGCAATCGCTGTCAGGTTTGCACCGGATCCCTACGCAGTGCAAACGCCGCTGATGATGAAGTCGACAGACGGACTCTACATCAATATTCATGAAGCCGCTCTGGTGAACTATTCGACCATGCAGTTGCATGTCGATCGCAACACCAGGGAATTGCAGGCAAGCCTGGTGCCGGACGCGGTAGGGAATAAGGCCTATCTCCATGCTCCCTTCCATACACCATGGAGAACAGTCATCGTGAGCGATAAAGCGGCAGATATTCTTTCTTCAAAAATGATCCTGAACCTGAATGATCCCAGCAACATATCCAACACTTCATGGATTCACCCGATGAAATTTGCCGGAGTGTGGTGGGAAATGCAAACAGGCAAAAGCACATGGAATTATTCTGATTTTGCCGACAGCCTTTCTGCCGTCGGTAAACCGATTCCCAACGGAAAACATGGAGCAAATACGGCCAACGTAAAAAAATACATTGATTTCGCTGCCAACAATGGATTGCAGGGTATTCTTGTCGAAGGCTGGAATACGGGTTGGGAAGACTGGTTCGGTAACTGGAAAGAAAATGTCTTCGATTTTGTGACGCCGTACCCCGATTTTGATATCCATGCCATCCAGGAATATGCCGCTTCGAAAGGTGTGAAAATGATCATGCATAATGAAACCTCGGGCTCGGCTACCAACTACGAAAGACAAATGGATACGGCTTACCGGTTCATGACGAAATTCGGATATCATTCGGTAAAGACCGGATACGTGGGGAGGATCATCCCCCGCGGCGAACACCACGACGGCCAATGGATGGTCAATCATTATAACAGGGTCATACGCAAAGCCGCTGATTATAATGTTATGATTGACGCGCATGAGCCGACGCGGCCCACCGGCCTCCATCGAAGTTTTCCCAATTTCATGGCCTGCGAAGCTGCCAGAGGAAATGAATTCAACGCATTTAGTGATGGCAATCCGCCCGACCACGAAACCATTCTTCCGTTCAGCCGACTGATGGGTGGCCCGATGGACTACACCCCGGGAATCTTTAACATCAATAAATATTCGACGACGCCGGGTCGACAGGTGCACACGACACTCGTAAAGCAATTGGCGCTCTACATCACGATGTATAGTCCCCTGCAAATGGTCGCCGACCTTCCCGAAAATTATGAAAAGCACATGGACGCGTTCCAGTTTATTAAAGATGTACCCGTCGATTGGGACGATACCAGGATCATAGAAGCGGAACCCGGTGACTTCGTTACAATTGCCAGGAAAGAAAAAGGTAAGGACAGCTGGTTCATCGGCGGAATTACCGACGAGAATAAACGCGTAGCTGCCATACCGTTAGACTTCCTCGACAAGGGCAGAAAATATAACGCCATTATCTATGAAGATGGAAAAGATGCGGACTGGAAAAATAATCCCGAATCGTATACCATTTCCAAAAAATTGGTGGATAGCAAGTCCAGGCTGGATATCCCCATTGCACCTGGAGGCGGATTGGCCGTTAGTATCGTCCCTGTTTCGCAATAAGCAGCCAATTTAATTCGTGTGAATCAGATATCATTCGGGAGAGATTAGGTAAATTAGACCAGATATTCCGGCTCGTAAACCTTTTTTCTTTCCCGATGGTTGATGGTGTGACGCACATATGCCAAAATTGCCAGAACAGTTTTGAAGGCCGCTTTTGTAATCAGTGCGGAGAAAAAGTGTATACCAGCCACGACCGGTCACTCAAACACATTTTCGAAGAATTTGCTCACTTCGTTAGCCATTTCGACAACAAACTCTTTATATCACTTCGAACGATCTTCTTTCGTCCCGGTCAGCTTTCTCTTGACTATTGCGCCGGCAAACGCATCCGGTATTATCCGCCCGTTTCGCTTTTTCTTATTATGGTCGTCCTCTACCTGCTGTTTCCGATTTTCAAAGGGCTCAACATGCCCCTGGAAATTTATAACGATTCATGGGGCCGCCATGCCAAAGAACTCATCAGCTCGAAAATGAAAAAGGAGAACCTTAGTTTTCAGCAACTTTCTGCGAAATATGAAAAAACTTCTGAGAAGGTCGCTAAAATCCTGCTCTTTCTGACAATTCCAATGTCGGCGCTCCCATTGTACTTAGTGTTTTTCCGGAAGAGGAAATATTATTTTGATAGTGTTATATTTTCTGCAGAGCTGAATACGGTATTTCTATTGACAACCTTTTTCATTTTTCCGGTTGTTCTTTTCATAATTTTCCGGATTTTGAAACTGGTGGGTCATCCAATTCTGCGGACTAACGACATTGTTGTATCTGCAATTTCGTATGCGCTCATCTCCGGACTTTTCTTTCCGGCAGCGATCCGTCGTTTTTATCACTTAAGCCGGCCAATTGCTATAGTATCCTACCTGTACTTCGCATTTTTTCACATCTTGATCATTTTCTGGCTCTATAAATACCTGCTCTTTGTTATTTCAATGGCATTGACCTGATCTGTAAATGCCCATAAAGGACACAACCGCTGCACACGAATCACCGTCATTTTCCTACCTTCGGTTCCTTCTTCAAATCGACAACATATGCGTGTATCCGCTTCATTTTCCGGCATCATTCTGCTCTTGTTTTCTTGTTTTTCTTGCCAAAACCACAATGAGGATAAAACAAGATCGGAGAAATTGTCGTCCCCGGCATTCCGGGAATTCGAAAGCCGTTTTCTCGATGCTTACTGGCACCAGTATCCGTCTGCGGCGATTACTATCGGATACGGCAGGTATTACGAAGATCTTGTCATTCCAGACAGCATCTCTTTTCGAAAGAATATTGCATTCAGCGACAAATGGCTCGATTCTCTGCGATCAACAACATTTGATTCCCTTGACGACAACAGCAAAATCAGCTACCTCATCATCGAAAACCAACTGCTCAGTGATAAATGGTATGCAGACACCCTCAAATCACAGGAATGGAATCCCGCACAGTATAACCTCTCCAATGAATGCTATTATTTACTAACGCAGCCTTATGCGCCGTTAGACAGCAGGCTTAGGACGCTAAGTCAACACCTCAGCCACTCGGCGGATTACTATAGTGCTGCGCTGCATACAATTCAAATTCCCACAAATGAACAGACGGAATTGGCGATTAAACAAAACCAGGGTGGCCTTGACGTTTTTGGAAGTTCCATGTTGGATTCGATTACGCATTCCGGCTTGTCCGCGGCTGAAAAAGATACAATCGGGCGCCGCGTCGCCACAACCGTTGAGGCGATCAGGAATTATTGTTCGGGCTTGCAAAAAATATTATCTGCAAAAGACGCTAAGTTCAGGGATTTCCGTCTTGGAAAAGAGCTATACAATCGCAAATTTGTGTATGATCTGGTTACCAGTTTCACGCCGCAGGAAATCTTTGACCGCTCAATGGCCGACAAAACGATTTATCACAATGAAATGTTCGGCCTGGCGGTGACACTTTGGCCAAAATACTGTGCGGGCTTGAAAAAGCCTGCAGATTCCCTGGACCTGATCAATACCGTCATAGAAAAAATTTCACTCCATCACGCAAAACCGGCTGACGTAATGGACACGCTGAAACAACAGGTTCATGAGCTGGAATATTTCATTGTTACGCGGAAGCTTTTTAAATATGATACCAATTCCAATCTCAAAGTCAGAGCGATGCCGGCATATATGAGCGGATTCGCACTGGCCAATGCTGAATTCATTCCGCCCTATCAAAAACAGGGGATCACCTATTTTAATATTGATGATGTAACAAAATATCCGCCCGCAAAGGCCGAAAGTGTATTGCGGGAATACAATAATTATTCGCTCCAGTTTCTGACGATCCATGAAGCCATGCCCGGTCATTGCCTCCAGGGAATTTATAGTAATAACCATGCTCCTGATATTGTCAAATCTGTATTTCAGAATGGCACGATGATAGAGGGCTGGGCCGTATATGCCGAGACGATGATGCTTGAAAATGGCTGGGGCAATCATTCTCCGGAAATGCAGCTGATCCATGACAAATGGAAACTGAGGGAACTATGCAATGTGATCATTGATTATGGACTGCATTGCCTGAACTATTCCAAATCCGATATCACCGCATTGTTGAAAAAGGAGGCATTTCAGACGGATGCACAGGTGGAAGAAAAATATCACAGGGCCGTAGTTTCCCAGGTGCAGCTTTGTTCATACTATTCCGGGATGCTTGAGGTCATGAAATTGCGTGAAGACTATAAAAAGAAAAAAGGAGATCAGTATGATCTGGAAGATTTTCACGAAAAATTCCTGAGTTACGGCAGTGCACCGGTGAAGTATATCCGCGAAATGATGATGAAATAATTCGCTGCACTTCACTGTTTGTAACGGTATTCCTGCCTGTTTTCACTTGCGGCCCTGGTCGATCATGTGGATGATCTGGCGACTTTGTTCCATCACTTTGTGATAGCGGTTGAGTATATCAGCGACGCCATTGGCCATGATAAAATAATTCTGCATCCGCGGTATTCTGATCAGGTAATCGAGATTGGTATATCCGGGTTTTGCCACTTTTGCATTCTCCAGCACGAAAGGCATCATCTGATCGGTGTGAAACTTCGTAAAAAAGCCTGTTGCCGAAAGCATGCTTTTGATCCGATTCTGATAGAGATCCAGAATGAGATTTTCCAGCGAATCATCTTCCAGCACTGTAAGTTCACCGCTACTCTTCAGCGCTTCGAAACGGCTGTCATTGGGAATAAAGTCGGTGAATGTTCCAAGCGAATATTGGTATTTTGCCACACTGTCTTTGTCCAAAGGAAGATTGTTGATTCCGGCATTCCTGAGATAACTCCAGCCGTGCAAAACATCGACATAAGATAAGCTGTCTTCTTTCAGTTGAATCAGGTCCTCGCTGAGATCTTTTTTCAGTCCTTTAAGGAATTGGCTTTCGATTTTTCGGTCATGAATCTGCTCGCGCCATCTTTCGACAAAGAGTGAAAGAGTGATTGCAAAGACAATAATGGCGATTTCAATCAGGATTTCTATGACCTTATGTTTTATGCTTACTCCGGGCATCGACCACGCTTTATAGATTTCCTTGGTGTGTTTGGCAATCTCATGTTCGGGCATTCCGAATTTTTTAAGGACCGAAAATAAAGATTTTTAGTTTGAATTTCAGGCGTTCAGGAGGCGATTTCCAGTGAATTTCGGGTGTTTCAGCAAATTTTTTCTACACAAATCCCATCTCGATTCGTTGATAAGATTTACAAATCCTTTTGAAATTAACTTGGTATATTAGTACAGTTAAATTT
>Ga0206955_1032_pt1 | contig 37745 bp, 20 predicted proteins | sample Alteio_BWOrgHeat_34_FD_153247 | JGI IMG/M metagenome (GOLD analysis project Ga0206955, IMG submission 153247) | Enriched cells from forest soil in Barre Woods Harvard Forest LTER site, Petersham, Massachusetts, United States -... | ecosystem: Environmental > Terrestrial > Soil > Temperate forest >...
TACCCGCGAGTTTGTAAAGATGCATGGGGGTGAAATAGCGGTGGAAAGTGAGCCTGAACACGGTAGCTGTTTTATTATCAAACTGCCGGTAGTTATTTACGAAGCGCCCGAGTCGAATCTATCATTCGATAATGATGCTGATAATGAAAAACAGAATCTCGCCGCCCTTGATGAGAGTAAAAATGCACCCAAACAACAGGACACCAATAAAAAGCCTGTGGTTCTTTTAGTTGAGGATAACGATGATTTCCGTTTTTTACCTCAAGGATAATTTAAAAGATATATTTTTTATTATCGAAGCTTCAAACGGGAGAGATGGCTGGCAAAAGGCGCTTTCGCAACACCCGGATATTATCGTAAGTGATATCAGTATGCCTGAAATGACGGGTATTGAACTTTGCAAAAAACTGAAAAGCGATAAGCGGACGTCACATATTCCGGTTGTTTTGTTAACCGCCCTTACAGGTGAGGCCGATCAATTAAAAGGTTTGGAAATAGGCGCTAATGATTACATGACCAAACCTTTTAATTTCGAAATACTGCTCTCAAAAATCAAGAATATCCTTACCCTTCGGGATACTTATAAGCGAACGTATAAAAAGCAAATGGATGTGCAATTGCAGGATGCTCCTTTACAAAATGAGGATGAGAAATTGTTAAGGAACATAGTGGAATATATAGAACTCAATATTGTAAACGAAAATCTGTCTGTGGAAGAATTAAGCCGCCAGATGAATATGAGCCGGGGTTCGCTTTATAATAAGGTTTTAATGCTCACCGGTAAATCACCTGTTGAATTTATCCGTTCCATAAGGCTAAAAAAAGCGGTGTATCTGCTTGAGAACAGCCAGATGACCATCAGCCAGATCTGTTACGAAGTAGGTTTTAATACGCCCAAATATTTCACAAAACTATTCAAGGACGAGTATAATATACTTCCGTCTGCCTATATCAGTTCCCTTCGTCAAAAGAAAACGTTATCTGATGTTGAAAGCAAAGAATAATGACTTAAATTATATTCTATTTAATACTGCCCCAAAGCGGCTATCCCGGTCGCTGTCAATTAGTTTCTTTTATAAATGCCGAGGAAATAAAAAAAGGCGGGTTTATCACCCGCGATAACGCGGTTGCTATAACTAAGAATTAATTTATTGTTTGGGATAATAATATTAATGACCACCAGTAATAATAACATTAATCGTACCATAATCAGGTATCAAATAATTTCGCTCATAAAAAAAGCTGCCCATAACCTCTAAAATCGGCATAAGCGTATTTCTGTTCTTTACGAATTATTTCCCAATTTTTCAAAAGCCTTCCGTTCTAAACTATTATCTCAATTCAAGTCTTTATAAAAGTAATATGATACGTAGTTAGTTATTAAAAAAATGTAAGTATCTTATTTTCAATATATTAAATTTATTTGAACATTTGGTCTATATTTTTGCTCAACTCTGCCACTTCCCCTTTTTTAAGTTATCATAATTTCAGCTCCCGGAATATAGTTTCAGGGCGATGTGTTTGAAAGATACTGCTTTTGAAGGATGCTCCACCAATTATAAATAGAACCAACAGTTAATTTATTTTTTGACTCTGCAAACAGAGTTCGACTTTGTTTAAAGTTTTTTAATCAGGGCTCTTGCAGTTTAATATACAGGAACCAGCGGGAAAGTAGATTTAAAGGTTGTGTTTGAGCACTTGTTTATCCTGTAAATAAATAAAAAAATATGAATGAAAATTAAACCCAAGTAAAAGCAAACCAAAACCAATGAACCAATTATTAAAAAACTTTAAAATCCCAGTAAAAAATGGATAAAAATTTACAAAGAAGAATGAGATATCATATTTCGTTATTTATAGCAAGCATGTTGCTATGTCTCTCAGGGTACGCGCAAACCCTCGGTATTTCCGGAAAGATAATAAGCTCAGACGATTCACAGCCAATGCCCGGAGTAAGTATTAAAATAAAAGGGACAGCAACGGGCGTTGTGTCCGATATTAACGGTACTTACAAAATAATGGCACAGCCAGGCGATGTACTAGTCTTTACCTATTTAGGTTATCAGCGTCAGGAAATAAGTGTTAAAAACACCAACGTTATTGATGTTAAGCTAAATTCAACATCCAGCAACTTAAACGAAGTGGTTGTTACCGGATACGGTAGATCAATAAAAAGAAAAGATGTAACAGGTTCGATCAGTTCAGTAAAGGGTGAAGACCTGCGCCAAACACAACCTACTACTTTTGACCAGGCCCTGCAGGGAAAAGTTGCAGGTGTTGTGGTACAACAGATTTCGGGGCAACCCGGTGGCGGCGTATCTATTCAAATACGCGGTGTATCGTCAATAAGCGGCTCTAATTCACCAATGTATGTAATCGATGGTGTTATTATTCCTCCTACCAGCGACCCTGGTAATGGCGGTAACCCATTAAATTCTATTAACCCTCAGGATATAGAATCAGTCGATATATTAAAAGATGCATCCGCGACTGCCATATATGGTTCGCAGGCAACCAATGGTGTTATTGTTATTACCACAAAAAGAGGTAAAGCAGGGGCGCCAATCATAAGTTACGATGGCTTTGCCGAACAACAGTTGAGGCCAAAGGAACTCCCCACTATGGACCTGCAGCAGTATGCTACCGTTATAAATGCCCGTTCACAAGTCTGGGGCTTCACCACCGATGCTGCCGAACTTGCTAATCCGCAATATTTAGGTAAAGGTACCGACTGGCAAAAAGCATTATTTCAGAATGCACCGGAGCAAAGCCATACCCTAACCATAAGCGGTGGCGATGCCAGGAACCAATATTTAATATCATCCACTTATTTCAACCAGCAAGGTATTGTTTCCGGGTCTGAATTCACAAGATACTCTGTACGGGTGAACCTCGACAATAAAATGACTGACTGGCTAAAAATGAGTACCAGCCTTCAGTTAATACACAGTGAGCAAAATCAAAATACTACTGCCAACTCTGGAATAAGCAATGCATTAAGCGAGACGCCCAATATTCCGGTACAATATCCCGATGGTTCCTATGGCGGCAATACCAACACTGAAGGTTGGGTAAGTTCTGTTGCAAATCCTGTAGCTATCGCCTTAATTACCACAAATAATCAAACCCGAAATCAGGTGTTTGCCAATCAGACTATAGATGTAACGTTAACTAAAGACCTCACATTCCGCACGGAACTAGCGGGTAATTTCGATTTTAATGCCAATAATAATTTTAGCCCAAGTTTTACTTTTGGTACAGTTACTAACGGCACTAATGGAGGGGGCCAGGGTGAGTCGCAAGATATTAGCTGGACACTCCGCAATTTTTTAACTTATAACCGCAATTTCAATAAATTCAAAATCAACTTATTAGCGGGGCATGAAGCGAGTTCGGATTGGAATGAAAGTGTTAGCGCCAACCGTACAAATTTCCCTTCAAACAATGTTACATCTGTTAGTGCCGGCGATCCTGTCACGGCTACAAACTCAGGCAATGTTGGCCTCGGTGGTGCAACGGAATCTTATTACAGCCGTCTTAATTTTTCATGGGATGACAGATACCTGATCACCGGTACCGTACGTAACGACGGTTCTTCTAATTTTCCGGCCAACAATCGCTGGGCACTTAGCTATTCTGGCGCATTTGCCTGGAAAATTAGTAACGAAGCATTTTTGAAAAATGTAAAAGAGATAAATGAATTGAAACTGAGGCTTAGTTACGGGCTTACCAACAACCAAAACGTACCGGGCAATTCTTATGTGGGTTTGCTTTCAACGCAGGTTAACGGTTTAGGTACTACAGAGTTTCAAACCCAGTTGCCAAATCCCAAAATAAAATGGGAACAAACAGATTATTACGATGCCGGACTTGACGGAACCTTTTTTAACGGGCGCGTAAATTTTTCGTTCGATGTTTATGACCGCTTAACAAACGGCCTTTTATTGAGAGAACCGCTTCCCATATATTCAGGTACTACCACTGGCTATTCGCCGGGGGCCATGTCGGCGCCTTATGCCAACGTTGGTAGCATGCGCAATGAGGGGTTTGACTTCCAGATCAGTACTACCAATATCAGCCATAAAAATTTTACCTGGAGAAGTGATTTTACATTATCACGCAACGTTAATAAAGTGCTTAGTTTAGGTAATGGTGGTTCTGACGCCAGCTTAACCGCAACAGATGGTGGCAGTGGCCAGGTAGCCGAAAAAACGGTTGTAGGCCAGCCAATCGGCGAGTTTTACGGCTATATTTTCGATGGCATTTTTGCAACCCCAAAAGATTTTCAAACACATGCCCTGCCTGCCAATCAGGCTGGTGTGCCTTATCCTATCAGTCCAAATTCTGGCGGTATTTGGTACGGCGACCGTATGTTTAAAGATTTGAATGGAGACGGTATTATCGACTCAAAAGATGAAACTTTTTTAGGCTCGCCACTTCCGAAATTCCAATACGGTATCGGCAACACTTTCACTTATAAAGGGTTTGACCTGAATGTTTTCTTTAGCGGCGATTATGGCAACAAAGTTTACAATGAAGTATCGGAAAGTCACACCGACCCAACACAGACTACCGCCTGGTTTACATCGGTATTAAATTACTCGCGTTTGGCTTTGGTAAACCCCAATGGCTCTGCATCCGATGTTAACAATGTGTATGTTACCAACCCCCATACAAATATTGTGAGTTTGAGAAATGATAATACCAACGAAAACAACCGCCCAAGTAGTATATACATACAAGATGGTTCATTCCTGAAATGTAAAAACATCAAGTTGACTTACCACCTGCCAGAAGGTATTTTGTCGAAAATACACGTGCGTTCTGCGCAAATATATGCTAACGTAACCAATGTATTTACAATTACAAAATATGTGGGTATGGATCCGGAGATTGGTTCGTGGAACCCGCTTCAGGCTGGTTGGGACCAAGGTTATTATCCTCAGCCACGCGGATTTACTATTGGCGCAAACATAACCCTTAACAAATAAAATAATCATCTATTAAAAGAGATATTTATGAAACGAATTAATAAAATTATAACTATATTGTTATTGGGTGCGGCGGCAATCGGATGCAAAAAGAGCTTTTTGGACCGCCCTTCCACCACGCTGATCAGCTCTGCGAATTTTTACCAAACCCAGGCCGATTTGCGGCTGGCCACCGCAAACCTTTATGGAGGCGCCCCCTGGTGGCAATGGCAGCAACCCTGGTTACTATTAGGCGATGCTTTGCCCGGAACAGCCTTTTACACCTATAATGGCGATATAATGCAGCTTTATTCACGTACAATTACATCGCAAAATGGTGTTGTGTTGAGTGGCTGGACAGGTTTGTACAATGTTATTGGCCAGTGTAATATGGTTATTAATGCTATAAACCAGTCAACCTCTGGTTCTTTATCGCCTACAGCCAAAAATCAGGCCATTGCCGAAGCAAGATTTATCCGCGCCATGGCTTATTATCATTTGGCAGTTTATTGGGGGGCTGTGCCTATTGTTACGGATAATACCCAACTGGTAAGTAACGCTTTGCTTTATCGTAATACAGTTTCTGATGTTTATAAATTTATTACCATCGACCTCACTTTTGCAGCACAAAACCTTCCGCCTACCGATCAGGCCGGCCGGGTAACCACCTGGTCGGCGCAAGGCTTGTTGGGCAAAGTATATTTAACTATGTCGGGTTGGGGCCAAAGCGGCTCGCGCAACCAGGCATTGCTGGATAGTGCTGCGAAATACGCAGGCAATGTGTGTAAAAATAGTGGTATTGGGCTGTTTTCAAGCTATTATGACCTTTTCAAGGTGCAAAACAACAATGCTCCCGAAGATTTATTTGCGATTCAATGGGCTCCGGGTGTGGGTTACGGATATGGTAACGTGTTAGAAACCTATTATTCGCCCAGTAGCAAAATAAATTTTGGGAATAGTGGCGGATGGGAGACCTTGCAGCCAACATGGGATTTGTATATGATGTACTCGGCTCAGGATTCCGTGCGGCGCAAAGCCACCATTATGAGAACGGGAGATTATTATCCGGAATTGGATCGGGCAGATGGTGGTTTTACAGCAGGCGGAAATTGTATGAAAAAACATATTGTAGGCAACAACGCTGATAACAATTCGCCAACAGCCACGTTGTGGTCATCCCCCGAAGACTTCGCGATGCTTAGGTTGGCTGATGTATATTTGGTATATGCCGAAGCTATTTTGGGCAACAATGCTTCCACTACCGATGCCGATGCCCTGACTTATTTTAACAAAGTGCGGGCAAGGGCCGGTGTGAATCCTGCCCCGATGTTAACCGCCGATACTATACGAAGGGAAAGAAGGGTTGAATTGGCTTTTGAAGGCCAATATTGGATAGATTTGGTAAGGTGGTCTTATTACCAGCCCGCTGCAGCTGTTGCATTTCTTAATGCCCAGGATAGTAATCATGATCGGCAGCCGTTTACTTATGATCCTAAAACGGGTATAGCTACAAGGGATACTACCGCGGCCCCGGCTGCTACCCCGGCAACCATCAATTCATTTACAATGCAAATTCCGGCGGCAGAGTTATCTACCGACCCTAAATTGGCGCAGCCACCAGTTCCTTATTATTAATAAAAAAATTAAAGATATAATTATGAAAAAGAAATCATTAATTGGCTTGTGTTTATTGCCGCTCCTCCTCGCGATGGTGGCTTTATTCCCTGCCTGTAAAAAGAACAACGAAGGGGCGCCCCATATCTCTGATGTAAGGCAATACGTTGCGTCACCACAGGATACGGTTTTAAGTACCGGCAACCCTAATACAAGTCCGCCCATATATGGAAATGGTGGTAATTACGTGGTTATACAGGGGAGTAATTTGCAAAATCCCACCGAAATTGATTTTGATGGCGTTGCGTCAAGCTTTAACCCTGCTTTAATTACCTCGAACAACGCGGTGGTACCAATACCGACCATTAACTATACAACGATTGATACTTCCAGGCTTTATAGCATTACTTATAAAACTAAAGCAGGCTCAACAACGTTTTGGTTTAAATTGGGACCTGCAAAGCCAACTATTAGTGCTATATCGAACGTATTTGCCAACCCTGGCGATTCGGTTTACGTTTATGGTGCAAATTTAGTATTGGTTCAACAGTTTATATATGGAGGTACCAAAATTACATCGTATAAATCAAGCTCCGACGGATCTTCTCTTGGTTTTTTGATGCCGCCAACAACACCTACCAACCTCATTACAGTAACCACTAAATCTGGTACTGTTGTGGATACCATACGGGCCACACCAACTATTTCCGGTATTTCCAACGAGAATCCCAGCGCTGGCGATTCAGTTTATATTTACGGTACTTATTTAAAAAGTATTCAGTCGTTAAGCTTTGCTGGTACTCCAATTACCACCTTTACAGCTTCAGCAGATACAAAATCTATAGGTTTTGTTATGCCTCCATTGTTGTCGCAAACCGGGCCGGTATCTGTTACCACAAAGTTTGGCACAGGTACCAGTCCTTACCCTGTTAATACTTTTACATACCTTAAAAACGGTGTGATAGAAAACATGGAAAATGTTGGTAGTGGTATGGGGGGCTGGTGGGCCGCAGGTTATGGTTGCGTTGATAATACCTCAAGTGGCGCCCCTGGCTGGTTTACACAGACCACTGACTTTGATGGCATATTGGGTACAAACCATACTGAGTTTATCGCTTGGAATAGTGGCGCTTTAAGCAGTGGCGATGGGCAATGGTATAGTGGTAATGGTATTGATTTAACAAATAATGAACAATGGGTACCAGCAGCCAACGTAGCCGACGACCCGGGCACCTGGGCCTTGAAATTAGAAATAAGTGTTCCACATGCCTGGAATGGTGGTTCATTGGTTTTTTCGCCTGGAAATGGCTTTATATACAGATGGGAACCATGGAATACCCAATCAGGAACGGTAGCGTACAAAACAAAGGGCTGGATTACTTTAACCATTCCGTTAACCTCGTTCCGTTTAAGTGATCCAACACTTGGTGATGGTATGGGAGCTCCTTTAGCCAAACTCACCGATTTGGTGGGCGCATCAGGAAACTCCCCAACTACATACATATATGTACATAATTATGGCACAGCGAAGACAGCAACAGGCTTTTATGGTGCTATTGATAATGTTCGGGTTGAAAAAATTAAATAAATATAAGTCCCGCAGCATTATGCTGCGGGGCTTTTAAACAAATATAATTATGAAAATGATGATAAAAAAAATAGGGACGGCGTACAAGATTGCCGGGATATTTATGGCACTGTTAGTTGTCGTTTCCTGCAAGAAAAACAATATTAATGCTCCGCAACTTACGCTTAGTAATATTACAGATACTATACCTGCTGGAGGGGGTACTGTAGCGTTAACATTTAATTCAAATGCTGCATGGAGTATTGATACTACCGGTTTTGGATGGCTGAAATTAAGCCAGACATCGGGCGGTGGCGGCGCCGCTACCATTACTTTAACGGGTGCGGCTAATAATAAATTGGGCGCGAGCCGTTCATTGCTTTTAAATTTAAATGCAGGTAACGGTCAAAGCAGGCGGATTACAGTATGGCAGGATGTCATTATTTATCCATCCTACAATACATCGGCCATAGCCGCTGATGCAACTGGTATGAGTAGTACTGCTACGCAAATCGCTAATAATATTACCTATGGTTGGAATTTCTATAACACCATGGAAGCCCCTGGTGGAGAAACAGGATGGGGAAACCCGCCAATTACCCAGCAACAGTTTGATTTGTTAAAGGCAAATGGTGTAAATGCCGTAAGGATACCTATTCGTTACGATGGACATTTAATTAACATCGCAACTGCGCAAATAGACCCAGTCTGGCTTGCCCGCATTCACCAGGTGATTCAATATGGTATTAACGATGGTATGTATGTGACAATCAATATTCATTATGATCCCGGAAGTACACTTACAGGTGCTCAGCAAGATTCCGCTAATGCTAAGCATAAGGCACTTTGGGAGCAGGTAGCTACTTATATGCGCGATTTTGACGAGCATTTAATGTTCGCCAGTCTCAACGAAACCAGTCTCAACAACAGTAATGATGTAACGTCAATGATTACCACAATGCGTTATCATCAAACCTTTATTAACGCAGTGCGCGGTACAGGGGGTAAAAATGTTTATCGTACTTTAGTTATTCAGTCGCCATCTGCATCAACTGATATTCTTAACCAATATCTTGATCCGACTAATGTGTATAAAACACCGAAACTGCCTACAGACCCAACACCTCATAAAATGATGCTTGAGTTCCACTATTATAGCCCGTCGCAATATTGCATATTAGGGGGTAACGATAACACAGCGGTACCTCAAGACGCAAGTTGGGGCAAGGAGTTATATTTTTGGGGAAGCAGGAAGACGTATTCTGTAAACGGTACATACGATACCTATCATACCACAAACCCGTTGTTTTTGGACCGCAATTGCACAGCTAATTCTGAAGAAGATTATGCAGATTCTATATTTAAAACCGTGAAAACGAGGTTTGCTGATAAGGGTATCCCATTGTTTATGGGCGAATATGCGCCGAATGATCACTTTGCGAGACTAACAGGATATCCGGCCGATTCGTTAAAATCAAGAGCATCTGAGACCCATTTCACTGCTTATATTGCCCAGCAGGCCAAGGCAAATGGCGTAATACCTTATTTATGGGCAGGTATATTTAACCGGCCTGCTAATAACGGAGTGCCGACCGGACCGGCAGTTGTAGGAGACCAGGTAACACTGGATTCTGTAAAAGTTGGCGTAAATAGGGGCATAGCAGCATACGGCTCAGGCACCAAGTTTCAATAAGCACGCTGAGTGATATAAAATATTGCTAAAAGCTCCTTGTGTTTTTTTATCGCATCACTTTTAATTCCTCTCCGTCGGGAGGGGAATTAAAGGTGGGGCTTTAAAGGTGCCACATAGCAAAAGATTAGCGTAAGTTTTTGCAGGAGAGGATGGAATAAATTCATCGCGCAAATGATTCGGGATGCAATAGAATTTATGGCAATTTTAACATTTCGTACTCTATATATTCACTTTTGTGCCCGTTCATTCATTTTTCTTATCTATAATTTGGCGCTTTCAATAAACCAGGGGACATTTTAAAATCGGGGTAAATGAATTTTTATGATCGTAGTACAGCTAAGCAGGTTGAGTAATATAAAATACCTTTAAAAACTCCTTGAGTTTTATTTTATCGCTCACTTTTAATTCCTCTCCGTCGGAGTGAAATTGTAAGTGGAGCTTTAGAGGTGCCCGGCATTAAAAGATCAGCAAACATTTTTATTGCAGGAGAAGATTTCATAAAAAGTGATCATACAAATGATTCGTAATGCAATAGATTTTATGCATTATTTAAAAAATTTAGAATTAGATGAGTAAAATAAAAAAACATCATTTTTTTAAAGCGTTAGTATTTCTAATTACAGTTGTATCTTTTTTTTCATTCAAAAAGGCGGATAATAATTCCACTCCCCCCATTATTTATCCTTCATACAACACCTCGCCAAAGGCCCCTGACTCAACAGGGATGAAAAGTAACGCTGTTCAGCTCGCTGCCAAAATTAGTTTAGGGTGGAACATCGGTAACACTTTTGAAGCCCCGGGCGGTGAAACAGGTTGGGGCAGTCCTGTTATCACGGAGGATTATATAAAATCGGTAAAAAAACAGGGGTTCAATGCGATCCGCCTGCCATGTGCCTGGAATTTGACGCATTTAGCTGATAAAAGCAAAGCACGCATTGATCCAAAATGGCTTAACAGGGTTAAAGAAGTAATCGGGTATTGCGTAAAAAATGATATGTATGTTTTACTCAACATACATTGGGACGCCGGATGGCTCGAAAACAACTGCACTGCCCTTAAAAAAGACTCGGTCAATGCGAAACAAAGAGCACTTTGGGAGCAGATTGCAACCTGCATGCGTGATTTTGATGAGCATTTGATGTTTGCCAGTGCGAATGAACCTAATGTAGAGAATGCTGACCAAATGGATGTATTGAATAGTTACCATCAAACATTCATCAATGCAGTCCGGTCTACCGGTGGCCGAAACAGCTACAGGGTATTGGTAGTTCAGGGGCCGTCGACAGATGTCGATAAAACCAGCAAATTGATGAATCGCCTTCCCGTAGATAAGGTGGACGGACGGATGATGGTAGAGGTACATTATTATAGCCCCTACCAATTTTGTCTCATGAACGGCGATGCAAACTGGGGTAAAATGTTTTATTACTGGGGAACCGGACTTCATTCAACTATTGAACCAGAGCGCAACGCCACCTGGGCAGAAGAAAATGATGTAAAAAAGTCCTTTGGTAAAATGAAGACAACTTTTTTCGACAAAGGAATTCCAATCGTTGTTGGCGAATATGGTGCTTATAGAAGAAGTGATGGAGAATATGTTCCCAGGGAATTAGCACTTCATAATGATGCTGTGGATTACTGGTTAACTTACATTACAAAACAGGCGAAGGCCAACGGCATGCTACCATTTTTTTGGGATACAGGCGGTGCTTTAGACAGGCAAAATTACACAGTGAAAGATCAGCGGACTATTAATGCTATCGTGGCTGGAGGAAAATAGAAGATTGATAAGTTCAATCTGTAAACTATTTCAAGGCCAATGATACTGGCAGGATTTCGGGGAGAGCTGCCGGATACTGGCTGCCTCGTCATCAAAAGATATCAGGCAAACAGTTACGATTAATATTAAGTAGGTTAAAACTGAGGTACTAGCCGACCTCCGGCAACATTGGAGGCGTATATTTATAAAATGAAAAAGAAATATTTATTACTTGTTTTGGCGAGTTTGCTTTTAAGTAATGTTTTTGGCCAAAGCAACGATCAAAAAAACGAGGGAGGCACCGGAAGAATTATTCAGGTTGATTTTAACAAAGAAAAAGGGCCTTTGAACACTTCATTTAAAGCGTGTGTTGGCGCAGGCCGTGCAAATGAAGGACTAAGAGCCGACTGGCAGCAACAACTGGCTATTGCCAGGAAAGAATGCGGTTTCAAATATATCCGGATGCACGGATTGCTTACCGATGATATGGCTGTTTACAGCGAAGACAACAAAGGCAATCCTCAATATAATTACCAGTATGTTGATGCTTTATATGACTACATTATCAGTATTGGTATGAAGCCATTTGTTGAATTAGGTTTTATGCCGGGGGCACTTGCCAGCGGTAGTAAAACGATTTTCTGGTGGCGGGGCAATGTAACGCCGCCCAAAGATTATGAAAAATGGGAGGGGTTAATACGTAACCTGACACAGCATTTTACAGAGCGATACGGGACAGATGAAGTTAAGACCTGGTATTTTGAAGTTTGGAATGAGCCGAATTTGAAAGATGGTTTCTGGACCGGCACTCAAGCGGACTATTTCAAACTATACCAATATAGCGCAAAGGCAATTAAAAGCGTAAATCAGGCATATAAAGTTGGTGGCCCGGCAACGGCTGGCGCGGCATGGGTGCCTGAAATGATCGCTTTTTGTAAAAATAATTCGGTGCCTATCGATTTTATCAGCACACATTCCTATGGCGTGAAGCAAGGATTTCTGGATGAGCACGGGTGGGCGGGGACTGTTCTTGATAAAAACGAATGGAGCGTTAGTGGTGATGTTTTAAATTCGCGTAAGCAGATCCAAAATTCAGCTATTCCCGGACTGGAATTACATTATACAGAATGGAGTTCCTCATATACGCCCGCTGATCCCCTTCATGATAGTTATCATGAGGCTGCGTACATATTTAAAAAATTAAAACAAGTTGGATCTGCCGCCAACTCAATGTCATACTGGACGTTTACCGACATTTTTGAAGAATCGGGGCCGCGTTTTACCCCTTTCCATGGCGGATTTGGTTTAATGAACATTGAAGGGATCAAAAAGCCTGCATTTTTTGCCTATTCCTTTTTAAATAAATTAGGTGAAACTGAATTAGCCAATCGCGACAGTTCTTCATGGACCTGCAAAAATCACAAAGGAAATGTTCAGGTCTTGTTATGGGATTATACCTATACTTTGCCCGATTCAATAAACAACCAGGCTTATTATATTAAGGATCTGCCCGCCAAAACGAAAGGTAAAGTAAAAGTAAATTTATCGCATATGCCGGCTGGAAAGTACACCATGGAAATTTATAAAGTAGGTTACAGGGTGAACGATGCCTATACAGGCTATGTGGACATGGGCAGGCCGGGACAGCTAAACATGCAGCAGGTTAAAAAGTTAAAAGAACAGAATGGCGCTCCCGTGGAAATACGGCAAATTGAAATAAAACCCGGTGCCGTTCTTTCCAGCGATTTTGATATCCGGGAAAATGATGTTATACTGATAAACCTGGTTAAACATTAACCGGCACTGTAAGTAACAAGAAACAAAAGAGATATATAGCTAAATACCTTGCAAATAAACCTAATGAAAAAAATAACGAATAAATATTTTTTGATATTTTCTATGCTGTTGCTGACGGCCTTGTCAGTTAAGGCTCAGACATTATACGTCGGCACTAATTATCATCCGCATGATAATAAGGACATTGAAAAAATCAAGAATGATATACAGTTGATGAAAGCTGCCGGGTTTACATCAGTCCGTATGGGGCATTTAGCCTGGGATAGTTATGAGCCTTCGGAAGATAAGTTCGATTTTGACTGGTTCGACAAGGTAATGGACATGATGAACGAAGCCGGAATTAAAGTTATTCTGGATATTGCCATCCGTCCTGCGCCAATCTGGTTGCATCATAAGTACCCGTCAATTGATGTTACCAGTCCGGGTGGCGTTGCGCAATATCCCAACCATCGCTATATGGATGATATAGGCGATCCGATGTATCAAAAATATGCTGTACGCTATGCCGATACACTTACAAAACATTATGCCAAACACCCGGCCCTATTGGCTTTTGGTATTGACAATGAGTCGGGTGATGGCCCTATTTCATATTCAGAAACAGTGAGAAAAAGGTTTGTTGTTTGGTTGACGAAGAAATACTCAACCATCGATAATTTCAACAAAGCCTGGGCTACACAACGTTGGTCCAGAAGAATTAACGATTTTGATGAGGTTGGATTACCCGTAACAGGCGAAAAAAACGGCGCCCCTGAGAAAATATTAGATTTCAGGCGTTTTATTTCTGATGAGGTTAACCAGTTGCTTTTTAAAGTACTTAACGTGGTTAATTCAAATGCACCAAATGCTTTAACCAATACCAATGCCTGGTATTATAGCGCTATGAAATATTTCGATTATTCAGAGATAGCTTATTCAGGCAAATTAACCCGTGAAGGAGCCGGATTTTATCCGGGGAATTCTTTAATAACCAATTGGGGTGTGATGAACGCTTTGTTTGGAATTGCACGCATCCAGTTTGAAAGCACAAATCCTTTCTGGTGCAGTGAGTTTACCACAATGACGGCGGTGCCTAATTCGATCAGAAAATCGGCCTACGCCACGCTAATGTACGGCAATCAAATGGTTTGCGGATGGACATGGCAAAGTATGTGGTCGGGCGAGGAGCAATACCTGGAAGGGATGCTTGATTGGGACGGGACTCCCAACCGTAAATATGATGAATACAAAAAGATAGCTACCGAGTTTAAAAAGATCGAAAAATTCTTTCCATACAAGCCCAGCCCGGAAGTTGGCCTGGCATTTTCCTTTCCAAGCCAGATAGCCAGCAGCTCTTTCCCCGAGGCGCAGGACCAACAATTGCAAGCCTGCTGGAATTTGTTCTATTACCGCAATATGGATTCCCGAATTGTTGAGATCAGTAAAAGTTCATTAAACTATAAACTACTTTTTGTGCCCGGTGTAACAGTAATGGACGAAACAACTGCCAATAAAATCCGGGATTTTGTAAAAAATGGCGGAACAGTGGTGATGACCAGTAACTCTGCCGTGGTTGACGAAACCGGGAAAGTATTTGCATCCACCCACCCGGGGCGTTTAAACGACGTGTTCGGGATACGGGTTGCGGGTTATGAAGAAACAGAGCCAATGAACGAAATATCCCGGGACTCGCTGAGCGGCAAAAAAATTAAATTAAATTATAAAGGGAAAACTATTGGAACTGAATCAACACGGTTTGATGTTATCGAATCTAAAGGTGCCGAAATCCTCGGAAATATAACCAGTTTGGATAAAGATTATCCGATTATTACTTCTAACAAATATGGCAAAGGCAGGGCGATTTACGTCGGGTTGCCTGCCAGCGGCGAGGTACTGGGCCCATTACTCGATAAATTGATAGATGAACTCGGTATTAAAAAGGGGCCACAGGTACCCGATGGTGTGATGGCACGGCAGATTGACAAAAATCATATTCTGTATCTTAACATAGGCCGCACTCCGGCCGAAATTCGGGTAAAAGGCGCCTTTAAAGGCATATTGACAGGTAAAACCTTTGTTGATAGTTTTACACTGGTGTCTGAAGAGCCTGAATTGATCGAAATTAAGTAATGGAAACCTGTAACCATATTGTGAGTGAAGAAATAATATAGATAGATGTTTAAAAGATTAGTAAAATATAGCAGCATCTGCTTTTTTTTAATGCTGCACGCGATGACAGGAATGTCGCAAAATACACAACAAGCAAGTGTTTCGAAAAGAACGAAAGATTGTTTTGATTTTAGCTGGCAGTTCCACAAAGGAGATATAGCCATCAAACGCGCAGTAAAAGCTGCCGGTTATGGTGGTTTAACCGACATAAATGTTAAAGTTGAAACAAATAAAGAAGCCGTTATTGCTTATACCGACGTGGATAAAGCATCCACTTTTAAACCCGAAGATTGGCGAGAAGTAAACCTCCCGCACGATTGGTGTGTGGAAGGGACTTTTGTTAATGATAAATCAATCGGGAGCGCGCCTGCTGTTAGCGGGTATTTGCCCGGTGGCATAGGCTTTTACAGAAAAGAATTTGAAATACCTGAAAGCGATAAAGGAAAGAAAATATCCATTGAGTTTGACGGGATTTTTAGAAACAGTACTGTTTGGGTAAACGGTCAGCTTATGGGCAACCACCTGAGTGGTTACACGCCTTCAAACTACGATTTGACAGATATTTTGCGTTACGGCAACGAAGGCAAAAATGTTATTTTGGTTAAGGTCGATGCTACCGAATACGAAGGCTGGTGGTACGAAGGGTGCGGAATTTACCGCCATGTTTGGCTCAATAAAACCGACAGGCTCCATGTCGACAGGTTTGGAACTTACGTTACTACACCCGTGGTTTCGCCTGATGAAGCTGCTGTAAACATAAAAACCAGTATTAAAAACGAATACGGAGCAGTTAAAAATATTACCCTTATTTCTAAGATTGTCGATAACAGGGGAGTGGTACTTGACACGAAAACTTCAACCCAGGCAATTGAGTCATTTAGTACAACCGAGGTTTCGCAAAAAGGCGCAATTCAAAAGCCCCTGCTTTGGTCACCCGAAACGCCAAATCTTTATAAAGTACTAACTGAAGTTTCTGAAAACGGGCTTGTTATTGACAATTACGAAACCACTTTTGGGGTGAGGACAATAGAAATAAACCGGAACGGCGTATTTTTAAATGGAAAACTTTATCCTGTAAAGGGAACCTGCAACCACCAGGACTTTGCCGGGATTGGTGTTGCCCTTCCGGATAAGATAAACGAATACAAATTAAAGCTGCTCAAAGAAACCGGAAGTAACGCTTACCGTTGTTCCCATCATCCGCCGACACCGGAACTGCTTGATATGTGCGATAGAATGGGTTTGCTGGTACTGGATGAGAATCGAATGTTGTCGGGTTCAGACGAAGGAATAAAGGATTTAACAGCCATGTTATACCGGGACCGTAACCATCCGTCGATATTTATGTGGAGTATGGAAAATGAAGAATGGATCCAGGGCACGGTTACGGGGGCGAGAATACTTAAAACACTGGTTGACATTACCCATAAAATTGATCCTACCCGCCCGGTAACTGCTGCCATGAACCATGGACGTAACGAGGGCGGGTATAGCGATGTGCTGGATGTGGTGGGATATAATTATGGCGACAAGGGATTAGCCTACGTGAAAGACCATGAAAAATATCCCAATCGTGTTGAGTTCTGCACAGAATCCACCAGTTTTATTTCAACCCGCGGGGAGTATCAGAATGATTGGGGAAAAGGCTATGTTTCCAACCTCGGGCTATGGCAGCCCAACTGGGGCCCGCTGCCCGGGGAGGACTGGGCGGATATTGTTAAATACCCCTATCTCGGAGGCTTGTTCGTCTGGACTGGCTTTGACTACCGTGGTGAACCTACTCCATACCAATGGCCGTGTGTTACGTCTCATTTCGGATTTATGGATATTTGTGGTTTCCCCAAAGACGGGTACTATGCGTACAAGGCGGCCTGGACAAACGAACCTGTAGTGCATATTTTTCCGCATTGGAACTGGCCGGGCAGAATAGGGGACAGCATACAGGTGCATTGTTATACTAATTGCGATGAAGTAGAATTGCTGCTCAACGGCAAAAGAATAAGTGTGCAAAAAGCAATTCCCTATACCAAACTGATATGGAAGCTTATTTACAAGCCGGGCAAACTCGAAGCGAGGGGCTATAAAGCCGGACATTTGGTAACCACGGACATTGTTGAAACAACCACTGCTCCCGCACAAGTAACCCTCAAGAGTGATACTAATATACTTAAAGCCGATGGTTGCGATGTGGCGGTCATACGGGTTGCTATAAAAGATTCAAAAGGCAGGGTTGTTCCGGTTGCCGACAACCTGGTAAAGTTTTCAATCGAAGGCCCCGGAAAAATCATTGGTACAGGCAATGGTAACCCCAGCAGCCACGAACCGGATAAAGCAACCCAGCGGATGGCGTTCAACGGATATTGTTTGGTGCTGGTTCAATCAAATAAACAGGCCGGGGAAATCCGGTTAAAAGCCTCTTCCGAAACACTCAAAGGAGACGAGGTTGTCTTAAAAGTTCAATAAAGTTGAACTACTGAAATATCGTTTCTTCAAAAAAATACAGATCACTATGAAACAGTATAATATTTACAATATAGAATGGCACATGAAAACAATTGTTATAGCCTGCGTGCTTTTGGCTTGCAACATCGTTTGTCAGGCTCAAAATCCAGATAAAATTGAGCGAAAGCAATTATTTGATTATAAATGGAAATTTCATCTGGGAGATACCGCAGCAAAATCAAAGGATTTTAACGATGTGGATTGGCGGACCCTTGATTTACCGCATGATTGGAGTATCGAAGGGAAAATAAGCCCTGAAAACTCAACTGGCGGTGAAGGCGGATATTTCCCGGCAGGTATTGGTTGGTACCGGAAAACTTTCAAAGTACCGAATGAATGGAAAAGTAAAAAAGTTTCCATTTTTTTTGAAGGAGTTTATATGAATTCTGAAGTTTTTATAAATGGAAAATCGCTCGGAATTTACCCTTATGGTTATTCATCGTTTAGTTATGACCTTTCGCCTTATCTTGATTTTAATAACGAAAATGTGATAGCCGTAAGAGTGGACAATTCACAGCAACTGAATAGCCGGTGGTACAGTGGTTCAGGTATCTATCGTCATGTTTGGATGATAACTACAAATGCTATCCACGTAGCTGATTTGGGTGTTTCCATCACAACCCCCGATGTTTTACCTAAGAAAGCAACTGTTCAAATTAAGACAATAATAAAAAACGAAACTGGCTCGGCACAAAGTGTCGTTATAAGCGCCCGGTTAGCGGATGGAAATTCTAAAAATGCCGGGCATAGTCAAATAAAGGTTGAACTGCCTGCCAATAGCGAGAAGGAAATCGCCCAAACCATAGAAGTCCCAGATCCGCTTTTATGGACGCCAGAGACACCCCATTTGTATGGCGCGCAGATTCAGTTGTTACAGGATAGAAAAGTTGTTGACGAAACAAAAACCAATTTTGGTATACGCTCCATAAAATTTACACCGGAAAATGGTTTCCAACTTAATGGGAAAATTGTAAAGCTAAATGGCGGGTGTATGCACCACGATAATGGTTGCCTGGGCGCCGCTGCTTTTGACCGTGCCGAAGAACGTAAGGTCGAATTGCTTAAAGAGGCGGGATTTAACGCTGTTAGAACTTCACATAACCCCCCGTCGGAGGCCTTTTTAAATGCGTGTGACAGATTAGGGTTGTTAGTTATGGATGAAGCATTTGACTGCTGGCGGGCAGGTAAAAAGAAATATGACTACGCACAATATTTTGATCGTTGGTGGCGTCGGGATTTAGATGAAATGGTTTTGCGGGATCGCAATCACCCTTCCATTATTATGTGGAGTATTGGCAATGAAATAGTGGAGCGGGGTAGCCCAGAAGCGGTTAAAACAGCCAAAATGCTTGCAAATGCTGTCAGGCAAATAGACCCATCGCGCCCCGTTACATCCGCTATAGTGGAAGCCGGCAAGGATTGGGCGGCCCTTGATTCCCTGATGGCTGGGCATGACGTTGGGGGTTATAATTATCATTTGTGGAATGCGCCTGCGGACCATCAAAGGGTTCCTTCGCGGATAATTGTTCAAACCGAGTCGTACCCAAAGGATGCCTTTGCCAATTGGAAGTTGGTACAAAACCACAATTATATTATCGGAGATTTTGTTTGGACAGCTGTAGATTATCTTGGAGAATCAGGTATAGGTCGTTGGTATTATTCGGGTGATGTACCTGGCGAACACTGGGAACATGACTTGTTTCCATGGCATGGTGCTTATTGTGGCGATATAGATATAACAGGATGGAGAAAGCCTATATCACATTACAGAAGCATGTTGTATAATAATACCGAAAAACTTTACATGGCGGTTCGCGAGCCTGATCCGGCACCTTTGGAGATTAAAACAACCTGGTGGGCGGTATGGCCAACCTGGGAAAGCTGGAACTGGCCGGAGTTTGCAGGCCAGGACATCCAGGTAGAAATTTATTCAAAATATCCCAGGGTTAGGCTTTACCTCAACGATAAGCTCATTGGCGAGAAACCAACCACCGGTGAACAGGAATATAAAGCCACATTTAAAGTGCCTCATTCGCCAGGAAAGCTTAAAGCCGTAGGAGTAGATAACGAAAAGGAAATTGAATCGGCCATTTTGCAAACTTCCGGCGATGCGGCGAAAATTAAACTAACTGCTGATCGAAAAGAAATAACAGCAAATGGACAGGACTTGTCTTATGTTACTATAGAGATAACAGACAGCGATGGTATATTTCAACCAACTGCTGCAAACCGCCTGAACTTCAAGATTGAAGGGCCAGGCACTATTGCAGGTGTGGCAAATGCCGATATGAAAGACACAGACCCATACGCAGCAAATACGCGGAAAGCATGGCACGGCCGTGCATTGGTTGTAATCCGAAGCACTAACGACATCGGTGATATTAAACTTACTGTTAGTTCCAATGGTTTATCGGGGGCAGCTTTAATTATCAAATCATTTAAGCGTTAGCAAAAATGTTTCAACTGTCCCAAAATACATCAATAAAATAGAAAATTATATGAAATGTCTTTTCTTAGTTTTCGGCCTTTTTTTAGCGTCGATGGGTTATGCCCGGCAAGTTCTATCGCCGAATAAAAAAATTAAGGTAGTTGTAGAAATGCATCCGGCAGGCCAAAAAGGCTTAGGTCAGGCCTATTTTAAAGTACTGTATAAAAACAGGGATGCTTATGTTGAAGTGTTGCCATCCTCGCCGTTAGGCATATTTAGGGCTGACCAGCAATTCGTATCAAACCTCAAATTAATTGGCGAGAGCAAGCCAGTCGCGGTTCACGACAAATATGAGATGCTGATCGGAAAGCGGAAACTTTGCGAAAATTTCGGCACCGAGAAAACATTTAGCTATCAGAATGCCTCAAAACAGCCCCTGGATGTCACTTTCAGGGTTTATAATAATGGGATCGCATTCAGGTATACTTTTCCCAACCGGTCTGATTCGGTTTTATCAATTACGGACGAGGCTACAGGTTATGTTATCCCTAAAGGTTCAGCGAGATGGATGCAGCCCTTTGATAAATCTTACGAGAAGTTTTATCCATTTAACAACGGTGCAAATGAAGAAAAAAACGCCGGTGATTGGGCATACCCGGCCTTGTATAAGGTCAACAGCCAGCCTTTATGGGTACTAATTTCGGAGGCAGATATAACCCGGCAAAACTGTGCGGCCAGGCTTAACTATAAGCAGGGCACAAACCTGTATAAAGTTGCCTATCCGCCGGCAAATAAAAACTGGAATGGCGGAGTTATTTCCGGTTTGCCATGGAAATCTCAATGGCATGTGATGATGTTGGGCTCATTATCTGATTTGGTAGAAAGCACCCTGATTACCGATGTAAGCGAACCTGCTACTTTTACCGACACAAAATGGATTGAGCCAGGAAGCGTGGCCTGGGTGTATTGGGCAAATAACCATGGTTCAAAAGATTATCAAAAGGTGAAAGAATATATTGACCTGGCCGCAAAAATGAATTGGCCTTATGTGCTGATTGACTGGGAATGGGATGTAATGTCAAACGGAGGGACAGTAACAGATGCGGTAAATTATGCAAAAAGCAAGGGCATTAAAACACTTTTATGGTATAATTCGGGTACAGACTGGCTTGACCCGACCCCGGCAGACAGGCTGTTAACACACGAGAAAAGAGAAAAGGAGTTTACATGGCTGAATAATATTGGCGTATCCGGCATCAAAGTCGATTTTTTTGGTGGAGACCAGCAGGAGATGATGAAGTATTATATGGATATTTTGGAAGATGCGGCAAAACACAAGCTGCTGGTAAACTTTCACGGAGCTACTGTACCCCGCGGCTGGGCGCGTACTTACCCCAATTTAATGAGTACCGAAGCGGTGTATGGTGCCGAATGGTATAATAACGCCGGTGTTTTAACCGATATGGCTGCATCGCATAACACAACCCTTCCCTTTACCCGGAATATAGTTGGTCCTATGGACTATACACCGGTAACGTTTTCTAATTCGCAGCACGAGCATAAAACATCTTATGCCCATGAGCTGGCTTTGGCAGTGGTATTTGAATCGGGGTTACAGCATTTTGCAGACAAGCCTGCCGCTTATTATGACTTAGCTGATGCGCCCCGCAAATTTTTAATGGGATTCCCTACAACCTGGGATGAAACGAAGCTGATAGACGGTTATCCGGGCGAAATGGTTGTGATAGCACGTAGAAAAGGCAAACTATGGTATGTTGCGGGGCTTAATGGGAAAGACACTCCGCAAACACTGAATCTTAATTTTAATTTTTTAGGTAACTCAGCGTACTCTTTCCAAATATTCAAAGACGGAGCCGATACGAAAACCATTGCAAGTGAAACCATAAGCATCAAAAAATCAAATATACTCCACATCCAATGCCTATCCAGAGGCGGCTTTACGGGGGTGATAAGTGGCAAATAAACAATCTTATACAAAGTCTTGACAGCAAGAAAATTAAATATTCAACCAGGACTTGTGTTTTTGTTGAAATGATCAGAAAGGTTTATTTATGAAAAAATTAATTCTACTTACTTTTTTATATTGTACAGCTACACAATTTTATTTACACGCGCAGGAATTACCTCAAATAAAGCATGAGGGTAATATAACCAGATTGTATGTTGATGGTAAACCATTTATTATGGTTGCCGGAGAGTTGCATAACTCCACCTCCTCCAATTTAACATATCTGGCGCCCATTTTCCCAAAATTAAAAGAAATGGGGCTTAATACAGTTATCGCATCGGTTGCCTGGGAACAATTTGAACCTCGGGAGGGTAAATTTGATTATTCTCTTATCGATGGAATTATATCCCAGGCCCGCGAAAACAAATTAAAACTTTGTATCATCTGGTTTGCAAGCTGGAAAAATGGACTTTCCACTTATCCGCCACTTTGGGTAAAAAAAGATTCAAAACGTTTTTTTAAATTGAAGCAAAGTAATGGGAGCACCGGCGAAGTAATTTCCCCTTTTTGCAAGGAAGCGCAAATTGCAGATGCTAAGGCATTTGTGCAATTGATGAAACGGATAAAGGAAGTCGACAAAGAACATACTGTTATAATGATCCAGGCCGAAAACGAAGTTGGGGCATTCCAGGATATAGATTATAATAAACAAGCGCTCGATTTGTTTAAGTCCCAGGTGCCGGAAAACTTGATCCGGTATTTACAAACACATACAAATAATTTGAGCCCTGAAATCAGGTATGTTTGGCAAAAAAATGGGAGCAAAACTAAAGGCACATGGCCTGAAGTATTTGCTGATTCAATGAAAAGCGCACAAAACTTTTTCATGACGTGGCAATATGCCAAATATATAAATGAAATATGCCGTTTAGGTAAAAAGGAGCTCAACCTTCCAATGTACGTAAATGCCTGGCTGGTCCAACCTACTGATTTACCCGGCGTATATCCAAACGGAGGGCCTGTATCCAGGGTAATGGATATTTACAAAGCCATTGCGCCTGATATCGATATATGTGCACCTGATATTTATGCGCCTAACTATAAAGAAATATTGTCGATGTATCATCGCTCTGATAATCCGATTTTTATCCCCGAAAGTACAACTGAACAGGCCCGGGCTTTTTATGCCTACGCAGAACATGATGCCATTTGCTTTTCTCCTTTTGGGATTGAAGATGCTTATACCAATTTAGCTTACCGGCAGTCAATCTCTGTAATAAATGAATTAATGCCATACCTGATAAAATATCAGGGTACAGGTAAGATGCGGGGTTTCATACGCACTAAAAATGTTAAGGCCGACACGCTTGTATTTGGCATGGATAAAGTAGTTGTACGATATAATGATTGGGACAATACAGGATATGGCCTCGTTATTCAAACTGCCCCGGATGAATATATTGTGGCAGGCATCACCGCACAAGTGAGATTTGAATCGGCAAACCCATCAAAAAAAATCCGCATTGGGCAGGTATTTGAAGGAAAGTTTGAGGGAGACAAGTGGGTAACTACCCGTATGCTAAATGGCGACGAAACCTGGCATCATGACTGTCTGATTGTTACGGGACGCAAAGCCATGATTTCTCAAACTTTAGAAGGACAAATAGTTCCTCCTCAGCCAGGACCAAATCAACCTGCATTGGAATCAGCTAAGAATACAGAAGTTCAAACTCCTGCGGTTTATAAAGTGATTACTTATGAAATGAAATGAAAATATTCTATTTATCAGAAAGTAAATGCCAGTTTCAAAATTTAAAAAGTAAAAAGTTGAAAACTCCCAAAATTATAAAGACCTGTTTAGTTACAATCGCCTTTTTCCTGTGTTGTTTGAGCAGCCGTGCGCAAAAAAATGCACCTGCTCCTTTTGGGCCTGTCCCTTCGGAAAATCAAATGAGATGGCAGGAAATGCAATACTACGCCTTTGTGCATTTATCGCTGAATACCTATACCGACCAGTCCTGGGGGTACGGTAATGAAGATGTTAAACTCTTCAATCCAACCGCGCTGGATTGCCGTCAATGGGCCCGTATTTGCAAACAGGCGGGTATGAAGGGAATAATAATAACCGCCAAACATCATTGCGGTTTCTGCCTATGGCCTTCTAAATACACAAACTACTCTGTAAAAAATGCGCCCTGGAAAGACGGTAAAGGGGATGTTGTGCGTGAAATGGCGGACGCATGTAAGGAATATGGGTTAAAGCTCGGGATCTATTTATCACCATGGGACAGGAACCGCGCGGATTACGGCAAGCCGGAGTATATCACGTATTTCCGCAACCAGCTGACGGAGTTACTTACCAATTACGGCCCCATTTTCGAGATTTGGTTTGACGGCGCCAACGGCGGTTCAGGTTATTACGGTGGTGCCAATGAAACCCGTATGATTGACCGTAAAACTTATTATGATTGGGCCAACACCTATAAACTTGTCCGCAAACTGCAGCCTCATATTGTCATCTGGAATGATGGCGGAGATCGGGCTGACCTGCGGTGGGTTGGCACTGAAGGCGGCTCTGTCGGTGAGACAAATTGGAGCCTGTTAAATTCAACGGGCGACGTGCCATACAATATGTTACATTACGGGGTTGAGGACGGCGATGCCTGGGTTCCTGCGGAGGTAAATACCTCTATCCGGCCTGAATGGTTTTATCACCCAAGTGAAGACAAGAAAGTGAAGACAGTACCGCAGCTTATGGATACCTATTATAATTCCATCGGCCATAACGGTAGTCTGCTCCTTAATTTCCCAATTATGCCCAACGGCCTTATCCATCCGACAGATGAAAAAAACGTATTGGATTTTGGTAAAGCGGTAAGAGCCGCATTCTCCTTAAACCTTGCGAAAAATAAGCCGGCCACAGCCTCGAATATACGCGCAGGAAGCAAAGGTTTTAGTGCAGTCAACGCGACAGATGATAATAATAATACTTATTGGGCCACGGATGACGGCGTTAAAGCGGCTTCACTTACGATTGATTTTGGCAGGCCAACAAGGTTTAACCGCTTTTTAGCACAGGAATATATTCGATTGGGGCAGCGCGTAAAAGCCTTTAGTATTGAAGCGCTTGTGAACGGCCAATGGCAGGAACTGGCAAAAGGAACAACTATCGGATATAAACGCATAGTAAGCTTCCCGACGGTAAAGGCCACAAAGGTGCGGCTGCACATTACAGATGCCAAAGCCTGCCTGGTTATTTCCAACACAGGGGTTTATTACGCGCCGCAAATACTTGCCGCCCCAGCAGTCAGCAGGAACCAGGCTGGTGAAATAACCATAACGCCGGTCGATAAGGAATCGGCAATTTACTACACGACAGACGGTAGTGCGCCTGCCTCCGGGTCAAAAACGTATAAGGGCCCCTTCCTGGTGGATGGCAAACCTGAAATACGTGCAATCGTTTACGATCCTTCTACCCGTAAAAGCAGTTCCGAAACCAGGGAAAAATTTGATATTTCAAGGAAAAGCTGGAAAATTGTTGGTATTGAGGCTGAAAAGGCCGGTGCTGTTTTGGATGGCGATCCATCTACAGTATGGCACCAAAGTAAAGACAAAAAAATGCCGGTTGATTTGGTGATTGATTTGGGAAAAGATGAAAGTTTAGCCGGTTTCAGGTATCTGCCGGATCAGGGCCAGTGGGGCCCCGGTATTATTGCCGGCTATGAGTTCTACGTTTCAGAAAACGGTGCAGACTGGAAACTGGTGAGCAAGGGCGAATTTCCTAACATTAAAAATAATCCTTTGTGGCAAACCGTAAAGTTTGCTGCAAAAAAAGCCCGTTATATCAAACTGAGAGCGGTAAAAAACACCGAGAACAACGATGAAACCGGCTATGCGGAAATAGACGTAATTACAGAATAGCAGGAGTGGAGTTTTGTAGCGTAGCGCTGCACATGCTACAACGGCTACAAAACGATAATCGACTGATAGTAAATAACTTATCTGCTGACAATATTTTGTCACTGACAAAATATTGTCAGCAGTTTTTCTGTTTTCGGGCAAATTTTTTTATGATAGATTTATGAATAAACTTAAAATATTCCTGGTGATTGCGGTCGCCCTGTTTTTTCCGGTGCGATCATTTTCGCAGACAAACTATTTCGTTTCAACCCATGGAAATGATACAAATCCTGGTACCCAGGTAAAGCCTTTTGCCTCTATTGCCAGGGCGGTGGAAAAAGCGCGGGGCCAAAGCGGTAAAACTAACATTTACCTGGTGGGGGGGACATATCGCCTAAACCACGCTGTTGTTTTTACAGACAAGGATTCAAAGCAAAACGGCAGCTCACTTACGCTAACCAGCTACAAAAAACAAAAAGTGATTATCAGCGGCAGTGCATTGCTTCACCTTAAATGGATGCCTTACAAAGATGGTATTTGGAAAGCCAGGGTAGAACAAAATGTTCAGTTTGACGAACTATTTGTCAACGGGCAGTTGCAGCGTATGGCCCGATACCCGAATTATGATTCTACTGCCCATTATTTGAATGGAACTGCACAGGATGTATTGTCACCTGTGCGTGTCGCCCGTTGGAAATCGCCGGTGGGCGGGTATGTACATGCATTGCATCCATCCCAATGGGGCGATGTTCATTACATGATTACCGGGAAGAACGATAAAGGAGAGCTGGTGATGGAAGGGGGATGGCAAAACAACCGTCGCATGGGAATGAGTGAAAAGTACAGGTTTGTCGAGAACATCTTTGAGGAACTCGACACTGTAAACGAATGGTACTTTGATAAACAGGCCAAAACGCTGTATTATTTTCCACCTGCTGGCCTTAACCTGCGCACTGCAAAATTTGAGGCGCCGCAGATTGCCAGTCTGTTCGAATTCCGTGGCAATGAAACAAAACCAGTCAGGAATATTACCATATCAGGCTTGGTTTTAACCCAAACCGCAAGAACTTTTATGCAAAATAAAGAGCCGTTGTTACGGAGCGACTGGACTATTTACAGGGGCGGCACCGTGACATACGGAGGAGCGGTCGATTGCAGGCTAGTAAATTGTACACTGGTTAATGTTGGCGGTAATGCGGTATTTTTTACTAAATATAACCGCAGTTGCAGGGTGTCGGGATGTCAGATTTCGGGCGTGGGAGCAAGCGGCGTTTGTTTTGTCGGCGACCCGGGCGCAGCCCGTTCTCCGAGCTTTGAGTATAACCAGTTTGTTCCGATAGCGCAAATGGATCGAACACCGGGCCCCAAAACAAATAATTATCCAAAGGACTGCAGCGTATACGACAACCTGATGTTTAACCTGGGATTGGTGGAAAAACAATCTGCCGGCGTGGAGCTGTCTATGTGCCAAAATATCACCGTCAGCCATAATACCATCTATGACGTACCGCGCGCGGGCATAAATGTCAGCGAAGGAACATGGGGCGGGCATATTATTGAGTACAACGATGTTTTTAATACCGTTAAAGAAACCGGCGACCATGGAGCCTTCAATTCCTGGGGCCGGGATCGCTATTGGCATCCCGACAAAAGAATACTGGATTCTATTGTGGCAGCATACCCGGATCTGGCCCTGCTCGATGTAACCCAGCCAATCATTCTGCGGAACAACAGGTTTCGTTGTGATCATGGGTGGGATATTGACCTGGACGACGGGTCGGGCAATTACATCATTTGTAACAACCTTTGTTTAAACGGCGGTATTAAGCTGAGGGAAGGTGTGAACCGTATTGTCGAAAACAACATCATGATAAATAATACTTTTCACCCTCATGTATGGTTTAAAAACAGCAATGACATTTTCAGGCACAATATCGTTGGTGCGGGTTACCTTCCGATTGGGATTTCCGTATGGGGGAAAGAAGTTGACTACAATGTATTTCCTGACTCCGCTTCCTTATCCGAAGCGCGGGCAAGAGGCACCGACATGCATTCGGTATACATGCCGCAGGTATTTGAAAACCCGGCAAAAGGAGATTTTCGGCTTAAGCCCGGTACGGCAGCATTTTCGGTTGGGTTCAAAAATATTGCAACAGATAATTTTGGTGTTATTTCTCCGGGGTTAAAGGCACTGGCAAAGAAAGTTAATTTCCCTGTGGTTATGGCGCCGGCCCACGCAGATGACAGTGAAATAATTGATTTTATGGGCGCAAAGGTTAAAAAGCTGACCTCCCTGGGAGAGCGATCCGCAACGGGAATGGATGATATCCGGGGCGTTTTGGTCGTATCAATATTACCGGGCAACGTCAGTACTTTTTTCCAGGCAAATGACGTGATCCTATCGCTAAACGGCATATCAACCAACAGCCTGAGGGACTTGCAAAAAGCAAGGATGTCGGTTATTGGGGTGTCTGCAGAAATTGTCATTTTTCGTAACCAGCACATACACACAAAAAGAATCGAATTTAATGACCATAAGTAAGCCGGTTTGAGAATTATCTTAGTTGCCGGCAGGATTCAAAATAAAAAAACAGGTATCTCCTGACATTGGAGGAGTATATTCAGTTGATTTAATATGTAACTTCCTTATTTATAGTTAATTACAAACAGCTGCACATTTGGTCTATATTATTGTTCATTCCTGCCCCATCCCTTTTTTTTTGTTACCATAGTTTCATCCTTTGGAATAAGGGTTCAACACGCTGTGTTTAAAAATACGGCTTTTGAATAATGTTCCGCCAATTATCAATTGAACCAACCCTTAATTTATTTATTGACTTAGCAGCAGCTAACTGTATTTAAAGTTTTTAATGATATGTTAAAAAATTTACTAATAGACGGCGATAGCCTATTTGACTGCAATTTTCGGCAATCGATTGCAGACCCAAAGTCAACAAATAGTTTCTCTATTTCAAAAGGTGTATGCGGTTTGCGCCGCGAAGATGAGAGGACTACCAGAATGCACCCGCAGCTTATAAATACAATTAAGTTTTGGGTCAGGGTCTCTTACAACCAGCTATGCTTATCCTTAATAACCATTAATAAATAATCAACCAATTATGTTACTTAAATTTTAAATTCATGAAAAGAAAATTACTAACACAATTCCTCATTTTTACCGGGATGACCTTATCATTTATAATGATAAGTTTATCGGGTTTTTCTCAAACTGGGAAAATTACGGGTAAAGTATCAGGTTCAGACGATGGGCTTCCAATGCCCGGCGTTACTGTTAAATTAAAAGGCACGGCCGAGGGCACGGTTACGAATATAGACGGCGTCTATTCCATAAATGCCGCCCAGGGAAGTACGTTGGTTTTCTCTTTTGTTGGTTACGAACAAAAAGAGATTGCCGTTCCTGCATCCGGCACACTTAACGTAACCTTATTGAAAAGTACTAATAGCCTGAACGAAGTTGTTGTAATAGGTTATGGCACCTCCCGCCGAAAAGACCTGGTAAGTTCTGTTGATGTGGTATCGGCGAAAGATGCCGGATCTACTACAGATGTAAGCCCCGCGCAGTTATTAATAGGCAAAGCAGCGGGCGTTCAGGTAATTCAGTCAAATAGTACGCCGGGTTCGGGTATGCAAATTATTGTACGTGGTACCGGTTCATTTACCGACGTTAGCCCGCTTTATGTTATAGATGGCATACAGGGAGACGCTAACCTTTTTAATATGATTAGTCCGCAGGACATTGATAACATCACCATATTAAAGGATGCTGCTTCTACGGCAATATACGGTGTAGCCGCGGCTAACGGGGTTGTTATTATTACCACTAAAAAAGGTAAAGCAGGCGCCACTCAAATATCGTTTACATCACAGGCAGGTGTTTCAAACGTAACGAAAGAACTTGATCTGCTAAACTCCCCTGAATACGTAAAGCTCCTGGAAGATGTGGATGTTTCGAACAATAACCCAATACCGGTAAAACTTACCACACCGTATGCGTTGGTCGACAGGACTAACTGGCAAAAAGAAATTTTCCAAACTGGTTTATCAACGCAAAATAACATATTGGTAAGCGGTGGAAATGATAAGGTGATATATGATATGTCGGCAGCATTTATAACCCAACAACCTATCGTTAAGGATTATAATTTTAAGAGATTAAATAACCGGTTCGGTCTTGAAGAAAAATTAGGTCGTTTTCATTTCGGGGAAACCTTAAATTTAAGGTACACCGTAACTGATGGCCAAACGGCAGGTATAGGTAACGCCCTTCAATATGCACCTTATCAACCCATATATGATTCAACGGTCCCGGGGGGATACTCCATCCTTACCAATGTTGATGACAACAGCAATGCTATAAACCCCTTGGAGTCATTAGGTGTACAAACAGAAAGCAGCCACGAAATGGTATTATTTCCACAAGTATTTGGCGAATTAAAAATTATTGATGGTTTAACTTTCCGCTCACAGGCATCAGGGGTATACGGCAGTAGTGAAAGTGATTCTTACCAGATACCCTACACAATTTCCAATAACCTGCATTACGACCGGCAGGCGGGCCGCAGTTATGGCAGCTTCTACGATTACACTATTGAGAATTATTTATCTTATAACCATAGCTTCGGAAAAAACAACATAGCGTTAACAGCGGGTACAAGCTATATTAGTGCAGGTAACGCCAATAGCGTTAGTATATTAGGTACCGGCATGCTTACCGATGCCGTAAAAGACATTGCCGTAGCAACAACAACTTCTGTCACAGGTAATTCTTCAGGTTATTACAATAATTTTGGCAAAGCCCTTTCTTATTACGGACGTTTGATTTATTCGTATGATGATAAGTATATTCTTTCGGCCAGTATAAGGGAGGATGGATCATCTAACTTTGGTTATTTACGCCAATATGGATATTTTCCGGGCGCAGGTTTCGCATGGCGTTTCAGTCAGGAAGATTTCATAAAAGCAGCCTTTCCATTTATCAGCGACGGTAAACTGCGTATAGGGTACGGTGTTACCGGTAACAACAAGTTCGGTATTACACAAAACCAGGCATTTGCCTTTACCGGATCACCTGCCGGAAACCTGGTATATTCTTTAGGGCAGCCAGAGCAATTCAATACTGGGGCATCAATTATTGCCATCGGCAATCCATTGATACAATGGGAAACAACCGACCAAACGGATGCCGGGATCGACCTCGCTTTTCTAAATAATACCATAACTTTTACGGCCGATTATTATAACCGGAAAAGTACTGGGTTAATAGTGAATATACCTATAGCACCAAGTTCAGGTACGGGTATAGATGTTGGCAACAGCTTCGAGACTGTTAACGCGGCGGCTGTACAAAACAGGGGGTTTGAATTTCAGTTAGGTTACCGCGCCCCGAGTAAAAATGGTTTTAGTTATAACATAAGTGTAAACGGGGCTTTTAACGATAATAAAACACTATCAATGGGCACCCAGTCGCCATCCCCAATAATTGCCGGGACAGGTGCTGTAGAGACAATGACCGAGCCGGGTATCCCTATCGGGGCATTTTACGGTTATAAGGTTGCTGGTGTAGCCAGCACCCAGGCTCAAATTGATGCGTTAAATAAAATCGCACAACAAAAAACCGGTAACGCGAACGCGGTTTACCAGGCTGGACTACTCCCCGGTGACTTTATATTTAAGGACCTGAATGGTGACGGGGTTGTTAACTCAACTGACCAGACCGTTTTGGGGAGTTCTATTCCGAAGTTTGTTTATGGGATTAATCTGGGCGCTAACTACCATAATTTCGACCTTAATGTAGTGCTATCAGGCGTGCAGGGCGTACAAATTGGGGATAATCTATTATCCACTTTGGACTTCGCGGCAACAGGACATAATGCCTCAACTGACATATTAAACAGGTGGGAAAATTCGGGCGACAATGCCGCTTTGCCAAGAGCAGGGCAGGATGACAGCGGATCGGGAAATTTAAGGCCATCGGATTTCTTTATAAAAAATGGTGCTTATTTACGTGCCCGTAATATAACCCTTGGTTATACGCTTACAAAAGCTGCTTTGCAATCGTTTTCGGGTAATGTTTTAAGCAAACTGCGCGTATATGTTGCCGCGGAAAATTTATTTACCATAACTGGTTATAAAGGGTTCGATCCGGAAGTAAGCACAACTAATGCAGATAACAGCACCTACGATACTATTTTTAACCGTGGTATCGACAACGGCGCCGGGATTCCGCAGCCACGCACATTTTTATTCGGGATACAGGCAGGATTTTAAGTAACATTTAAAAAATAAAAATATGAAAAAATATATAAAATTCCTTATTACGGGAGGGCTTTTAGCGCTCTCGATAGGGTGTAAAAAAGATTTAAGTTTGGTTAATAAGAGTGCTTACACTTATAATACTTATTTTACCAGTGACGCGGCCATAAACCAGGCCGTTATAGGTACTTACGCCGGTTTGCTGCATACAGGTATGTGGGCGCGCGAGTGGTATTATACTTTTGATTTGCTTGGCTACGATGCCAAAAACAACCAGCCGCTTGTGGGCGATCTGCTGCAATTGGCCCAGTATAATTTTGGTCCGGATCAAAACCAAATGATCGAAACATGGTCGGCTTTATACCAAATAATCGCCCGTGCCAATGTCGTTATCAATCGTGCGCAGGCATGGACGCCGGCCAATGCCACCGAAACAGCTGACCAGGCGCAATATATTGCCGAGGGCAAATTTATGCGTGCGTATGCCTATTTTAATTTGGTTACTTGTTACGGCAGGGTACCACTTCATACCGACTTTTACCCGGAGCCAACTCCTGCACAGATTAACCTGCCCAGATCGCCTGTAGCCGCTGTATGGAATCAAATTGAACAGGATTTGATGGATGCTGAGAAAAGCCTTCCGGTAACATACTCATCAGCCAATTTCGGACGTGCCACATTAGGGGCCGCAACCGCACTTTTAGGCAAATCGTACTTATATGAGAAAAAATGGCCCCAGGCACAAACAGAACTTACCAAATTAACTCTTGCGCCTTTCAATTATGCACTGGCGCCGGTTTACAATGATCTCTTTGATGACCCCAATCAGGATGATCCGACTAAAAATCCTGAAACCATTTTTCAGGTGATGAACCAGCAATGGACAAGTTGGGCAATAGGAAACCAATACTATCTTTTTGGGGGCCAGGAAACCTGGGGTGGAAAAGCAACACAGTCGGACCGTGCGCAGGAATATGGTTTTAACGATTGGAGCAATGTGTACATCACTACAACTGCTGTTAAAGCTTTCACCTACCCTAATCCGCAAAATCCGTCTGCCAATTATGTAGATCCCCGCGCTGCATTTACTTTTTATGGTGATGCTGCAAGTGGCGGGCAAACCCAATATTGCCAGCAATGTTCTACAGGACCTGTAGCTTATCCTTTCGCAACAAAAGGATACATGTGGCTTAAATACGAATATTATAATAAGGTGGCAACTTTTGGCGGACCGCAAAGTGGTATCAACGGCCAGGTAATACGTTATGCTGATGTATTGCTTATGCTGGCCGAAGCTTATATACAACAAGGTAATACTGGTGCTCAGCCAATGGCTTTAATTAACCAGGTGCGCAGCAGGCCAAGTGTTAATGCGCCGCTTTATACGTCGCTGGGTAGTCAGACCGACGCTATGAACATCTTAATGCGTGAAAGGCAGTTAGAACTAACCGGCGAACAAAGCCGTTATTTCGACCTGATCCGTTGGGGTATCGCCCAACAAACCATTAATGCCGAAAGGCAAATCGAAGACGGGACACAGCCATTCCAGCCTAAAAATGTGCTGTTTCCAATACCTTTAGCTGAGAAGAACGCCAATCCTGCGGTTGCTAAAGATATTGCCGGCGATTGGAATTGATAAGTTTTAGTTTATAATTAACAAGAGCCTGCAACAATAAAATGTTGCAGGCTCTTGTTTTAGTTCAATATTGTTATTTCAATTTCCAATAGCTTTTTATTCAATTTAACCTGTTGCCACATGTTTTATGACAAGATCTTTATCACGTTTGCGCAGGTAAATTCATCAGAAGGTTTTTCCGGCATAGAAATAATCAGACCTTTATCATTTCTTTCAAAAGTTAAAGATTGTTTTGTCGGTAGCCATTCTATCTTTTGAATCTCTTTTGGAAAGTGTTCGCTGGTCCTTGCCAAACTTTTTATAACCAGTTTTCCATCTTCAGGCCAACCCATTGCTGTTGCATAGAGCACGTTATCTTTTGTTGCAAAGCGTATATCTTCATGTGTAAATGGTTTCCCTTTCCCTTCATTGAAACCTTGTGCACTTAGTTGAGATGCTGCCTCCTGTGCCGGCCCTTCGCCGAATATTTTCCATGGCCTTGTAGCATAAATGCTCTCGCTGTTCGCTTTCATCCATCTGCCAATTCCTTCAACTATCTTTCTTTCTTTTTCATCAATGGTGCCATCGCCCCGCACAGGGATATTCAACATCAGGTTGCCATTCTTGGCTACAATATCAACTAATGTTTGTATTACGGTTTTTGCTGTTTTGTATCCATCGCGTTCATACAATGCCCGGTCATAGTGCCAGCCGCCAATACAGGTATCGGTTTGCCATGGTAATGGCTGAATTTCGTTGGCTTGCCCTCTCTCAATATCCCAAACCATTGCTTTCCGTTGATCCTTATCCAGTATTTTCCCATTCATCACAGCGCGAAGGTCGCCATGCTCTTTAATGCTCTTATTGTATAGATGGGCTGCTATGCGTAAGCCAACATCGCTAACCGGCCAGAGCGGAAGTTGGTTATCGTCGAAATAAACAATATCCGGATTGTATTTATTGATAAGTTCTATAGTCCGGTTGTAAAACTTTTCGATGTATGCTTTCGTCGGGGGATATACACCATTACCCCATCCCCATTGCTCGGCGTTGAAATTGTCATCTAAACTGTCTTTGCTCAGGGGGTGATTTTGTGCATACAAGTCTTGCGGATCGATACCTTCCCACCATTTTCCTTTTCCATCTGCTTTTGTTAGTTTTCCATCATAAGGAATGCCTGCATAAGGGCCGTTTTTATCTGAACGTTGTGCCACTTCATACCAGCGCCAGGCATGTGTTGCATGAACGCTTACGCCAAATGGAAGCCCGTTATTTCTTGCAGCCTTTGCCCAGCCGCCAATCAAATCTTTCTTTGGGCCAATCTTAGTCGAGTTCCACTGGTTTTGATATTTACTGTCATACAGGTCAAAATTGTCATGGTGATTGGCAAGGGCCATAAAATACTGCGCGCCTGCACTTTTATACAAACTCACCAATTCTTCAGGATTCCAGTTCTCAGCTTTCCATACATTGATCACATCTTTAAATCCGAACTTTGAGGGATGGCCATACTTCTGAAGATGAATTTTGTACTGCCATGAGCCTTCCTGGTACATGCCCCTCGCATACCAGTCGCCTGCTTCGGGCTGGCATTGAGGGCCCCAGTGTGCCCACATGCCCAACTTGGCATCACGAAACCATTCGGGTGTTTTATAATTTTGCAACGATTCCCATGTGGGTTTGAATGGGCCGTTTGCAATCGGCTCATTTAATTGGTCGTTATAAAAGCTCTTGCCCAATGCTCCCGATAACCATAAGGAGGACAAGGTAGCGGCAGTTCCTTTAATTAATGTTCTGCGTTTCATTCTAAAAAGTTTATAAGTGCTTGCCGATTCACCGGCTATAATTACAATCCGAAAATTTTATTCATCAAAACCCATTTTTCTCCCTCTTTTGCCCATGGCAATGGTTGCTGAAATTTCCACATCAGTTGTTCCCATTCCTGAACTTTTTGATTGGAGTCGTCCATAGCCGCTTTGCGTTCGAAGCTAAAACTGTCATCGGTTTCCATGATCATGAACAACCGGTTTCCAGTCCGGTAAATTTCCATATTGTGGATACCCGAATCAGTAATGCTTTTAATGATCGCGGGCCATGCATTTTCTTTTTTGTGCCAGCTTTCATATTCGGCAATCAGTTCCGGATTGTCCAACAGGTCAACGGCGAGGCAATATTTTTTCATTTTTATTGAACGATTAATTTAAGGGCGAAAAATGATCAAACTATTTCCACCATTGCTTTTATTACCCCTCTGGCTGGATTCAACCACCCTTCAAATTCATCTTTCACCTCGTCAAAAGAAACCCGGTGTGTGATGTAGGTGGTTGGATCAACTAATTTTGTTTTCATAGAAGAAATCACATGCTCAAAATCTTCTCTGGTTGCATTCCGGCTGCTCATGAGTGTTGCTTCCCGTTTGTGAAACTCAGGATGGCTGAAACAGATCTCTCCTTTCTGCAATCCTATCAAAACATATCTTGCCCCATGGGCCATGTATTGAAACGCATTGTTGATGGCTTTTAAATTTCCGGTTGCATCAATTACCACTGATGGCATGTCATCATTTGTGATAGATTTCAATTGTGCCATTACATCAGGGTCCGTTGCATTAACAATATGCTCCACTTTTAACTTTTCCTTGCAAAACCGCAATCGTTCGCTATTGACATCAAGGGCGATCACTTTTGCTCCCGCAATCCGGGCAAACTCCATGGTTCCCAGCCCGATGGGGCCGGCGCCTATTACTAAAACAAATTCATCTTTTGTTACCCCTGCTCTTTTTACGCCATGTGCGCCAATGGCTAAAGGTTCAATTAATGCTAATGCATCAAAGCTTAGCCCTTCACCATGAATTAAAGAATAGGATGGAACGGAATAATATTCGGCCATTCCTCCGTCCTGATGCACACCGCACACTTTAATATTCACGCAGGCATTTTGTTTTCCATTACGGCAGGCAATACATTTACCGCAATAGAAATAGGGGATGAAGGTCACGCTTTCGCCGATCTCGAAGTCCGGGGCATCGTCGAGTGCAATTAATTCGCCTGAAAGCTCATGACCTAAAATGCGTGGATATTCAAAATACGGCTGCGTTCCTTCAAAGGCATGCAAATCGGTGCCGCAAATTCCAATTCGTTTAATTTTTATGATGGCTCGTCCAGGTTGCAGTTGTGGTATTTCCCCGACGCCATATTTAAACTCACCAGGTTTTGTGCATACTAAATTTTTCATATTCCTTCTGTTAATCTTGTCATGTGGTTTCCTGTGGAAGCCGGGAAACAAAATCCACCTCAATTAGTTGATTGTTTTTTTATTCCCGCCAAAATTGGAAGGGATATTTAAATATCGCTACATTTTTGTGAAATGATGTATTCATATTGTACACTTATAGTCGGCGAAATTGGCTGGGAACAAATTTATTGATCAGCCCTGCGTTAATCATTGTATTAAATAGACTTTGTTTTATATAAATCCGACTTTTTGCGATCTTTGAAGTTCATACTATGA
>Ga0206955_1028_pt3 | contig 37200 bp, 24 predicted proteins | sample Alteio_BWOrgHeat_34_FD_153247 | JGI IMG/M metagenome (GOLD analysis project Ga0206955, IMG submission 153247) | Enriched cells from forest soil in Barre Woods Harvard Forest LTER site, Petersham, Massachusetts, United States -... | ecosystem: Environmental > Terrestrial > Soil > Temperate forest >...
GGCAGTGGCCACGGTTTGTGAGGCTGGAGTTTGCGTGACACCAAAGAAGCTTAAATCATAGTACGCACCTGAGTAGACAATAAAGTTTTGGCCTGTGGTCGGTAAGATGCTGGCCGAAACATTGTGACTTTGGATGACATCAGAGTACAGTGATTGGCAACCTGTGTAATTAAAGTTTCCTGGAGCCACTTTAGAATCAGAATAGCCCGAAGGAAAGCAAGTGCTATCTGTAGGTGCTTGTAACATGCTGGCATAAGCTTGATCCTGACCCAAGCCTAAGAAGCTTTGTACAAAGATCGTATAGGACTGGCCATTGATCTTAAAATGTAATTCATTATCAGGATGGCTTGTATCGGTAGTAGCAAAAGCAATCTGTGTGGAAGCTCCACCCATATCAATACTACCCACGGTAGGTGTTTTATTTTGGAAAGTTTGTGACAAGTAGTTGACTTCAACCCAGCCGTATAAAGCTTCAACACGCCCAGGAATTGTTGTAATTTGATCAATACGAAACTGTGTATTGTTCTGAATATAGCTAGTGACGCTGGCATAGATTTGTTTTTGCGTATCTTGAGGAAGTAAACGCATACCGGCTGTAGCAAGTACATTGATGCTCACCATACGCGGATCAATATTATTTTGAGCTAAGACTTGTAAAACATCGGCAATAGGCTTGCTTAAAGATGCCCCTGCATTTTGTGGGTTCGCTTCATAAGAAGACAGACCTGGTTTAACATTTTCATTAAAAAGTTCAGTCACAGTCGGAACTGTCAATGAAGTTGAAAATTGATACAAGTGCAAGCGCGAACCCGAACTACCTGCATCGACAATAATGGCGTAATGGCTAGTGGCTGCTAAGCTGGCTTGGCTGGCGCAGAGTAAAAGCAGAGTTAAGACAAACTTATAGATGCGGTTCATTTGGGTTCCTCAAGGTTTTATATAGTTTTGAAATTCTAGCAAGAGAAGCTTAAGGAAACCTTAAATTTCAAAGAGTTGCTGGATTAAAATGCATGGGTTGGGAGTAATCTGGCAATCTGCTGCTAAATCATTGAATTTTTGCGCAATGGCAAGAGTTGTGCACAGCGCCAAAAAATGCACTTGGGAATGGATTATGGCTTTTGGGGAAAAGTCTTGATTGGGCTGGGTTGCTCTAAGTCATTGAATTTTATATTATTTACTAAAATTCAAGCAAGTTAAAAAACTTAGCATTTAGCTAGGCTGATGTAAGCTTAAGCCGCTTTTGTAGAGCTTAACCACAATCTTATCCACAGAAACTGTGGGTAAGTTAATAGTTATTTAAAAACACCCCCCTTCCCAGCCTTCCCCCACAAGGGGGGAAGGAGCTACGTACGAAATAGTAAGATGTAATAAACGCCAGCAAGAAAGCTCCTTCCCCCCTTGTGGGGGAAGGCTGGGAAGAACATAGGTTGGGCACATGTGCCCAACACCCTACTATGTTGGGTTTCGCTGCGCTCTACCCAACCTACACCTTCCCCGAGAACATAGGTTGGGCACATGTGCCCAACACCCCACTATGTTGGGTTTCACTGCGCTCTACCCAACCTACACCTTCCCCCCAGGGAGGTAATCAGCATATAATAGAAAAAATGACGCCTCTCAAGGAGTTTCAATGGCTATAATGGATGTAGCAATTCTCGCCCTAGCTGTCTTAGGATTCGCCTTTTTCCGTAGCCCGGCCTTAGTTTGGACAATCGGCATGGCCATCGTTCTAGTGGGTATTTCCAAATTCGGCCATCTGCAGATTATCAGCTTAATCATCATTTGGTTGCTCTATCTACTCGCTACCGCTTTTGCAGTATTCAAAGGCCTAAGACTTCGCTACATCACCCAACCCCTAATACAAAAATTACAAAAACTTCTCCCCGCCATCAGCGATACAGAAAAAGAAGCCATCGATGCCGGTGATGTCTGGTGGGAAAAAGATTTATTCTGCGGCCGACCCAAATGGCGAAAACTATTTGCCATCAAAGCACCTGAACTCACTGTCGAAGAAGAAATCTTCCTCGATAACCAAGTCGAGACCTTATGCAGCATGCTGCAAGATTGGGACATCTTTAATAACGCCCACAATTTATCCGATGAAACGTGGAACTATCTCAAAAAAGAAAAATTCTTTGGCATGGTGATTTCTAAAAAATACGGCGGCTTAGGTTTTTCCGCACTGGCTCATTCCACCGTCGTCGCAAAAATTGCAACCCGCAGTCTAAGTGCTGCTGTGAATATGATGGTGCCCAATTCCTTAGGCCCCGGTGAATTACTTACGCATTACGGAACGGAAGAACAAAAGAACTATTATTTACCGCGTTTAGCGCGCGGAGAAGATATTCCCTGCTTTGCATTAACCGGCCCTGAAGCGGGCAGTGATGCAGGTTCTATCACCGATTTCGGTATTGTTTGTCGCGGCAAATTTCAAGGTAAAGAAACTGTAGGTATCCGTTTAACTTGGGAAAAACGTTACATTACCTTAGCACCCATAGCCACAGTGCTAGGTATCGCTTTTCGATTATACGATCCCGATCACTTACTCGGCGACAAGGAAAACTTAGGCATCACCTTATGTCTAGTCCCCACCAAACATCCCGGTGTTGAAATCGGCCTCAGACATTTACCTTTACACTTAGCTTTCATGAACGGCCCCACACGCGGCAAAGACGTCTTTATTCCCCTCGATTGGATCATAGGCGGAGTCGATATGGCAGGGCAGGGCTGGCGTATGTTGATGGAATGCCTCTCAATAGGACGTGGTATTTCACTTCCTGCACTCAGTACAGCTTGCGGTGTTTTATCGTATCGCATGACGGGCGCTTACTCGCGTATACGCCGACAATTTGGAACCTCTATATCGAATTTTGAAGGCGTAGAAGAAGCCTTAGGTAATATCGCAGGGCTTGCCTACACCTTAGAAGCCTCACGCGTCATGACCGCGGGTGCCGTCGATTTAAAAATTCGTCCTGCCATTACATCAGCCATTGCCAAATATCATATGACAGAAATCGCGAGACAAATTATCAATCACGCCATGGATGTGCACGGTGGTCACGGCATACAAACAGGCCCACGTAATTATTTAGCGAATGCTTATATTTCCATCCCTTTATGCATTACCGTTGAAGGGGCAAATATTTTAACGCGTAATTTAATTATCTTTGGCCAAGGCGCGATACGCTGCCATCCTTATATTTTAAAAGAAATCGAATTACTCTCGTCCGATAGCCCAACACGAGATACCGAACTTAACCAAGTGCTATTTGCGCATATCGGTTATGTGGTAAGTAATGTTGCCCGTAATTTATGGCTAGGCTTAACAGCAGGAAAATTATTATTTGTACCCGTGCGTGGTTCAACCAGCCGCTATTACCGTCAATTAACTCGCATGAGCTCAGCTCTAGCCTTATTTTCAGATATAACCATGATGTTATTAGGTGGCAATTTAAAACGTCGCGAACGCATTTCAGCACGCTTAGGGGATGTTTTAAGCGAATTGTATTTGGCTTCGACGGTATTAAAATATTTTCGTGATCAAGGTTCGCCAGCCACTGATTTACCTTACGTACGTTGGTCAGTAGAAATGTGCTTGTATCGCATTCAAATAGCCTTTGATGAATTAGTTGATAATTTCCCGCAAAAATGGTTGGGCAAGATCCTGCAGATTTTGATTTTCCCTTATGGCAGAGCGTATCGCAAAGCGTCTGATGCCTCTTATCATAAATTGATGAAGTCCATGCTGGCGCCGTCTGAATTACGCGATCGCTTAACACAGTATTGCTATATCAGCTCTGATCCTAAAGACTCCATTCGTCAAACTGAAACAGCCTTTGTGATGCGTGAAGAATGTGAGCCTATCATGAAGAAGTTTGCAGCGGCATTGCGTACGGAAGAAATTAGAAATCTGCATAGCTTTAGCGAACAATTGCTCGCACTCAGACAGGCTGGCATTTTAAATCACGAGGAAGCGATGTCATTGCAGGAATACTATGCCTTAGAACAAGAAGTTATTAAAGTGGATGAATTCTCTTTCAATTTATCAAAAGTCGAAAATTAAGGATTAAATCATGGAATCAAAAACACAACGTGATGTCTATATCGTCGATGGCACGCGTACACCTTTCCTCAAAGCGAAAGGCAAGCCAGGGACTTTTTCGGCTTCCGATTTGGCGGTGAATGCAGGGCGAGAATTATTAGCGCGACAACCCTTCACCCCAAGCCAATTAGATGAAGTGATTCTAGGTTGCGTGATGCCCAGTGTGGATGAAGCGAATATCGCGCGTGTTGTGGCCTTGCGCTTAGGTTGTGGCAAGAAAGTACCTGCTATGACCGTACAACGTAATTGCGCTTCTGGCATGCAAGCTTTAGACAGCGCAGTGAAAGACATTCAATCAGGTCGCTGTGATTTGGTTTTAGCAGGCGGTACGGAAGCGATGAGCCGTGCTCCGCTTTTATATAATAACAATATGGTGAACTGGTTAGCGGATTTTTGGGCATCTAAAACCATACCGGCTAAACTAAAACAATTACTCAAGCTGAGACCTAATTTTTTGGTACCCGTGATTGCGATTTTACGCGGTTTAAACGATCCCATTGTCAATTTAAACATGGGACAAACCGCTGAAAATGTTGCTTATAAATTTAAAATTTCACGCAGCGCTATGGATGCTTTTGCAGTAGAAAGCCATCTGCGTCTTGCTGCGGCGCAAGACAATCATTTATTGAACGATGTCTTTCCCGCCTATGATTATTTTGGTGGTGTTTATACGGCGGATGATGGTGTGCGCCGTGATTCTTCCGTCGAAAAATTAGCAACTTTAAAACCTGTTTTTGATAAAAGATTTGGTAATGTGACTGCGGGCAATAGTTCGCAAGTGACCGATGGTGCAGCACTTTTATTACTAGCCAGCAAAGAAGCTGTGAAAAAACACAAGCTACCTGTCTTAGCTAAAATCGTTGCAACCCAATGGGCGGGAGTGGATCCTGCTGAGATGGGTTTAGGGCCTGTGTATTCTACGGTTTCACTTTTAGATCGTCTAAATTTAACGAAAGATGATATCGATTACTGGGAAATTAACGAAGCTTTTGCCGCGCAGGTTTTAGCGTGCTTAGCGGCTTGGGAAGATGATAAATATTGCCGTGAAAATTTAGGTTTGCATAAAGCCTTTGGTCGTATTGACCCCACACGCTTAAATGTGGATGGTGGTGCGATTGCTTTAGGGCACCCTGTGGGTGCTAGCGGTGCGCGTATTGTTTTACGTTTGGCGAATATTTTAAAGCGTCAAAAAGCACATAGAGGTGTTGCGACCATTTGTATTGGCGGTGGTCAAGGCGGTGCCATGTTAATTGAAAATGTTTCTGAGGTGATTTCATGATGACAATAACGAAATACAAAAATTGGCGTTTAGAAACGGATGAAGATCAAATTCTGTGGGTGTATTTTGATAGGGCAAATTCCTCTGTTAATACTATGAATCGTGAAGTGATGGAAGAATTTGCGGGCATTGTCGAATCCATTATGGTTGATACTGTGCATAAAGGCGTGATTATTGCTTCGGGTAAAGAAAAAGGTTTTATTGCGGGTGCGGATATTGCAGAGTTTAATAAATTTCGTGACATTAATGATGCGGTGGCTTTGTTGCGTCGCGTGCAACAGATTTTTGATCGTCTTGAAAGCCTTAAAATTCCCGTCGTTGCAATGATTGATGGTTTTTGCATGGGTGGCGGTATGGAATTATCGCTGGCCTGTCATTATCGTGTTGCGGAGGATAGCAGCAAGACGCGTCTAGGCTTGCCCGAAGTTCGACTAGGGATTCATCCTGGTTGGGGCGGATCTGTGCGTTTACCTAAACTGATTGGTGTGTTAAAAGCGATGCCTTTGATTTTATCGGGTTCGACTGTGACGGGTAAGGTTGCGGCTAAGCTGGGTATTGTCGATGCGGCTGTACCTAAACGTCATTTAGTGAAAGCGGCGAAGTTTTATGCCTTGAAGAAATATACACCGCGTAAACCTAGCTTTTTGCAAAGCATCATTGAATTTCCTGTGATGCGTAAAGTGGTCGCGTATTTTTTACGTCAGCAATTGCGTGCGAAAGTGAATCCTTTGCAATATCCTGCGCCTTTTGATGTGATTAATAATTGGGAACGCTTTGGTTTAGACGGTGTGAAACCTTATGAAAGAGAAGCGCAGACTGCTAGCAAATTATTTTTTAGTGAAACCAGTCAAAACCTGGTTCGCGTTTTCTTTCTGCAAGATCAATTGAAAGCCTTAGGCAAAGAAAGTGATTTTGCGCCTAAGCATGTTCATGTGATTGGTGCGGGCACTATGGGCGGTGATATTGCAGCTTGGTGTGCTTTTCAAGGATATACTGTCACTTTACAAGATCGCGAGCCTAAGTTTATTGCGCCTGCGATTAAACGTGCTTATGCGATGTGTAAGGAAAAATTAAAAGAGACTAATTTAATTCAAGCCGTCATGGATCGTTTGACACCGGATGTGGAAGGCCGTGGAATTGAATATGCGGATGTGATTATCGAAGCAGTTTTTGAGAATTTAGCGGTGAAACAAGCTATTTTCAAAGATGCTGAGACAAGAGCAAAGCCGACAGCTATTTTGGCGACGAATACTTCGAGTATTCCTTTAGATGAAATTAATACGGCGATGAAAGATCCTAGACGTTTAGTGGGGATCCACTTTTTCAATCCTGTTTCTAAGATGTTATTGGTTGAAATTGTGAAAGGCGATCGTACGGATACGACTGTTGTCAACGATGCAACAGCCTTTGTACGCAAGCTGGATCGCTTGCCTTTGCCGGTTAAGAGTAGCCCTGGCTTCTTAGTGAATCGTATTTTGATGCCGTATTTATTAGAAGCCGTGATTTTGATGGAGGAGGGGATTCCTGCCAGTGTAATTGATAAGGCAATGACTCAATTCGGCATGCCTATGGGGCCTGTAGCTTTAGCGGATACGGTGGGGATTGATATTTGCTTATCAGTCGCGCAAAACTTAGCGCAGTTTTTCCCGGATGTTAAAATTCCGCAGATTTTGCAGGATATGGTGGCACAAGGTAAGCTGGGTCGTAAGACAGGCTCTGGGTTTTATGAGTATAAGAATGGTAAGTTAGTTAAGCCTGCGCAAACAACTTCGGTAATTCCGTTGGAAGAAATTTCGAATCGCTTGGTGTTGTGTTTGTTGAATGAGTCGTTTGCTTGCTTGCGTGAGGGTGTGGTTGCGAACAGTGATTTACTGGATGCAGGAATGATTTTCGCAACAGGCTTCGCTCCATTCCGTGGCGGCCCAATTCATTATGCTAAGACACAAGACATTCACGAACTATACGAACAGTTTGTGCGTTTGCAAGAAACAAAAGGCACTAAGGTTGTTGTTAAGGATTGGGAAGCAATAGATATCTAATTCTTTTATCCAACATTGTAGAATCGTAGGTTGGGCATATATGCCCAACAACCCCTGAGCGTTTTTTGCGAAGTCCATAGCATCATCATGTTGGGCACATGTGCCCAACCTATTTCCATTTTATGTTACACCCCAAACTAGGCCTCTGCTCCCCACTAACAACTCCACCATCCAAAATCGCATCCAAAGCCCCAATCAGATCCCTACCCGATACAGGCTGATCGTTCCCAGGCGTAGCCCCGTCAAATCGCCCTCGATACACACAAGCCATATTCTTATCAAACACAAAGAAATCCGGCGTACACGCCGCATGATAAGCCTTCGCCACATCCTGTGTTTCATCATACAAATATGGAAAAGTATAACCCTGCTTATCCGCTTCCAATTTCATCATATCCGGACTATCTGAAGGATAATTCTTAACATCATTTGAGTTAATTGCAATAAAACTAACCCCTTTAGCCTGATACTGCTTAGCCACATCCGCTAATTTATGTTGAATATGCTTAACATAAGGACAGTGATTACAAATAAACATCACCACAGTTGCTTTAGTTGAAGCCAGTTCACTCAGCGAAACAGAGTGACCCGTACGCACATCTGGCAATTTAAAAACTGGCGCTTTCGTGCCCAGAGGTAGCATCGTTGATGGGGTCTCAGCCATAAAAATATCCTTTTATATTGTTTTGTGAAGTATTTCGGGTATGATTTGCGGATCATTATAAAGGGAGTTTTGTCATGATCAAGCGTTTTACTTTGCGGCCTCTTTGCCACTTAATGTTAATCGGCGGCGCATTCAGTTTAAGTACATCGGCTATGGCTTCTGCGTTTCAATTATGGGAACAAGATGGTGCAAGCGTAGGCGATTATCATGCCGGTCGTGCTGCGGAAGCAGACGATGCGAGCACTGCGTATTATAACCCTGCTGGTATTATCAGAATTAAAAATCAGCAATTTGTTGCAAGTGATGTTTTTGTTTCTTCGAATATTAAATACAAAGGTACAGTTTCTACTAACACGTATCTCTCCGGCGCACCTCAGAATGTAACAGCTCAAGCGGGTGCATTCAGCTCTTTGCCTGATTTTCATTATGTTGCACCTATTACAAATAGACTCGGTTTTGGTTTAAGCGTTGTAGCGCCTTTTGGTTTGAAAACTAATTACGGCCGTGGCACAGCCATTCAATATGCAGCGACGATGACACGCTTACAAGTTGTGGACGTGAGCCCTGCTTTAGGATTTAGTATCACACCGCAGATTTCTGTGGGTGCGGGTGTGGATGCGCAACGTATGGGTGGTGAGTTTGATCAAGTGGGTACGATTGGGCCGGGTACGGATTCAGATGGTAAAAGCAAGGGCTGGGATACGGCTTGGGGTTATCATGTGGGTGGTTTGTATCAACTACGAGATACTACACGGTTTGGTTTAACGTATAATTCACAAGTGGTCCACCATTTGCGTGGTAATAGTTACTTAGTGGGGCCCGTGGCAGCTACGGCTAACTTTATCGCAGGTATTCCGGGCAATGCGATTGTTTCGGGCAATACTAATGTGCATTTAACCTTACCTGCGTTTACAACTTTAAGTGCTTATCATGAATTAAATCAACGCTGGGCGATGATGGCGACTGCGATTTATACGCAGTGGAGTGTGTTTGAAAATCTGACTTTGAAGAATGTAGCGGCGGCGAATTTAGGCGTAGTGGGTGGGACGGTTGTTCCTGTACCTAGTACGAATACGACGGTGAATATTCCTACGCATTATCGTAATACTTGGAATGTGTCTTTGGGTACGGAGTTTCATGCGACAGATAAAGTGACTTTACGTTCTGGTATTGGTTACGATCAATCGCCGGTGACGAATACTTATCGTAATTTGCAAGTGCCGGATAATGATCGTTATGCTTTGGCATTTGGTGGTCATTTTCAAGCGACTAAGGCTTTGGGCTTTGATTTGGGTTGGACGCACTTATTTGTCTTTAACCGAACTGTAGTCAATCCGCCTGCACAGGCTGTTGGGGCTCAAGTGACAACGATAAATGGCACAGTGAATACGAGTGCGGATGTAGTGGGTATGCAGGTGACTTGGAATATTGCATAGGTTGGGCACACGTGCCCAACAAACAGCTGATTGTTGGGCATATATGCCCAACCTATATTTACTTTACCTCTCCAGCAAGGGGAGAGGTAAGAGCTGTAATCAGTTGATAATTAAATAATTATACTTCTTTGCTCACACCAACCCCCAATCCAAATATTTCAAACCCCCGTACTTATTTCTTCCAAATTTAAGAAAACCTTAAGCTTTCCCTGTTAAACTCCCCCCAAATAAGTTATCAACGTGGGCACACAAAACGAGGGCTGGTTATGTCAATTATTGCTTGGTTACAACAGAATGCAGGTTCATTCTTTAAAACTGGATATCATATTGCTAATCAGTGGGAAGAACCTGTAGCTAATAACTTTGCTGGCATTGATAGAAGCCAATGGAAAATTTTATCAGGCTCAGGCTACTCTGAAATTAACTCTATTTACGGTCACCGTATAACATCTGTCACTTTAAAAAATAGAATTAATGAAATTTCAAATACTTATGAACAAAGAAAAGCAATCAGCGTGATAGATGGTCAAAACAAACAGAATGCATTTCATTTCATGTTCTCAAATAAAGTGTACTCCGGGGTGTATTCCTCGATAATATACACAACAGTGCTTGAGCTTGCGGCGCGTACAAGCTTTCAAAGTGCACAATTAAAATCTGCAAACGAGCACATTGCTGAACAACAACCCTTATTAATCGATGAGTTACTTGCCCCGTTTCAAGATCAAGAAGCGACCGAAGACTTAGTCAGCGCCCTGAGTGCTCTCGATGCAGAAGGTAATACACCTCTCCATTGTCTAATAAAAATGGGTGACATCTCTAAATACCCTAATTTTATTGCTAAATTGGCCAGCTTATCGATTGAAAATAAAGAAAAAATTCTTCTTAAAAAAGACAAAAACGGTCAAACAATATTTCATATATTAGCGAATCTCTCTAGTTATCCTGATGAAAAGATGGCCGGTGAAGAACTTCTAAAAAAAGCATTTTTCTCACCTGAGCAAGTTGATAAAAACGGTAATTTACCATTGCATATTGCATCTGAATCAAGAACAAAACGTTTAGATAAAATCAAAATCATGTGTAAAAAACTGAATCCATCTATTTTATCAATTGATTCAGATGCCAAGGGAGAACCTGGAGATACCTTAACAGGAGAAGAGAAAGAGACTCCCGCGATGGTTGTTGCTTTCCAACAAAACCCTATTAGCAAAAAAAATCCTTTCCATCTGACTTGTCAATCGAGAAGCGACACTGCATTAGATGATATTCATGTATTTAAGATCATGAGAGAAACACTTCCAAAGAAGATGTTTATCAAAAAAATGATGGAGCAAGATAACTTAGGCAATACACCTTTAGTTTATGCTATTCAAGCTAATGAACATAATATTGTTGAAGCCATTTTTAAAGACTTAACTCCCCAAGAGAAATCTCAGGTAGCTAAGATTGCTAATAAAAAACAAGAGACATCTTTGCATTTTGCTCGCCAATATGGCGATGAAAGAATGCTTGAGATGATCACTGGGGCATTAGGTATTACTGAATTACACCATATACAAAAAAATTCGTCTAACCTACCAAAGACTTCTCTTTCTGACAAAATGACTCCAGAAGCTTATGAGAATAAGATAAACGCACTGGGCAATGTCATGCGAACCATTGATTACTTTATTAAAACCAAAATAGATAAAGACTATAATGCACGATTAAATGACTTTATCGAGTGCCTGGAAGCGCGCGTTAATGGATTACCGTTACCGATAGAAAACGAAAAATTTAAGGCAAAAAAACATGTTATCTATAAGGGATCCGAGAGATATCATAATCTTCGCAAGGGTTTCATTCACATCACTCAAGCTGAAATCGATGAATGCAAAGCGTACTATGAAAAAAACCCTCCTGTAAAAGATAAGGCTAAGAATGCGGTTATTTGTCGGATTTTGAAAATCCAACCTAAGAATGTTGCGGATGCGAAAGAAGGCGATACAGAAGGATGTTCAAAAGAGGGGACTTTACAAATACTAACAAGTCTTCCTGAGGGAGCGGCTCACCCAAGTGCACCGCCAGCTGAAATTAGCAATTCTAATAGCCATGCAGATTTACCACCACCTGCATATTATAGCTCTAATCCATCAGCAGCGAGTAGCGCATCACCTACTTATGCACCTACTAATCTAACTGGTAGTAATGCATACCCTAGTCTGGATGTGAATTCTAGCTCTAGTCCTAGCTCGGCATCTAAGGATGGAGAGACAAAACCTAAAACTGGGCTGTTGAATTTTAGTTGGCTTGAAAAAAGAAGAGCAAAAAAAGCTGCCGCTGCCGCTCAAAAGGAACTAGAGAAGCCATTAACAAGCTCAATGTAGATAATAGGTTGGGCACATGTGCCCAACAACACGTAGATCGTTGGGCATATATGCCCAACCTATGTAAATTTTTTTAAATTAAATAGAGAAAACGAGGCCTTATCATGAGAATTATAGATTGGTTAAGAACAAACAGTGGGGAGTTTTTAGGAAAATCCCTTGTATTGGCAAAAATTTCAACTGACAGCCACTGGCATCTTCATACGTCTTCGGATAGTGGTCTTGATAGTGCTTATAGAGATAATCATGTTTATGAACATAAAGTTAGCAAAAATGCACTCAATTTTCAGATAACAGCTATCCCTCGTGTGGACCTTCAAAGAAAAGCTATTATTGAAACTGACAAAGGAATTAAGACGCGCCTCTTTGATTTTGAAGAAACCGATCAAAATGCATTTCACTTTTTATTTTCAAATAAAATTTATGTAAATAACGATAGTATTAAACACACAGTACCAGAAGGTACTCGTTGTTCAGCTAACGTAGTAGTACATGATGTTCTTGCTTATATACCTGCGTCTGAAAGAATCGCTGAACAGATGCCCTTATTACTTGATGTTTTATTGGTCCCCTTTGATGGTGATGAAGCTACGGCTGATTTTGTTAGCGGCTTTACTGCTAAAGATAAAGAGGGTAACACGCCTCTACACTGCTTATTAAATAACGATTATTTTCTTAAGTACCCTAATTTAATTGCTAGACTCAAAAGATTGCCCGTTGAAGCAAAAGAAGCAATTGCCTCCGTGAAAGACAAAAATGGCCAAACCATCATACATAAATTAGCAGAAGGCCATGAAGATTTCGCTGAAGACATCTTCGGGACTGCTATTCTCCGAAAAGCATTTATTACATCCGAACAGGCCGATGATAATGGCAATTTGCCTTTGCATATTGCATGCCAAACCATTGTTAATCGCTTTGATAAAGTAGGATACATCTGTCAAAGTCTGAATGACGATGAAAAAGAACCTACTGTCGAAATAAAAGCGGGTGCAACGAGTGAAGAGGCTGAAGGGAAAACTTTGCCTTCCCCAGTTGATGTTGCCTTTAAGCAAAATAGGACTTATAGACAAAATCCATTTCATATCATTTGTAAAAATGGCGCTAATGAGAATAAAGATGATCTCCCTGCCTTTAGAAGCATGAAAGCTGTTCTCACAAATGAACAGTTTATTAAAAAAATGATGGAACAAGAGACTCTGGGCAATACACCTTTACATTTTGCCATTAAAAAAGGCAATACTAAAATGGTTGCTGAAATATTTAAGGATTTGAGTCCAGAAGAAAAAAGAGAGCTTGCTAAAATCTCCCTTAATAAAAAAGAAACTACTTTGCATCTTGTTTGCAAGCATGGTAATGCAAGAATACTTGATTTGATTGCTGATGCGCTAGGTTCTCTGGAATTATATCAAATACAAAAAGAGTTTCCCAATTTATCAAAGTCGCTAAGGGTATTGCCAAGCTTTGACTCGGTCACTCAAGCTATCTTCAATGATAAAATGGAAAAGTATAGTAATTTATTAAAAGGTATTCATTACTTTATTGATAAAGTAGTGGTTAGAAGTAAAGATAACTTTAACGCGCGATTAGAGGATTTTATTGCTTGCGTACATCAGCGTAAAGCGGGTATGCCTATATCTATAAACTCTCAGTTTGAAGCAAAAAAACGCTTGAAATTATACCAGGGGTCTGCGAACTATCATAATCTTCGCAAGGGCTTTGAGCATATTACAGTTGCTGAAATAGAAGAATGCAAAGCTTATTTTACAAAGTACCCTTTGAAGGATAAAGCTAAGAATGAGCTTGTGTGGCGTATTTTGAATGCTCAGCCTGAGAAAAAATTAGAGGAAGGGGATACTAATGGATGTGGGGAAGGTGCTGCACAACCAGCTCCTCCTAATAATAGCCCAGCTTTGTCTGTGCTAACTCCACCTTCTGCTCCTGTAGAGGGAGAACCAGGTGAATTGACTATCGGAGAAAACGTGTTGCCAGCTTCTCAGAGCCCAAGCAGAATGTATCCAAGTGTAGCTCCGCAGTATGTATCTGTAGCTGTACCAGGTTCAAGTAGTGCAGTACCTGTCGTATATACAAGCTTCCCCCCTCCTGCTAGTGGTGCTGCTAATTCGAGTTCTAGTGCGGTGCCTAGTAGCTCGAAAAAAGGTGGATTATTAAGTAAGCTTTTTGGTAGACGCAAAGACGATGATCAAAAAGGAGAAGTAGTATTGTCAACTGGTGCGCCGGCTGCTACTTTGCCTCGCAAAGATTCCTAAAATATGTTTGTCATCCCGCACAGCTTCTAGTGCGGGATCAGGTATATTCAGCACCATTATAAGCGTGAGAACGACGACGAAGTCGTCATTGCGAGCGCGAGCGAAGCAATCCAGGCTTTATTGCCACAAGCCCGAAAACCCTAAATGATTGTTCTACTGAAGGGGCAATACTACCTGGATTGCTTCGCTCGCGCTCGCAATGACGACTCCGTCGTCGTTCTCGCGCTCATAATGATGCTGAATAATTACGGAATAACAAAATAGTAGGTTGGGTAGAGCGCAGCGAAACCCAACATGACGCGGTGTTGGGTTTCGCTGCGCTCTACCCAACCTACGGTTTTTTCTACGGTTCTTTCACTAGCTTAACCAATTAGTTAATGCAAGTATTCCCTTCTCATCAAACACCAACCCCAACTTCGTCCTTCGCCATAAAATATCATCCACCGTTCTCGCCCATTCATTCTGCAAAAGATATTTCACTTCACTCTCATATAAACCAAACCCAAAATGCAGCCCCAAGTCTTCTAATGACTTAGCTTCGGCTAAAAAAACCTCCGCCCGCGTACCATAACTCTGCGCATAACGATAAGCCAATCTAGCAGGCAGCCAAGAATATCTTTCCATAAACCCAAGATAGAACTTCTTAAAATCATGCCCCGCAAATTCACCACCCGGCAAAACATTCTGCTCAGTCCAAGCCGGTTTAAGATTAGGAAAGGCTCGACTTAAGCTATTCACCGCTTCTTCAGCCAAACGTCTATACGTTGTTAACTTCCCACTAACCACTGTTAATAAAGTATCATCTTCAGTCAACTCAAATTTATAATCGCGCGTCATCTCTGATGCTTTTACTTCTCTATCTGCCTGCAAACATCGTACGCCTGCATAAGAATGAATAATATCTTTAGGTGAAATCGATTGCTTAAAATACTGATTCACCGTATCACACAGATACCGCATCTCTTCATCACTACACTTCACATCATTCAAGCCGCCGGCATAAGGCACGTCCGTCGTGCCAATTAAAGTATAATCTTGTTCAAAAGGCATCACAAACACAACGCGCTTATCTGCGTTTTGTAAAATATACGCGTAATCACCCGCATAAAGCTTAGGTAATAAAATATGACTGCCCTTGATTAACTTAATTCGAAACGAATGATGAGCTTTAATCGTTTGCATAGCTACTTGAGCCAACCATGGGCCACAGGCATTAACTAAAACCTTAGCTGTATAGTGCTTTTTTTCCTGGGTTAAAACATTTTGTAATTCAATTATCCAAAGGCCTTTTTCTCTAGCTGCAGAGACACAGCGCATGCGTGACATTATAGTAGCGCCATGTTCTTTTGCGGATAGCGCATTTAAAATCACTAACCTAGCATCATTCGTATGACAATCAAAATACGAGAAACCTTGCTTAAATTGCGCTAATAAAGCTTGTCCACGCGGGTCTCTGCTTAAATCGATTTGTTTGGAAGAGGGTAGGGAGCGTTTTGTAATTAAATGATCATAGATAAATAAGCCTAAGCGTATTAACCAACGCGGACGTAAATGCGGCTCATAAGGTAAAACAAATTCTAATGGTGAAATAAGATGTGCGGCGTTGTGTAATAAAATTTCGCGTTCTTTTAAAGCTTTTCGCACTAAGCCAAATTCATAAAGCTCTAAGTATCGCAAACCACCATGAATCAATTTACTACTAGCCGAAGAAGTCGCCGAAGCCAAATCCGCTTGCTCGCATAAACCCACCGAAAGCCCACGCCCAGCCGCATCGGCTGCAATGCCTACGCCATTAATGCCACCGCCGATGATAAAGATATCAAACGTATTTTGCATACTGCGACTCGCTTCTCTTTGGCCTTGATTTACTATAACATTTAGGAGGCGTAGGGTATAGGGTTAGGTAGAGCCCGCTGTGTTGGGTTTCGCTACGCTCTACCCAACCTACGTTTCTCCCGCAAGGGAAAATGATAGGACCGTAGGTTGGGTAGAGCGTTTTTCGCGAAACCCAACACCCATGGAAGAATACAGAAGGATGTGTCATGTCCACTTATTTGCTAGCTATCGATCAAGGCACCTCGAGTTCGCGGGCGATTTTGTTTAATGCTAAGGCAGAGGCGGTGAGTAGTCATCAAGTGGATTTAAAGACTAGCTTCCCTCAAGATGGCTGGGTAGAGCAAGATCCCGAAGAAATGTGGGAAATGACTTTGCGATGTTGCCAAGAGGCTTTGCGTAAAGCATCTGTGAAGGCGAAGGATGTAGCGGCAATCGGGATCAGTAATCAGCGTGAGACGACTTTAATCTGGGATAAAAAAACGGGCAAGGCCTTATATCCCGCTATTGTTTGGCAAGATAGACGCACAGCAGCCATGTGTAAGCAATTATCGCAACAGCCTATAGCCTCAACCATTCAAACTAAAACCGGATTATTATTAGACCCTTATTTTTCTGCAACCAAAATTGCTTGGATCCTCGATCATGTTCCTGAGGCACGGGCTCGTGCTGAACGTGGGGAATTAGCGTTTGGTACAGTGGATACGTTTTTATTATGGCGTTTTACAAAAGGTCAGGCGCATATTACGGATGCGACTAATGCATCACGAACCCTTTTATTTAATCTTGAAGCTCAACAATGGGACGATGAAATTTTATCGGCTTTAAAAATTCCTAAATCGATTTTGCCTCAGATTTACGATAGTGCTGCAGACTTTGGTGTGACGCATGCGGATTTTTTTGGGGCTGAAATTCCGATTTCAGCGATGGTAGGCGATCAACAGGCCGCTGCTATAGGTCAAGCATGTTTTGAACCGGGTATGGTGAAGGTAACTTATGGTACGGGTTGCTTTGTTTTGCTTAATACAGGCACGCAAATTGTGCATTCGCAAAATCGTTTATTGACGACGATGGCTTATCGTTTGCAGAACAAGCCTGTTTATTGCTTAGAGGGTAGTATTTTTTCAGCAGGCACGACGGTGAAATGGTTGCGGGATAATATGCATATTATCGAAACCGCTGCTGAGACAGAAAGCTTAGCAAGTAGTGTAGAAAATACAGGTGGAGTTTATTTGGTACCTGCCTTTACCGGCTTAGGCGCACCATACTGGGACCCTGATGCGCGTGGTGCTATCTTGGGTATCACTCGTCATACACAACGCGCACATATTGCTAGAGCCGCCTTGGAAGCTGTTTGTTTTCAAACACGTGATTTAATGACGTGTATGTTAAACGACGGCGTGCAACCTTGGTCTACCTTGAGGGCTGATGGTGGGATGGCGGTGAATAATTGGTTATTGCAATTTTTGTCGGATATCTTGCATGTGAAAGTGCAGAGGCCTGCGAGTGTGGAATCGAGCGCACTAGGGGCGATTTTTTTGGCTGGCTTGCAAGTAGGCATTTATCAATCGTTGGAGCAGATTTCGAGCTTATGGCAGGCGGAAAAGAGTTTTTCGCCGCAGCGTGAGGTGAATGAGTGTACGGGTTATTATCAGGGGTGGTTGAAAGCAGTAAAGAGGATAGTGACTTAAGCTTTTTCTTTGTTAGAATGTAACTTTTCAGCGGCATTGCGAACACGATCAAAGCAGTAGCCGTCATTGCGAGCGCGAGCGAAGCAATCCAGGCTTTCGCCACAAGCCCGAAACCCCTAAATGATTGTTCTACTTTAGGGGCAATACTACCTGGATTGCTTCGCTCGCGCTCGCAATGACGGCAATTCGCATAATGACGCTGAGTAGTTACATTAGAATAACGTCATATATTTAATTTAAGGATAAATGCAATGCAAAAAAATATTCTCGTAGGTTGTGCATTATTAGGGATGAGTGTTTTGGTTAGCGCGCCTGCGGTGGCTTATAACAAGGCAGGGACTGTGACTTTGACGACGAGTGCGGGGTATGATTTTTTTGCTTCAAGACGGAACTTGCAAGATACCTTTGTTTTACCGACTGTGGCCTTGGCTTATAATATTGATCCGACTTGGGCGTTGGAAGGGTCTTATGGGACGGTGTTGGATACTAAGCGGTCTAATTCAGCGGGTGGTGGGCATACTCGTGGTGGTTTGTATTTAGTAGATGGTCTGTATCGTTTTGAACAGCATGCTATGTTGCAGCCTTATGTTTCTGCCGGTGTGGGCTTATTGTATTTGAATCCGAATGGGACCGATGCGACTAACCAGATGAATGTGAATGCTGGGGTGGGGGCGCAGGCGTTTTTTGCGGAGTCTGTGGCACTGCGTGGGGAAGTTAAGGATTTGTATACGATGGCGGGTGGGAAGAATGATTTGTTGGTGGATTTTGGGGTTAGTTTTTTGATGGGGTAGTGTGGTAAGAGGCACCCCCCCTTCCCAGCCTTCCCCCACAAGGGGGGAAGGAGCTACGGATTAGATAGTAGACTGTAGATTACTTTTCAAAGAAAGCTCCTTCCCCCCTTGTGGGGGAAGGCTGGGAAGGGGGGTGCTTTTAGCAGCATTTACTTTCTATCTTTCATCACTAAAAAGTCCCTTTCCTTAGACCCTTCATACAACTGCCTTGGCCGCCCCAACCGATAAGGGCTGCTAATCATCTCATTCCATTGCGCAATCCAGCCAATCGTTCTCGCCATCGCAAAAATCACGGTAAACATATTCGGTGGAATACCAATCGCACTTAAAGTAATCCCAGAATAAAAATCCACGTTCGGATACAACTTTCTTTCAACAAAATACGGATCTTCCAACGCAACTCTTTCTAATTCCATCGCTAATTTAAAGAAAGGATCATCATGCGCACCCACAGCTTCTAATACTTCATAACAAGTATCTCGCATCACCTTCGCCCGCGGATCGTAATTCTTATAAACACGATGTCCAAAGCCCATCAATCTGAATTTATCATTTGGGTCTTTGGCTTTTTCAATATATTTACCAATATTGGATATATCACCAATTTCATGCAGCATATTTAAAGCCGCTTCGTTAGCACCACCGTGTGCAGGCCCCCATAAAGCGCCTATGCCGGCTGAAATACACGCATAAGGGTTTGCTCCCGTTGATCCTGCTAAACGCACAGTTGATGTCGAGGCATTTTGTTCATGGTCTGCGTGCAAAATTAAAATTCGATCTAAGGCCCTAGCTAATACTGGATTAGGCGTCATTTCCTCACACGGTGTGCCAAACATCATATGCAAGAAATTCTCGGCATAAGACATGCGGTTTTGCGGTGGCATGAAAGGTTGGCCTATCGAATACTTGTAACACATTGCAGCTAATGTTGGCATTTTGGCGATTAAGCGTAATGCTGAAGTTGCACGATGTTCAGGGTTTTTAATATCCAAAGTATCGTGATAGAAAGCGGATAGGGCGCCTATCACACCGACCATGACCGCCATAGGATGCGCGTCACGACGGAAACCGTTGAAGAAATTTCGCATTTGTTCGTGGACTAGCGTATGGCGATTGATGTTTTTGCAAAAATCTTCGTACTCGTGTTTATTGGGGAGTTCGCCGTTTAATAATAAGAAGCAGACTTCTAGGAAATTGGATTTGGTGGCGAGTTGGGCGATAGGGTAGCCGCGGTGGAGCAAGATACCTTCGTCGCCGTCAATAAATGTAATTTTGGATTCACAAGCTGCGGTGGACATGAAGCCGGGATCGTAGGTGAAATAGCCTAGTTTGGATAAGGGGCCTATATCAATCACTTCAGGACCTAAGGTACCAGACAAGATATCGAGCTCTATGCTTTGACCTTCGATGGTAAGCGTTGCCTTTTTGTCCGCCATGACGAGCTCCTTGTGGGGTATTTCTTCACTATATGAATTTGTGGGTGTGTTGTCAATTCAAGCTGTTAGCTTATAGGTTGGGCATACATGCCCAACGGTCTGTAATTGTTGGGCACATGTGCCCAACCTATTACTTCGATGCGATTTTACCTCTCCCCTTGTGGGAGAGGTAAAATCGCATCAAAGTAGACAACCTCAGAATCATAGGTTGGGCATACATGCCCAACGGTCTGCAATTATTGAGCACATGTGCCCAACCTGAGCGCATTTACCAATTCCCTGCAAGCCATTGGCATAATGTTTGATTTGACTCCTCTAGCTCGCTATAATGATTGGGTTTTTGCCTTGATGTACATAATCGGCATAAATCTTTTAAAAACCTCAGTTTAAGGAAACTTTTGGCAGTGAAAAATCATCGACCGAAGAACCTAAATTTGTTCAGTATTCGCTTTCCAATACCTGCTATTGTATCTATTTTGCACCGAATTTCAGGGGTCATCTTGTTTTTAGCGACGCCTTTAGTGATCTGGGCTCTTTCTTGTTCTCTTGATTCCCAAGACAGCTTCCAAAATTTACAGGATAATCTTTCAACACCTCTGTTTAAAATTTTAGCTTTCGGGATTCTTTCACCTTTTCTCTACCACTTCATAGCGGGCATCCGCCACTTGTTGATGGACGTTAATATCGGCGTGTCATTAAAAAGCGGGCGGGCTAGCGCGTTTGTGACACTTATTTTAGCAATCGTAACTATTGTTTTGGCAGGCATTTATTTATGGTGAAATCAGTCTTAGGTGTCAGTCGTCAGGGTTTGCGTGATTGGTTGTTCCAACGCGTGAGCGCCATTGTGATGGCTTTGTATTCGGTGGGCTTAGCGGGCTATCTCTTGTTCAACTCCAATATGGATTTTATCGATTGGCATAGCTTGTTTTCACATACTTCGATGAAAATCGCGACCATCCTTTTTATCGGCAGCCTTTTGTATCACACGTGGATAGGTATGTGGACCATCATTACCGACTACGTCAAGATCACTTGGCTGGCATTATTGCTACATACAATCATATTCTTCACGTTAATCGCCAATTTCTTTTGGGCATTAACGATCCTATGGGGTGTTTAAGACATGAGTATTGCAACACAAACATTTGATGCGGTAATTGTTGGCGGCGGTGGAGCAGGTTTGCGTGCTTCGATTGAATTGGCGCAATCAGGGCTGAACGTAGCCGTGATTTCTAAAGTATTTCCAACACGTTCACACACAGTTTCTGCCCAAGGTGGTATTAATGCCGCACTCGGTAATACCGATGGCAGTGATGACTGGCGTTTTCATATGTATGACACTGTCATGGGCTCTGATTTTTTAGGCGACCAAGATGCTATCGAATACATGTGTAAAAACGCACCGCAAACCATCTACGAATTAGAACACATGGGCTTGCCTTTCTCACGCTTAGACGATGGTAAAATTTACCAACGTGCTTTCGGCGGCCAATCACGAAATTACGGAAAAGAGTTAGTACATCGTACCTGCTGCGCAGCCGATCGTACTGGTCATGCCATGCTTCACACTTTGTATCAGAAAAATATTGAAGCCAAGTCTAAATTTTTTAATGAATGGTTTGCGATTGACTTAGTCAAAACGGAACAAGGCATTGCTGGCGTCATTGCTTTAAATATCGCAAGCGGTGAAGTGGTTTTCTTAAAATCACGCGCAACTATTTTAGCCACAGGCGGAGCGGGACGTATTTTCCAAACCACTACCAATGCGCATATTTGTACGGGCGATGGTTTTGGTATGGCCTTGCGTGCAGGCTTACCTTTACAAGATATGGAATTCTGGCAATTCCACCCAACCGGTATTGCTGGCGCTGGTGTGTTAATTACAGAAGGCAGCCGTGGTGAGGGCGGTTATCTCGTTAATAAAAACGGTGAACGTTATATGGAACGTTACGCACCGCACCTCAAAGATTTAGCCTGTCGTGATGTAGTTTCACGCTCTTCCATGATTGAAATTCGTGAAGGACGTGGCTGTGGCCCTAAAGGCGATCACGTTTTATTAAAACTCGATCATTTAGGCTTAGATATCATTGAAAAACGCTTGCCGGGTATTCGTGATTTATCGATGACTTTCGCGGGTGTTGATCCTATTAAAGATCCTATCCCCGTGGTTCCGACCTGCCATTATATTATGGGTGGGATTCCAACCAATATTCACGGCCAAGTTTTAACTATCGATTCTAAGGGTAAAGACCAAGTCGTTAATGGATTGTATGCGGCCGGCGAATGTGCCTGCGTTTCTGTGCACGGCGCAAACCGTTTAGGTGCGAATTCCTTATTAGATATCGTTGTTTTTGGCCGTGCCGCAGGTCTGCACGTACAACAAAGCATGCGCGAAGGCTTAGGCTTTCTTGAACCGACTAATGCTGAAATCGATAAAGCGATGGAAGGTTTAAATCGCTGGAATAAAAATGAAAATGGCGAAAGCGTTGATACGATTCGTAGTGCACTGCAAAAAGTCATGCAAGACGACTTTGGCGTTTTCCGCACAGCAAAAAGCATGCAAGAAGGCTTCAACAAATTACAAGCCCTACAAGTACGCTTAAAAAATGCTGCAATTAAAGATAAAAGCCAATGTTTCAATACCTCCAGAATCGAAGCGATGGAATTAGATAATCTCATGCTGACTGCACTTGCCACTGCGTATCTCGCAAACGAACGTGAAGAAAGCCGCGGTGCACATGCGCGCTATGATTTCCCAGATCGTAATGATAAAAACTGGTTGAAGCACTCGATTTATTTTGCGGACGGCAGAATTGCTTTCCGTCCTATTAATATGAAGCCGCAGGAAGTAGAAGCCATTCAACTGCAAGCACGCGAACAGTAAGAGGATAAGCCGATGCGTTTTTCGATATATCGTTATAACCCTGAGGTGGATGCAAAGCCACGTATGCAGGAATACGACTTAGATGTCGTAGAACATAATTGCCATATGGTTTTGGATGCGCTTATAGCGATAAAAAATCATTTAGACGATACGTTGTCTATACGTCGTTCATGCCGCGAAGGTGTTTGCGGATCTGATGGCGTTAACATGAATGGTAAGAACGGTCTGGCTTGCACAACACATCTGTCTTCTTTAAAAGAACCGATTGTTATTCGTCCCTTGCCTGGCTTGCCTATCGTGCGTGATTTAATCGTCGATATGTCACAGTTTTATGCGCAATACGAAAAAGTACAACCGTATTTGCAAAACACTGATCCTGTACCTGCTAAAGAACGCTTACAAAGCCCAGAAGATCGTGCCAAACTCGATGGTTTATACGAATGTATTTTATGCGCATGTTGCTCAACGGCATGCCCATCGTTCTGGTGGAACCCTGATAAGTTCGTAGGGCCTGCTGGCTTGCTACAATCCTATCGTTTCATCGCTGATTCACGCGATACACAATCGAAAGAACGTTTAGCCGATTTAACCGACCCATTCAGTGTCTTCCGTTGCCGCGGTATTTTAAATTGCGTCGATGTATGCCCTAAAGGATTAAACCCAACCAAAGCCATCAATCACATTAAAGAATTAATGTTGAAGGAATCGGTTTAGTTATTAACATTTAAGATAAGATGATTGACTCATGGCAATGAAAGAACAAACAATGCAGAATCGCTGGAAAGATTCTTACCTCTCTGGCGGTAGTGATGCGTATTTAGATGAACTCTATGAAACGTACTTAGTCAATCCAGACGCCGTAGGCGCAGATTGGCGTCAGTACTTCGACCAATTAGCGAAGCAGGGTACACAGCAAGATGTACCGCATGCGGATATTCGTGACTATTTTCAGCAATTAGCGCGCCAGCCTTCTACGACTTTTATCATGGGTGGTGATTTATCTCACCAGCTAAAGCAAGAGAAAGTGATTGATATGATCACGGCTTATCGTAGCGCAGGGCATTTAAAAGCAAATATTGATCCTTTGGGTTTATACAAAGGTATCAGCAATCCTACGCTAGAATTAGCGTATTATGGTTTTACCGATGCCGATATGAACGAGCAATATGATACAGGCTCGTTTATGGGTTTAAAAAAGACTTCGGGTTCTTTGCGCGAAATCTATGATGGATTACGCACAACGTATTGTGGCAGCATAGGCATAGAATATATGCATATTATGCAAGCCGAAGAACTGACCTGGGTACAAAAACGCTTTGAAAAAGAATGGCCGAGTTACACACCTACACGCGAACAAAAATTACGTATTCTTGATCGCTTAGTTGTCGCTGACGGCTTAGAAAAATATTTAGGCTTTAAATATGTAGGTCAGAAGCGCTTTTCCTTAGAGGGTGGTGATAGTTTTATTCCTTTGATGGATGCCATCATCAATCGCGGTGCTGAACACGGCATGAAAGAAATTATTATCGGTATGGCACATCGCGGCCGTTTAAACGTCTTAGTCAACGTCTTAGGTAAAGAACCCGCACAAGTTTTTGCAGGTTTTGAAGGCAAAGGTTACGAAACATCACGCTCAGGCGATGTGAAATACCATATGGGTTATTCTGCGGACGTTAAAACCTCCACGAATCCTGTACACTTAGCCTTAGCATTCAACCCTTCACACTTAGAAATCGTTTCTCCTGTGGTACAAGGCTCTGTGCGCGCACGTCAACGTCGTCGCAAAGATACCGAGCATAAGCTCGTAATGCCTTTACAAATTCATGGTGATGCTGCGTTTGCCGGTCAAGGTGTAGTTGCTGAAACCTTTAATATGTCACAAGCACGCTGGTTCTTAGTCGGTGGTTCAATACATATTGTGATTAACAACCAAGTAGGCTTTACCATTAGCAATCCACAAGATGCACGCTCTACTATTTATTGCACTGATATTGCAAAAATGGTGCAAGCACCTGTTATACACGTGAATGGTAATGATCCTGAAGCCGTGTTCTTTGCTGCGCAATTGGCTACTGATTTTAGAGCAGAATTCAAAAAAGATATCGTGATTGATTTAGTGTGCTATCGCCGTCATGGTCATAACGAAGCGGATGAACCTTCAGCAACTCAACCATTGATGTATAAAATCATTAAAGCGATGCCTGTACCTGCTGCGATTTATGCTGAAAAGCTGCAAAAAGAAGGGGTTATAGACGCTAACACTGAAAAAAATATGGTGGATAATTATCGCAAAGCCTTAGATGAAGGTAAGAGCGTTGTTGAATTGGTCAAAGACCAAAACGTCTATGAATATGCAGTCACGTGGGAACCGTTCTTAGATACAAAATGGACCGCGCCTGCTGTGACCGGCGTACCTTTAGCCAATTTAAAAGCCATTGGTCAAGCACTTGATAAACTCCCCGAGGGTTTTGTTGTGCAACCACAAGTGAAAAAGACCTTAGAAGCCCGTGAAAAAATGACGAGCGGCGAGCAGCCTTTAAACTGGGGTTATGCTGAAATTATGGCGTATGCCACATTGTTAGACGAGGGATATCCTATTCGTTTATGCGGACAAGATGCGGGTCGAGGCACCTTTGCCCATCGCCATTCTGTCTTGCATGATCAAAACACGGATGAAATTTATATTCCCCTAAGTCATATCAAACCTAATCAAGTACAAATTAATATTATTGATTCTTTATTATCAGAAGAAGCCGTCATGGCCTTTGAATACGGCTTTGCTGCAGCAGAACCGAATAATCTAGTGATTTGGGAAGCCCAATTCGGTGATTTTGCGAATGGTGCGCAAGTTGTTATTGATCAATTCATCAGTTCCGGCGAACAAAAATGGAAACGTATGTGTGGCTTGACCTTATATTTACCCCATGGTTACGAAGGGGCAGGGCCAGAGCACTCTTCCGCACGCTTAGAACGTTATTTACAATTATGTGCGCAAGATAATATGCAGGTTTGTGTTCCATCTACTCCTGCCCAAACTTTCCATATGATCCGCCGACAAATGGTGCGCCCGTATCGTAAACCGCTGATTGTGATCACACCTAAGAGTTTGCTGCGTCATCCGTTAGCTATTTCTTCTTTAGAAGATTTGACCCAAAAAGAATTTCAATTAGTGATTCCTGAGATCGATAAATTGGATGCTAAAAAAGTAGATCGCGTGGTCTTATGTTCCGGCAAAGTCTATTACGACTTACTTGAAAAACGTCGTGAAGCAAAAATAACGAATGTTGCTCTGATTCGCGTTGAACAATTGTATCCTTTCCCTAAAGAAAGATTACTCGAAGTTTTAAAACCGTATCAACACGTTAAAAATATCGTTTGGTGTCAAGAAGAACCGATGAACCAAGGTGCCTGGTTGTTCACACAGCCTAGCTTATTAGAATGCCTAACTGCCGATCAAAAACTAACGTATGCCGGCAGACCTGCTTCAGCTTCACCTGCAGTAGGCTATACCTCGGTACACTTAAAAGAACAAGATGAATTAGTGGCGCAAGCCTTAACAAAATAAAACTGACTGAAAAGGAAAATCCGATGAGCGTCGAAGTAAAAGTTCCTATGTTGCCTGAGTCCGTTGCCGATGCAACGATTGCAACTTGGTATAAAAAAGTAGGTGACACGGTAACCCGTGATGAAAACTTGCTGGATCTAGAGACGGATAAGGTCATGCTAGAAGTGCCTGCACCTGTCGACGGTGTCATCAAAGAAATATTGCAACAGTCGGGCGCTACTGTGCAAGCTAATCAAGCTGTTGCTATCATTGAAGCAGGTGCACCTGCGGCAAAAGCGGCTACAACAGCAGAAGCCCCTGCAAAAACAGAAAAAACCGCAGCACCCGCTCCTGCACAAGCAACGGCAGCTTCTACCACGAATCCTGCTTTAAGCCCATCCGTACGCCGTGTAGTCGCTGAGCATGAAGTCGATGTCGCGCAAGTCGTAGGCACCGGCAAAGGTGGCAGAATTACCAAAGAAAATGTTTTAGCCTCCGTCGGCAGCGGTTCACGCCAAGAAAAACGCGTACCGATGACACGTATGCGCGCACGTATTGCTGAACGCTTATTAGAAGTCACGCAAACCACGGCCATGTTAACGACTTTCAACGAAATTAACTTAAGCCAAGTGATCGATATGCGTAATCGTTACAAAGAAAAATTCGAAAAGACCCATAATGCCCGCTTAGGCTTTATGTCTTTCTTTATTAAAGCCGCAGTTGAAGCTTTAAAACGCTTCCCTGCAGTCAATGCCTCTATTGATGGCACTGACGTTGTCTATCACGGTTATTTTGATATAGGCGTTGCCGTATCCACCGATAGAGGCTTGGTCGTACCCGTATTACGTAATGCTGATAAGATGAGCATGGCTGAGATTGAATCCACCATTGCTGAATTTGCAGTCAAAGCACGTAATGGCAAACTAACCATGGAAGAAATGCAAGGCGGCACGTTCACCATCACCAACGGTGGTGTGTTTGGCTCTTTGTTATCAACACCTATCTTAAATTCGCCACAAAGCGGAATTTTAGGTATGCATAAGATCGATCAGAGACCGGTTGCGGAAAATGGGCAAGTTGTCATTCGCCCCATGATGTACGTTGCCTTGTCATACGATCATCGCATCATTGACGGTAAGGATTCCGTTTCGTTTTTAGTAGCAATCAAGGAACTGTTAGAAGACCCAGCAAGATTATTGTTGGAAGTTTAAATATTTAATTTAATTGGAATCATACAGCAATGAACTTACATGAATATCAAGCCAAGCATTTGCTTGCACAATATGGCTTGCCTGTCTCCATTGGTGAAGTCGCTTCGAATGTCGCTGAAGCACAAACCATTGCCGACAAGCTTAATACCAAAAAATGGGTCGTGAAAGCACAAGTCCACGCCGGTGGCCGCGGTAAAGCGGGCGGTGTGAAAATTACTTCGACTAAAGAAGAATTAGTTGCAGCTGTACAAGGCATGTTAGGTAAGCGTTTAGTGACTTATCAAACTACTGCTGAAGGCCAACCTGTGAATCAAGTCTTAATCGAAGAACCTTGTGATATCGACAAAGAATTGTATTTAGGTGCTGTGATTGATCGTAGCAAACAACGTGTTGTTTTTATGGCTTCTACGGAAGGCGGCGTTGAAATTGAAAAAGTGGCTGAAAAAAATCCTGAAAAAATCATGTATGTTGCTATTGATCCTTTAGTGGGTGCGCAACCTTTTCAAGCACGTGAACTCAGCTTTGCTTTGGGCTTAAAAGGCGATCAAATCAAGCAATTTACTAAGTTATTACTAGGCTTGGCAAAAATGTTTGTTGAACAAGATTTAAGTTTGTTAGAAATCAATCCGCTTGTGATCACCAAGAAGGGTGATTTACTTTGCTTAGATTGCAAAATCAATATCGATGATAACGCTTTGTACCGCTTGCCTGCATTACGTGCCATGCGCGACACCAGCCAAGAAGATGATAGAGAAAACCGTGCCCGTGATTGGGAACTCAACTATATTGCCTTAGACGGTGATATCGGTTGCATGGTCAACGGCGCAGGTCTGGCTATGGCAACCATGGATTTAGTGAAATTAAGCGGCGGAAATCCTGCTAACTTCCTAGATGTTGGTGGTGGTGCGACTAAAGAACGCGTGACGGAAGCTTTCAAAATTATTTTATCCGATGACAAAGTGAAGGCTATCTTAGTCAATATCTTCGGCGGCATTGTGCGTTGTGATTTGATTGCAGATGGTATCATCGGCGCTGTTGAAGAAGTCGGTACTAAATTACCTGTAGTTGTGCGTTTAGAAGGTAATAATGCTGAACTCGGCGCGAAAAAATTGGGTGAAAGTGGTTTAAACATTATTGCAGCAAAAAGCTTTACCGATGCTGCTAAAAAAGTTGTGGAAGCAGCAGGGGCAAAATCATGAGCGTATTAATTAATAAAAACACTAAAGTTATTTGCCAAGGTTTTACCGGCAAGCAAGGTACTTTCCACTCTGAACAAGCGATTGCTTATGGTACTCGCATGGTGGGCGGCGTCACACCGGAGAAGGGTGGTCAAACTCACCTAGGCTTACCTGTGTTTAACACGGTAAGAGAAGCGTACGAAGCCACTAAAGCAGACGCTTCTGTGATTTACGTACCGGCTCCTTTTTGCAAAGATTCGATTATTGAAGCTATTGATGGCGGCATTAAATTGATTATTTGTATTACTGAAGGTATTCCTACCTTGGATATGTTGGTTGTCAAAGATTATTTAAAACAACATCCCGGCGTACGCTTAATTGGGCCTAACTGCCCAGGCGTGATTACCCCAGGCGAATGCAAAATCGGTATTATGCCAGGCCATATCCATATGCCAGGTAAGGTCGGTATTGTTTCGCGTTCAGGTACTTTGACGTATGAAGCTGTGAAGCAAACGACTGACTTAGGCTTAGGCCAAAGTACTTGCGTAGGTATTGGTGGTGACCCGATTCCAGGCACTAACTTTATTGACGTGCTTGCGTTATTTGAAAAAGATCCACAAACCGAAATTATCATCATGGTCGGTGAAATTGGTGGTACTGCGGAAGATGAAGCTGCTGCGTACATCAAGAAACATGTAACAAAACCAGTTGTCTCTTACATCGCAGGCGTAACCGCCCCAGAAGGCAAGCGTATGGGCCATGCGGGTGCGATTATTGCGGGTGGTAAAGGTACTGCTGCTGATAAGTTTGCTGCATTAGAAGCGGCTGGCGTGCATACAGTGCGTTCACCGGCGGATATGGGTAAGATGGCGGCGCAGGTGCTACAAAAAGTGACTGGCTAGTAGGTCTTGTCATCCCGTGCAGCTTCTGGCACGGGATCCAGCGCCTTTCGTTGGGTTCCAAGGACGTAGGTTGGGTAGAGCGCAGCGAAACCCAACACCATGCTATGTTGGGTTTCGCTGCGCTCTACCCAACCTACATACTGATTATAAAATATTAAGAAGAAGATAATAAAATGCTAGACCCCAAACTAATCCGCAGCGACCTCCAATTTGTCGCTGACCAATTAAAAAACCGCGGAGTCACGGTCGATGTCGCGCGCCTAAACGCTTTAGAAGAACAACGCAAATCCCTACAAATCAAAGTCCAAGATTTACAAAACGAACGTAACCAAAATGCTAAAGCCGTAGGTCAAGCTAAAGCCAAAGGTGAAAACGTTGATGAGATATTAAAAAAAGTAAATAACATCGGCGATACTTTAAAAGCCACAGAAGAACAATTTGACCAAGTCCAAAAAGAATTAACCCAAATTCTAGAACGCTTACCCAATATTCCACACGCATCTGTACCTGTTGGCAAAGATGAAAACGATAACCAAGTCGTGCGTACTTGGGGCGAGCCCAAACAATTTGATTTCGAACCCAAAGATCATGTTGACTTAGGCGAACGCAATAATGGGATGGATTTTGCCACCGGCTCCAAACTAACCAAGGCACGTTTTGTCGTCTTACGCGGTGCCATCGCAAAATTGCACCGAGCCATCGCGCAATTTATGCTAGACATTCACACCCAAGAACACGACTACGAAGAAATCAATGTTCCTTACATCGTAAATGCCGCTTCCTTATATGGAACAGGCCAATTACCAAACTTAAAAGACGATGTTTTCCAAATCCTAAATAAGGACATAGGTTGGGTAGAGCGCAGCGAAACCCAACAAAGCCCAGAAGAATTATATTTAATCCCCACTTCCGAAGTACCCATCACCAATACCGTGCGCGATGAAATTATAGAAGCAGACAAATTACCCCTACGTTATGTGTGCTATTCCCCGTGTTTTCGCAGCGAAGCCGGTTCATACGGCAAAGACACGCGCGGCATGATACGCCAACATCAATTTGAAAAAGTAGAATTGGTGCATATTGTCAAACCTGAAGATTCGTTTGCTGCTTTAGAAACATTAACGCAACATGCGGAAGTGATTTTGCAAAGACTAGAACTTCCTTATCGCGTCATGTCTTTATGCACGGGCGATATTGGTTTTGCTTCAGCAAAAACTTATGATTTAGAAGTTTGGTTGCCTGGACAGAAAAAATATCGCGAGATTTCCTCCTGCAGCAATATGGAAGCCTTTCAAGCCCGCCGCATGACTGCACGTTGGCGTAATCCGGCAACGGGTAAGCCGGAGTTGGTGCATACTTTAAATGGTTCTGCGTTGGCTGTAGGAAGAACTTTGGTAGCTGTTTTAGAGAATTACCAGGATGCGCAGGGTAGGGTGCATGTGCCGAAGGCTTTATTGCCGTATATGCATGGCCTGAAAATCATAGAATAACAACTACATTAATAACTTAACTACACTAATTACCTCTCCCCTTGTGGGAGAGGTCGACACGCGAAGCGTGGCGGGTGAGGGGTGCTTTTGCAGGCCGCTAAAAACACCCCTCACCCGCCGCTTCGCGTCGACCTCTCCCACAAGGGGAGAGGTAAATATAAATAAAATAGGCGACACCCATGATAACCCTCCGCAACATCACCCTCCGCCGCGGAGCCAAAGTCCTGCTTGATCAAATCAACTGGACCATCTACCACAAACAACGCATCGGCATCATAGGTGAAAACGGGGCCGGCAAAACCAGCTTCTTCTCCATGCTACTCAACACCCTACATGCTGACAGCGGCGATATTGATATGCCTAAGCAAATCAAACTCGCTCACGTCGCCCAAGAAACACCTGCCTACGACGACACAGCCCTAGAATATGTCCTAGACGGCGACACTGAATTACGCAGCCTACAACAAGCCCTATTAGTCGCAGAAGAACAAGACGACGGCCACGCCATCGCCAGCATCCATGAACAACTAAGCCAAATCGATGCATACACAGCACCCGCACGCGCCGCACAAATGCTAAACGGCCTAGGCTTCAGCCATGCCGAACAAAATAATTCCGTTGCAGCTTTCTCCGGCGGTTGGCGTGTACGTTTAAACCTTGCCAAAGCCCTTATGAGCCGTTCAGACATACTCTTACTCGATGAACCTACTAACCACTTAGACTTAGATGCAGTAATCTGGCTAGAAGAATGGCTAAAAAATTATCCCGGCACCTTAATGCTCATCTCGCACGATAGAGATTTTTTAGATGAAGTTGTCGATCACATTGCCCACTTACATAATAAACAATTAAAAATTTACGCGGGTAATTATTCACAATTCGAAAAACAACGCGCTTCCGATTTATTATTACAACAAGCGGCGTTTGATAAACAACAAAAGAAAATTGCCCACTTACAAAGTTTTGTAAACCGCTTCAAAGCCAAGGCCAGCAAAGCCCGCCAAGCACAAAGCCGTGTCAAAGCTATTGAAAGAATGGAACTGGTCAGCGCCGTGCAAGCCGATTCACCGTTTACCTTTTCTTTCAAAAACCCAGGACAAATGCCTAATCCTTTATTACGTATTGATGAAGCCACCATCGCCTACGGTGAAAAAATTGTTTTAACCGATTTGAATATCACCATAGCACCCAGTGATAGAATTGCTTTGCTAGGCCCCAATGGCGCCGGCAAATCCAGCTTAATCAAATTAATGGCCCATGAAATTCAAGCCAAACACGGCGAACGCATCGCCGCTCAGAACTTAAGAATAGGCTATTTCGCCCAACACCAAGTCGACCACTTAGTTTTGCATGAAACACCTTTATACCATCTGAAAAAACTCGCTGAAAAAACGCGTGAATTAGAATTACGCTCGTACTTAGGCAGTTTTGGTTTTTCTGGCCAACGGATTTTAGAGCCGATTCAAAATTTTTCCGGTGGTGAAAAATCACGATTGGCCTTGGCTTTAATCGTCTGGCAACAACCGAATTTATTATTACTTGATGAACCGACTAACCACTTAGATTTAGAGATGCGCCAAGCTTTAAGTATGGCATTGCAGGAATACGAAGGTGCTATGGTGATTGTTTCGCATGATAGATTTTTGCTGAAAACCACGGTGGATTCATTGATGTTAATCGCATCAGGCAAAGCCGAACCTTTCGATGGCGATTTAAAAGATTACGAAAAATGGCTAACCAACTTCCGCCGTCAGGAAGCCAAAGGAACAGCTACACCTAAGCCTGAATCTTCCCGCAAAGAACAACGCCAACTTGAAGCAAAATTACGCGAAGAGCGCCGACCTTATTTGAAAAAGATCAGTGATCATGAGATGGCTTTGGCGAAGTTGGAAAAAGCAGCGACGGAATTGGAATTACAATTAACGGATGCTAAACTTTATGACGAGAGCAATAAGGCTGAATTGCAAAAGCTATTAGATAAGCAAACTGATATCATTCAACAGCAGAAAGCACATGAAAAAGCTTGGCTAGAAGCTGGCGCGGCTTTAGAGGAATTTAACAAAAAATAATTTTCTTAAAAACACCCCCCTTCCCAACCTTCCCCCACAAGGGGGGAAGGAGCTTTCTTTGAGAAGGTTGTGCATCTTACTACCCTATGTTCTGACTCCTTCCCCCCTTGTGGGGGAAGGCTGGGAAGGGGGGTGCTTCTAGCACTCTCAAAATCTAAACCATGCAGGAAGCCAAACAATGCATAAACAAATCCTAACAGCTATCCTAATATTTTTCACCCTAATACAAACTACCCAAGCCGCCCAACACGCCATGGTCGTCACCGACCAACACCTAGCCACCGACGTCGGCGTCAGCATCCTAAAACAAGGCGGCAACGCCATCGATGCTGCAGTCGCCGTCGGCTACGCCTTAGCCGTCGTCGACCCCTGCTGCGGCAATATCGGCGGAGGCGGCTTCATGACCCTCCATCTAGCCAACAACCAAAACATCATCATCAATTTCCGCGAACGCGCACCACTCACCGCACAAAAAGATATGTTCCTCGATAAAAATGGCAACATCATCCCTAATAAAAGCAATCACGGCTACACCTCCGTCGCCACACCCGGCACTGTTATGGGATTAGAATACGCCCTCAAAAAATACGGCACCCTCCCACGCGAACGCATCATGTCGCCAGCCATTGAATTAGCCGAAAAAGGCTTCACTCTCACCCCAGGTGACATCAAAATTCTCACTCAAAATACCAATGAATTAAAAAAACAAGCCAATGTCGCTGCTATTTTTTTAAAAAATGGTCGTCCATACAAAGTTGGAGATCGTCTCGTACAAACTGATCTCGCCAATAGCTTAAAACAAATCGCAGAGCAGGGGAGCGATGCTTTTTATCAAGGTGATATTGCCAATACTATCGTTCAAGCAAGCCAAGACCATGGCGGTCTTTTATCTTTAATCGATTTCGTCGATTATTCCGTTGAAACCATGAAACCCATCACGTGTACCTATCACGGTTACACGATTATTTCAGCACCACCACCCAGCTCAGGCGGTATTGCCTTATGTGAAATGTTAAATATTCTTGAATTAGATCAACTTAAAAACCATTCCGCACAAAGCACTCACGATATCGTCGAAGCCATGCGTTATGCTTTTTACGATAGAAATAATCAAATTTCTGATCCTGATTTTGTCAAAGTGGATGTATCTAGTCTCACTTCAAAAGCATACGCTAAAAAAATTCATGATAAAATCCCTGAATTTAAAGCTTCAACTTCATTGCCTTCAATCACTCCAACGACCGAAGGCCAACACACAACTCATTACTCCATTGTCGATTCTGCTGGTAATGCTGTTTCAGTCACGTATACCTTAAACAGTCTTTTTGGCGCTGCTATTATTGCGGGAGACACAGGCATACTGCTCAATAATTCCATGGATGATTTCAGCAAAAAACCGGGAAGCACGAATCAATTCGGTTTAGTTGAAAACAAAAATAATTTAGTACAACCCGGTAAACGCCCATTAAGCTCAATGACACCCACTATTCTTTTAGATAAAAACAAAGTCCTCATGGTCATCGGTTCCCCTGGCGGTCCTCGCATTATCACATCCACCTTATTAACGATTTTAAATGTCTTGGATTTTAAAATGGATATTCAAAGCGCCGTCAATGCCAGACGCTATCATCACCAATGGCTACCCGACAGCATAGACATTGAAGCTAATGCCTTTACCCCCAGTCTACAAAAAGACTTGACCCAACGCGGCTACCGTTTCACCCCACAAGCTGACTGGGGAGCAGTAGAAGCTATTTACATAGCCCCTAATTCCCATATAATAGAGGGAGCAAATGACAAACGCAGGCCAGCAGGCTTAGCCCTAGGATATTAAACAAGGAGTTTTCATGAAATCATTACTAGCCCGATCCGCCATTCTCAGCATTCTAGCTTTATCAGCCTCCACACAATTACTGGCTGTTGCTACAACAACTACAGCAAACTCTGACCCTACCACAATGGAAAAATGCTTTGGCGTTGTTAAGAAGGGCATGAATGATTGTCCTACGCATAGTACGAGTTGCGCGGGTAGCGCGACGGTTGATGGGCAGAAGGATGCTTATATTTTGTTGCCTAAAGGGACTTGCTTGAAGATTGTGGGCGGGAGTTTAAAAAGTAGTTAACTACCGTACGTCATTGCGAGCGCGAGCGAAGCAATCCAGGCTTTAATGCCAATAGAGCAGAACTAGAGCTTCAATTTTTCGAGCTTTAATCAACAAAATCTGGATTGCTTCACTCGCGTTTGCAATGACGGTAACTACAACTTCCCAGCCAACCTCATCCTCACCGCCACATCCACCGTCCGCAACGCAGTTTCTTCCTCACTTTCCACATACGAAGCAATCAACTCAATAGGCTTAGCCGGAAATGACCGACTAAAAAAATTAAAAACATGATTAAATGGGCTCCTTGGAACCACATCCACAAAGTCCTTCATACTATAAGTCAGATCGGAAATATACAGAGCATTTGCTGAAATAACATTCCTAGCCACACACTCTTGCAATGAGTCATCTTGTTTTTTAACAACCCAAAAGCAAGAACGCTGAATCAATTTCATTGTTGCCAACGGAGTAGGGGAATATTGCCCCGTCCATTGATTATCAAATACCAGTGCAGGATCCATAAGAAAAAAATGTGTCGCTCTCACCAAGTACCTTTCTAATTTTCGAGAAATCATATTATGAGGGCCTTCACTCACATAGAAATCATGCAAACTGTTTTGCGATATATCGCTCTTTAAAGCTCGCCCTAAAGGCGTAATTTGCAAAACTTCCTCATCACTAGGCGATGTAATAGAAAATTGATTATACATAACATACCCAGTATTAGTAGCATATACAATAAATGTAAAGCTTATGCCATTTTTCACAAACGTTTCAGAAATGATAGGAAAATAAGTCGTAAAAAAATTTTCAATATTATCATTTTGAAGTGCTATCAAATAAACTTTTACTATTCCATCAATAAGCTTCGCTTCTTCTACAACCCTTTCAAACGAAGAGAGCGGATCTAAAATAGCCATAGAAATAGTATTCTTTTCATCGGTTATGATGATACCTAAGTTATCACCTTCCAATTTTGCAACCAATCCTGCTTGATGTACCATTTCCCCACTTAACCTTGCCATTTCATTAGGGGCAATATAAATAAGTTGTTTGGCTTTAGTCACTTCTGAAATTTTTTCCTCGTGATCTGATTCCGCTGAACCATCATCAGAAAGGTATCCATCTATTTCCTTTTCATCGCTGTCCCTGGAGAGACAGCTATTAACACTAATGCTTTCTTTATCAATATCGTCTACATCATAACGTTGGGAGTCATCTGTATTTTTTATCGATTCAAGATCCGCTTGACTCGGTCTTCTAGACGAAGGGGCAGTACAATGGGTAAATTTGGTTTTTGAAGATAGAGCGGTATCTTCGCTAAGGCCAGTCACAGTAGGTGAGGGGGGATATAATCTTACAGTTGCCATTTTTGCACTCTTAATTAGAGCAATATTAAAGCAATTATAGGGTAAATAGTTTATAAAATAAATCGTTTTTTGCTATTTTCCGAACTTCTTTTCATAACGATGACAATACGGTTCCTTGCCCATCTTATGATAATAATCCTGGTGATAAGCTTCCGCAGGCCAAAAAGGAGCAACTGGCAAAAGCTGAGTGGCTACACGATAACCCATCTGTTTTAGAACATCCAATAACTTGAGCAATACTGCATGCTGTGCATCGTTATAGTAAAAAGCCACACTCAGATATTGCTGGCCCCGATCTGGGCCTTGGCCATCACCTTGGGTGAAATCATGGATTTCAAAAAAGTACTTGGCGACATCTTCGAAACTAATTTTTTTCGGATCAAATAGGACTCTGACAACTTCGTAATGCCCTGTAGAACCACTGCAAATCTCTTTATACGTAGGGTTTTTCGTATGCCCACCTGAGTACCCCACCTGCGCCTTTAAAACCCCAGGTAATTGTAAAAACAAATATTCCACACCCCAAAAACACCCTCC
>Ga0206955_1034_pt1 | contig 36824 bp, 31 predicted proteins | sample Alteio_BWOrgHeat_34_FD_153247 | JGI IMG/M metagenome (GOLD analysis project Ga0206955, IMG submission 153247) | Enriched cells from forest soil in Barre Woods Harvard Forest LTER site, Petersham, Massachusetts, United States -... | ecosystem: Environmental > Terrestrial > Soil > Temperate forest >...
AGGTTCTGGATACAGTCCCCCTGCTTACTACTTCTCCTCAAAAATATCCGGGTTCATTTCACCTGATCAATTTTCACAGCTGGCGGCCTTATATCGATGATCCTGACTATAGTTACTCCCTTGTCAGCGAGAATGTGATGAGCACGATGGAGCTGGAACTATCTGCGACCTATAACCGAAATGAAGGATACAAGCAATTGGGCGTTAGCGCTACCTATGGCGCATTGTTTCCCTGGATCGACGGTGGTTTCGACTATACCTTCGATCGCAATGCTATCTACAGGAACGAAAAGATCTACTGGAATGAAGCAGAAGCAAGCCTGGGCCTTATTGTGCCGCTGAATTTCAGCAGGGGCAGGTGGAATACCAGTCTTGTCGGGGGAGCACATTTCAATATTAACCAGCGCTATTTCCAGGGCGCATTTAAAGACAGCTTCGACAACCGTGCATTTGCCTATGTAAATCCTTATATTCAATTTAGTAACCAGACGCAGATGGGGAAGCAGCAGATCTTTCCCGACTTTGCACAAACGCTGAGCCTTATGCTGAATCAGTCGGTGTCCAGCATTTCCGGCAGCCAGTTTCTTGCTTCAGGTTATTTATATTTTCCCGGGTTGAGTCCCACGCAAAGCCTGGTGTTATCGGCAGCCTTCCAACAAAGGGATAGTTTGAATCAAATCAGATTCTCGAATTCATTTCCATTTTCGCGGGGTTATAGTGGTGAGAATTTTTACAGGATGTACAGGCTGGGAGCCAATTATCATTTCCCGATTTTTTATCCCGACTGGGGATTTGGAAATATTGCGTATTTCCTGCGGGTGAGGGCGAATTTGTTTTATGATTATACCGGAGTGCCAAGGTTCACCACCAATGGGAATGGGGTAGAAGACCAGTACAGGTCATGCGGAGTGGAAATTTATTTCGATAGTAGATGGTGGAACCAGTTGCCGATCAGTTTTGGATTCCGGTATAGCCATCTTTTTGATGCAGATTATGAGGGTCGCGGCCCGGACCAGATAGAATTTATTTTGCCGGTGAGTATTCTTGGGAAATGATTATGTAGCGTATTTCTCGCCCCCCAATCAAAAACCGCGAGTGTGTTGCCTCTCCCTTTCATCTGCCGCGAGTGTGTCGCCAGAAAGAAACTATTCATTAGACCATTTGGCGGCGACCAACTCGTGGCCTTCCTCCTCAATCAGTTTCTCGCTTAAGCGCTGTGTCCCGCAATTACTTTTTGTTAATGTTGATTGCCGCTGCGGAGACACAGCGGGGAAAGAAAGGCCAGTGATATTTCACGCAAAGACGCCAAGATTCGCAAAGACGCCAAGTGAGCACGCTGGAAAAATAAAATCTTCATCAAGAATTTCTTTGCGCCCTTGCGGTCCTTTGCGGCTTTGCGTGACATCAGAGCCAGTTATTCATGCAAATGCGCAATGAGAGTGAGCTTAATTCTTACAAAAATTATCTAGTTAGAATTGTTTTTTTGTTGTCTATGATTGCCGGAGTCTGCTACAACATCGTCAAACTCTCTTCCAAAGCCTTGATCTTCGCTTCGGCATCCGCTTTTTTCTTTTGCTCGAGTGCAATGACTTCCGGTTTTGCATTGCGGATAAATTTTTCGTTGGATAATTTTTTATCGACCGAAACCAGAAATCCACGATGGTATTCGATTTCCTTCAATAGTTCATCCTTATGCGCGCTGTTGTCGACTCCACCTTCCGGTTCAATCATCACTTTTTGCTCACCTATGACAAGAGAGATGAGTCCTTCGCGCGGCTGCGCTGTGAAACTTACATGCGTGGCTTTGGTATTCTTCCTGATGATATCGTAGAGCCCTTCCTGGTTTTGTCCGGTCAGGTGCACATTGAAGGACTGCAATCCAAGTTTGGCTCTGGTATTCCTGATTTCTGTAATGAGCGCCTTGAGGAATTCACCCTGATGCAGTATTTGTGGAACGGCTTCGCCTGGGTTTTCAAATTGGCTGATGCATAGATCATCTCCGGATTGTCTTTCTTTGAGCAGGTGATAGATCTCCTCAGAAATGAATGGCATAAAGGGATGAAGTATCTGCAGGAGTTTTTCGAAGAAGAAGATGGTCTTGTCGTAATACAATTTTGAAATGGGAAGATCCATTCCCGGCTTGATCCATTCGAGATACCAGCTGCAGAAATCATCCCAGACCAGGGAATAAATTGTCTTCAGTGCTTCGCTCAATTTATAATTTTCAAAAAGCCTGTTCAATTCGATGACAGATTGATTCAGCCGGCTCTCGAACCAGTCGATCGCGAAAGAGTGGGATGGAGCTTGGCTGCCATCGACTTTTGTTTCCCAGGATTTCACCAGTTTCAATGCATTCCAAAGTTTGTTGTTGAAATTTCTTCCCTGTTCGAGCGACGTTTCATCAAAAAGAAGATCATTGCCCGCAGGAGAAGATATGAGGATGCCAAAGCGTACGCCGTCCGCGCCGTATTTGTCAATCAGGTCGAGAAGATCGGGAGAGTTGCCCAGGCTCTTACTCATTTTTCTTCCCTGCTTATCCCTCACCATTCCCGTGAAATAGACATCGGTGAAAGGCTTTTTGTGCATGTAGTGCATACCGGCCATGATCATGCGCGCAACCCAGAAGAAAATGATATCCTGCCCGGTGACGAGCACTGTGGTGGGATAATAATATTTGATATCGGCGTTGCCGGGATTTGTAATTCCCTTAAAAACTTCCATGGGCCAAAGCCAGGAAGAAAACCAGGTATCGAGCACATCTTCATCCTGTCTCAGGTCCTTGGTCGTGAGCTTTTGAATTTTCTCGTCCGGCAATGATTTTTTCCCGTCAGCCAGGGCCTGTTCAACGGATTCTCCCACAAATAAATTACCGGCGGCGTCGTACCAGGCGGGAATTCGCTGACCCCACCATAGTTGGCGGGAGATGCACCAGTCCTTAACATTTTCCAGCCAATATTTATAGGTGGCCAGAAATCTGTCCAGGGGATAGATGGTAATTCTTCCCTCTAGCACCTCCTGAAGAGCAGGAGTTGCCAGTTCTTTCATTTTGACAAACCACTGTGTGCTGATTCTCGGTTCTACGACAGCGTTAGTCCTTTGCGAAAATCCGAGTCTTGTTGTGTAGTTTTCTTCTTTTACGAGTAGTCCACCCGCTTTCAATGCCGCCGCAACTTTTTTTCTCGCCTCAAAGCGGTCGGTTCCCACATATACTTCTGCAGCTTCACTTAAAGTACCGTCTTCATTCAGCGTTTCAACGACGGGTAAATTGTGTTTGAGACCGATATTGTAGTCGTTGATATCATGAGCGGGCGTAATTTTTAGTACACCGGTTCCAAATTCTTTATCGACGTATTCATCGAATATGATGGGAACCCTGCGGTGTACCAGCGGAACGATAGCGTATTTACCACGCAGGTGTTGGTATCGTTCGTCCTCCGGGTTTACGCAGACGCCGGTGTCGCCCATAATGGTTTCGGGTCTTTGCGTGGCGATCGTGATATACTCCTGCCTGTCGCCGTCATCGATGAGATATTTTACATAATAAAGCTTGCCTTCAACATCTTTGTATTCTACTTCCTCGTCGCTCAATGCAGTTTTTGCTGAAGGATCCCAGTTGATCATTCTCGCGCCACGATAGAGCAATCCTTTCTTGTACAGATCCACGAATACTTTGATCACAGCTTTATAATAGCTGTCATCCATAGTGAATGCTACACGGTTCCAGTCGACGCTGCAACCCAGTCTTTCGATCTGGTTATAAATAATGCCGCCATATTTTTCTTTCCACTCATATGCATATTTCAGGAACTCTTCGCGGCTAAGCTGGCTCTTTTCGATTCCTTTTTCTTTGAGCATGTTCACAACCCGGGCCTCAGTGGCAATGGAAGCATGGTCACTGCCCGGCACCCAACATGCATTAAAGCCCGACATTCTTGCGCGACGGATCAGGATATCCTGAACGGTTTCGTTGAGTGTGTGACCCATGTGTAGAACACCGGTCACGTTCGGCGGTGGAATAACAATAGCGTAAGGGCTGCGTTCATCGGGTGAGCTGTTGAAATATTTCTTTTCAATCCAATGCCTGTACCATTTCTGTTCAACTTCCCCGGGAGTATAGTGCTTGCTGAGCGTCATCTTGTTCTTACTTGCTTTTATTCCCATTTTTTGGGAATGCAAATTTACGCAATTGAAAAATAAGGGAGACAGGTTGCGGAACGAATGTTGACTGCGCAGTAGATGGCTTATGAAAACAAAAAGTTCCCGCGACGCGGGAACTAAATAAGATGTAATTAACTAAATAGAAAAAAAGCCTACCTGTAAAGCTATGTTTACATTAATGCGTTGATCTTAATCTTATGATCTCTGAGGTGTAGCAAAGTTCTTTATGCAAACCAATACAGGTAAGATAAGAACATCACTAAACCCAGGAAACCAGCAGCTAATAGGGCAGTCTTAGCGTTTTCGCCCAGGTGAAATGAATGCATGATCTTTTTCATACACGAAAATTTTTAAGGTGAAACCATTTGGATTAAATAATAGTTTCAAGGGGTGTCGGAACGAACAACTTTTGCGAGGTTTCTCTTACGATTGTTGGGGAAAATAGCCAGTCAGTAAATCATTGAAAAGCACAAGCTTTAGAACTTTACCTGAACAAATATAATATCTTTTTAGGTCAGGTGCTAGTTTTTTGACCAAAAAATTACCAAAGCATAAAACCCCGGAAACCGGGAGCCGGCGCTCAATACAAAGATTTTCCTCAACTAAGTCAGTGTAAATACGTAAGCAAATAATGTTATGGCGCAGAAATAAAGAACGGCGATGATTGCTGCCATGGTCATTTCTTCACCCGCATGAAAACTGTCGATCTTTTTCATGGATCTTGGATTTAGACGTTTAAAAATACGAATACGATCAGTCGGGTTTTCAGGGGCAGGGGGATTAACACTATCCGGGAAAGGCTATGATTTTCACGGATTTTAACTGCCTTTTGTTACCTTTATCAACCTGATATTCCTGGCCACACTTCCATGTACGCGATTGTAGATATAGAAACCACAGGCAGTTATGCCGCTAATAACGGCATAACAGAAATTGCTATTGTGTTACACGACGGCAAAAAAGTTACAGGCAGGTACGAACGCCTTGTAAACCCGGGAATACCCATTCCCAGGTATATCCAGGCCCTGACCGGGATCACCAACGAAATGGTGGCCGAAGCGCCTTCTTTTGAAGAGATCGCCATGGAGGTGCACGACCTGCTCAAAGATAATATCTTCCTGGCGCACAATGTCAATTTCGACTATTCCTTCCTGGTTCACCAGCTTGCCGCCTGCGGTTTTGAGCTGGACTGCAAAAAGCTTTGCACGGTCAGGCTTAGCCGCAAAGTCTTTCCCGGATTGCCCAGCTATAGCCTTGGAAACCTCTGCCGCCACCTGAATATTGGCATAAATAACCGCCACCGGGCAGGTGGGGATGCCGAGGCCACGGCTCTCCTTTTTGATCTGATCCTGTCTCTCGACAGCCAGGGTCATATGCAGACCATGCTCAAAGGACGGAACAAGGAACAATACCTGCCCGCCCACCTTTCCGCCGAACAGATCGACCGGCTGCCCTTTACGGCAGGTGTCTATTATTTCCATGATCAGAAAGGGAAAGTCATCTATGTCGGCAAGGCCAAGAATATTAAACAGCGAGTGCGTAGTCATTTTTCCAATAATAATCCTCACCTGCAGAAACAGGAGTTTCTCAGGAATATTCATTCCATTTCCTGGGAACATTGCGGAACCGAGCTGATGGCCTATTTGCTGGAATGCATTGAAATCAGGAGGCTTTGGCCCCGGTATAACCGCAGTCTCAAACGCTTCGAGCAGACTTACGGCATGTATGTCTTCGAAGACCAGGGCGGATACCTCCGCCTGTGTATCGAGAAAAGAAAAAAGCAGATGCAGCCGGTGTATACTTTTTCACTTCTGGCGGAAGGACGCAGCCTGATGCGTCGCCTGGTCAGACAATTTGATCTCTGCCCGAAATTGTGCTTTATCCAGCTGGACGATGGGCCCTGCGAGGGTGTCAGGGAAGGATATTGCCACGGAGCCTGCCGGCATCAGGAAGATCCCTTCTCCTACAATAAGCGCTTACGCGATGCCGTTGATTCCCTGAATGAAAGTTTGCCTTCATTCGCCCTGGCGGATAGTGGGAGAAACCGGAGCGAACAAAGTTATATACTGATTGAACAGGGGAAATTTTATGGGATGGGATATCTGCAATCGGATATTGCTGTCCGTGATATCGAAGCATTGAAGGATCATCTCACCGCTTATCCGGAGAATGACTATATGCGCGGACTGGTTTACCAATACGCGGCGCGCTGGCCCGATAAAAAAATTGATTTTGCTTTCAACGGCAAATAGAAGATCCACTGGCATCTAAATTCGACACCATAGCAATGAAAACAACAGGATTTGTTCTTTTTCTTTTTTTCGCCGCATGTCAATTCCATCCCAATCCCAACAATTCATCAGGCAGTGATAGTGCATCGCGTCAGAAATATCCCTCAGACAATATACCGGAATTCAGAAAGGAAATAAAAGCGGAGCCCGTCGCAGAATTCCGCGAGCGTACCGACAACCCGCTTAACAATTGGTATTTTCTTGTAAGGCTTTTTGAAACCGAAAAAACATTTCAATATCGGGTCACCCTGCAATTCGAAGAGATAAAAGGGGAGGACACCCTGTATTTTCCCAATTTTGGAATTCCGCCAAAGCCTGTCATCCGAAAAGGGCAGGACAAGTACTCCTGCATTATTGGGTTTATGGACAAAGACCAAAAATTCCGCGAATACAAGAAAGTTTTTATGAAGGGTGGAAACCAGTTGAAAATTGTTACGCTCAACAGGTATACTGTCGTTACGGAAGACGGAAGTGCCCAATGATCCTTTCGCTATTGCACAAACGCTTTTCTATGGGATCAGCTGTTTCAGTTTCTTAACGAATGCTGCTCTGGGGATCATTTTCGCACCAAGGCTTTCGAGATGCGAAGTGTAGACCTGGCAATCGATAAGCTCGACCTTTTCTTCCTTCAGGTGCTGAACGAATTTTATAAAAGCGAATTTGCTCGCGTTGCTTTCCCTGCTGAACATGCTTTCTCCAAAAAAAACTCTTCCCATCCTGATGCCGTACAATCCTCCGGCAAGCTCGCCATCTAACCAGGCTTCTGCGCTATACGCATAACCCAGGCGAAAAAGATTGGTGTATGCCTTTTTTACTTCATCCGTTATCCAGGTGCTGTACTGGCCTCTTCTCGGAATGGTTTTGCAATTATTGATGACGCCTTCAAAGTCCCTGTTGACAGAAAAAGAAAAAGCGGGCTTCTTAATGAGCTGTTGCATGCTCTTGCTGATCTTCAGTTCGTCGGGAATCAATACGAAACGGGGATCGGGGCACCACCAAAGAATGTCTTCATTTTCGTACCAGGGAAATATGCCGTTGCGGTACGCGAGCAATAACCGTTCGGTGGAAAGATCACCCCCAAATGCGAGAAGGCCATCCGGTTCGGCTAATTCAACGGGTGGGAAATTCAGGTCGTTATCCAGGGCAAATAGAGGCATGAACAAAAATTAGGAAGCGGCAAAATATCATTCAGTCGTACTCAGTTCATGATTCTGCGAGGATTTCAATCGTTGCACCAATTCCCCGTTCGGTAATGGCATCACACATCGGTTTTAATTCTTCGTAAGTGCCTTGTTTCACCGCATATTTGCCCTGTGTGTGAATGATCATTGCGCATTGTTCAGCCTGTTCAGGTGAATGGCTGCAAATTTCAATAAGGGTTTGAATGACCCATTCGAAAGTGTTCACTTCATCATTCCAGACAACGAGACTGTAAGGATGTCCCGATGCAGTCAACAGATCGGTTTCTTCTTCGTTCAGTTCAATGGGTCTGGGATTGTTCAGCTGAACCTGCATATAAGTTTTCTTTGTTTCCATCGTAAAATTAATCAATTCTCCAGGCTAAAGCAAGAAGGGACGCTCGGCGATTTACTGACTTGTCAGACGGGAAATTCATGGCATAAAAGACCGCGATGGGCAATATAAGAGCCTCCAGTCATTTCATTGTTGAGTTTATGCCCCAACCTGACCGGAATAATGGTTGATAATTTTCCGCAAATCCTTGTGCATCCTCATTTTAACCTCAAACATGCGCTGGCTCGCTGTTTGAATTAGTCAGGTATAAATTCCAAGACGATGAGAAGGCTAATTTTAGTTTGTTGTATTTCCGGCATGGCTTGCATGATACAAGCCTGCAGCAACGGAAGCACCGCAGATAATAAGGACAGCGCCGACAGTGCAAAAGCCGTGAATAAGGAAGTCAAGCCCGTTCCGAAAGAAGCATCTGACTTTGCAGTAAATGCTTACGAAGGCGGGATGATGGAAGTGGAGGCAGGTAAACTTGCCTCGGAAAAAGCAACCAATAAAAGAGTAAGGGAATTCGGCGCGATGATGGTGGAAGATCATTCAAAAGGAAACGAAAAATTGAAAGCAATTGCTTCGTCCCTGAATATCGCATTGCCGGATTCACTGGGAAAGGACGAAAGAGATGAAATCAACAAGCTGGCGGGGAAGAAGCAAAAAGACTTTGACAAAGATTATATGGATATGATGGTTAGCGATCACCAGCATGATATTACGGAATTCAGAAAGGCTGCAGACAAGTGCCCGGACTCAACACTGAAAGATTTTGCCGGCAACAGCCTCCCAATGCTTGAAAAGCATTTGGATTCTGCAAGATCAATCACAGGAAAAAAATAACATGAGGAATATCAAAATGGATCTGAGCGACTGGGTCTTGTTATTAGGATTTATAATTATTTTATTTCTTCATTTCGGAAAATAGATCCGTTGTAATACACATGAAAGCGCGATCCGCAAATCGACGGATTCTAAAAATTAGGCCATAGATTTGCCATGATAAATTTAACAATATGGCATTGGAGACGCGCACTAACCCGTATTTAAAAGTCAACAACGATACCGGATTCGGTACCAACCCAAATGACTACGGAGGCAGATTTGTAAATAAAGACGGTTCCTTCAATATCAGGAAAGAAGGACTGACCTCTCTTGATCGATTTAGTGTTTTTCACACTATGCTGAATTTGCCCAATTGGAAATTCATCACGCTGATCGTCGTTTTTTACATGGTCATCAATTTTATTTTTGCCTGTATTTATTTTTTGATCGGCCCTGAACAACTGCAGGGTGTTATTGGCCAAACGCCCTGGCAATATTTTAAGGAGTGCTATTTTTTCAGCACGGAAACTTTCACCACGGTAGGATATGGGAGAGTAAACCCGATCGGTGACGGCGCGAATTTTGTTGCGGCCATTGAGTCGATGGCCGGCTTTCTGTCTTTCGCAATTGCCACCGGTTTAATCTTTGGAAGATTTTCAAGGCCCCGTGCTTACCTGTTGTTCAGTGATGTTGCGCTGATAAGTCCCTACCAGGATAAAACGGCATTGATGTTCAGGTTTGTATCGTACAAAGACAATCATACGCTCACCAACGTCGAGATTCGTGTGAATCTGGGCATGGTGGTTCATGAAAATGGTAAATCTTCTTACAAATTCTTTGACCTCGAATTGGAAAGAAGCAGGGTAGAGAGCCTTCCGATGAACTGGACGGTAGTTCATCCGATCGATGAGAAGAGTCCGCTTACCGGATTTAATTTCGAGGACATGAAAATGGCCGACATCGAACTCTATGTTCTGGTAAGAGGATTTGATGATGTGTTTTCAAATATTGTTTTGCAAAGAACGTCCTACACCTATTCCGAAATAGTTTTTAATCGAAAATTTGTTCCCATGTACCGGGAAAGCTCCGACGGAAAAACGACCATTGTCGAGCTGCATAAACTCAACGCTTTCGTCGAAGTGCCATAGATAAATTGTTCACTGATGTGCTTATACCATTCGATCTTTAAATTTCTGTTCACTGTCGTCCTCGTTGTACTGGCTGGTACGGTCTGTATAGCACAAAAAGGTGTGAGGACCAACTATGATACTACCTACTACCAATCGTATCGCGACAAACTGACGGCACGCGTCTACCTGTCGAGAAAATATACGACGCTGAAAATGTCATCTCCGAACGATGCAATCAGCGAAATGAAATACAAACCCACAACCACCCTTAACCTCGGGGTGGGTGGAACTTATCGTTCACTTACTATCAATATAGGCGTCGGCATCTCCTCTTTTAATCCTGACAATACTAAAGGAGAAACACACTATCTCGACCTTCAGGCACATTTTTATGCGCGCAAATGGAATTTTGATCTCCTGGGACAGTTTTACAGGGGCTTTTATCTTACGCCGTCGGGATTAGGTACCGGCGATTCAAAAATTTATTATGTGCGTCCCGACCTCAAAGTAGGACTGGTCGGCGTTGCGGCATACCGTGCGGTCAACGAGCGGTTATTTTCCTACCAGGCCGGACTTGTCCAAAATGAATGGCAAAAAAAATCTGCCGGCTCTTTATTGCTGGGTGGTGAAGTGTTTTACGGTACGATCCATGGCGACAGCGTGCTGGTTCCGGAAAGCATCGATCCCGATTATTACAACAGCGGGACCAACAAGGTCCATTTCTTCGAGATCGGCCCTGGTATAGGATATGCATATACGTTAGTAATCGACCAGCATTTCTTTATACTCGCTTCGGCAGTGGCAAACCTGGATTTCCGCTATGCGCGCGAACTCAATCCGAATGATCACAAAGACCGGGTCGACTTCACGCCCAATTTCATCCTTCGTGCGGGAGCAGGGTATAATACAGCAAAATGGTGCATTAGCGTCTTATGGATAAGCAACTATACCCACGTGCGCGGCGGAGCCACCGAATATAGGTACCTGATCAACACCGGCAATTATCGCCTCACTTACGCCCGCAGATTTTCGCTCGACCATAAAGTGAAAAAAGCATTGAAACCGATCAATGATATTATTGAACAAAATTAGAATGACGTCAGCGTCAGACTGCACAGTTGCATCGGTATTCCACTCAGGAAATCAAATCTAGAATAATCTTTCTCCCGGAGGCCTGATGCCCAACAATCGGATATAGATGGTGGTTTGCCCACGATGGTGCGTCTGGTGTTCAAATGCTTTATTGATCCACGTGAGCCGTGTGAGTTCAGTGTTCCTGAGATTAATTTTTTCACCCAGTTTGGCCGCATCGAGTTTGCTGATGGCGTCGATCGCATAGTCGTACGATGCGTTGACATAGTATTTGACAGAGTCCGCAGTTTGTGCGCTGGTAATGGTTTCCAGTTTGTCGGGAAAAATCTTTGCCTTACCCGTACCCGCCGAAATTAGATTGACATTTGCCTGGGAGAGATGCAGCATCTGCTGCGCGAAGCTTCTTATGCTGTCAACTGCCTTAAATCCATATTTGTCGGCCGGCATGGTGCTCAAATATTCGTCAGTGTATTCCTTGGCTCTTTGCCAATCCTTTACCATTTGTGCCTTGAGGTCGTCGGCGTTTATTGTAGCCTGCGCGAATAATGAATTTGATGTCAACACGCAAATGGAAAGTGCTGCAACGATCAGCAGTTTCTGAAAATTAGTGGATCTCATATTGATTGCTTTATTTGACGATGGTGAAAAGTTTTCAATGCTCACCCAACTAATCATTCGACGGATTACTATTGCATACTATGCCGGCGTTTCTTCTGCATAGCTGCTCACGGGCTCACAAGTGCAGACCAGGTTACGGTCTCCGAATGTATTGTTTACCCTGCCAACCGATGGCCAGAATTTATTTTCACGGACATAAGACAGCGGAAATGCTGCCGACTCACGGGAATAGGGATGTCTCCATTCGTTCGCACAAATCACCTGCTGTGTATGCGGTGAGTTTTTCAGCGGGTTATCGACTCTGTCTGATTTTCCTTCCTCGATGCTTTTGATTTCTTCATAGATGCTGATCATGGCATCACAGAAACGGTCGAGTTCAGCCTTGTCTTCACTTTCAGTGGGCTCGATCATGATTGTCCCGGGCACAGGAAAACTCAGTGTAGGCGCATGAAATCCGTAGTCGATCAGTCGCTTGGCAACATCTTCGGCTTCCACACCCGCGGATTTGAAAGGCCTGAGATCGACGATAAATTCATGTGCGCAGGTACCGTTTGTTCCGGTGTAAAGAATCTTAAAATATTTCTCCAACCTCACTTTCATATAGTTCGCGTTCAGGATCGCGTATTTGGTGGCCCTGGTAATGCCTTCTGAACCTAACATCTTTATATATGCGTAACTGATGAGCAGTATGGATGCCGAGCCAAATGGTGCAGCGCTCACCGAGCCAAAGCCATTTTGTGTTTCAACACTAAAATGGTTGTTATTTCCCTGGGCCTTCGATCCGGCGAGGGTATAATGCCCTGGTAAATAGGGCGCGAGTTTTTCGTTCACACAAATCGGACCCATTCCCGGACCGCCGCCTCCGTGAGGAATGGCAAATGTTTTATGAAGGTTGAGATGACATACGTCGGCGCCGATATAGCCGGGGCTGGTCAGTCCAACCTGCGCGTTCATATTCGCACCATCCATATAAACAAGACCGCCGTGCTCATGTACGATCCTGCAAATATCCCTGATATCTTCTTCGAACACGCCGTGGGTGGAAGGGTAGGTTACCATCAGCCCTGCGAGCGAGTCCTTGTATTGTTCGGCTTTTGTCTGAAGGTCTTCTAAATCGATATGACCATCTTCGTCACTTTTCACAACTACTACTTTCATTCCGGCCATCACCGCGCTTGCCGGGTTCGTGCCATGCGCCGAAATCGGAATTAACATCGCGTCACGATGATTTTCATTCCTGGCTGCGTGGTATCTGCGAATGGCGAGCAGGCCCGCATATTCACCTTGCGCGCCGCTGTTAGGTTGCAATGAGGTTGTTACAAAACCGGTGATTTTGCTGAGCCAGGATTCGAGTTCCTTAATGATGAGCGCATATCCTTTCCATTGATCGGCAGGAGCGAAAGGATGGAGTTTGCTGAATTCCGGCCAGCTTACCGGGATCAATTCTGAAGCCGCATTCAATTTCATGGTGCAGCTTCCCAATGAGATCATGGACGTGTTCAAAGAAAGATCTTTGTTTTCCAGTTTCTTCATATAGCGCATCATTTCTGTTTCGCTATGATGCGTATTAAAAACAGGATGCGTCATGAAGTCGGAGGATCTTGAAAGGAAACTCGGAATATTATTCAGGTGCTCGTCGGTATTAAATGTGGCGCCCACCTGGTCGATGCCTTCGCTTTCTGCAAAAACTGAAAGTATCCCGATGATATCATTCTGCGTGGTAGTTTCATCAAGTGATATTCCTACATGCTGCTGATCAAAATAGCAGAAGTTGATTTGCCTGAGCTCGGCTACTTCGCGCAATTTTTTCGAATTATTTACCCTGATCCTGAGCGTGTCGAAATAATATTCGTTGAGGTTCGTATAGCCCATTTCTTCCAGCTCCATGGAAAGCGTTTGCGCAAGTAAGCTTACACGTCTTGCGATATCTTTCAATCCTTCCGGCCCGTGATACACTGCATACATTGCCGCCATATTAGCGAGCAATGCCTGCGCGGTGCAGATATTGGAAGTTGCTTTTTCGCGCTTGATGTGCTGCTCTCTTGTTTGGAGCGCCATTCGCAGTGCACGGTTGTCCTGCGCGTCCACGCTAACGCCGATAATTCTTCCGGGCATCGCTCTTTTGAATTCTTCTTTTGCCGCAAAAAAACCGGCATGCGGCCCGCCAAAGCCGATAGGAACACCAAACCTTTGTGCCGATCCGATGGCTACGTCTGCACCCAATTCTCCCGGAGGAATCAGCAATGTCAAAGCAAGAAGATCCGTAGCCATCACTACGAACCCTCCGGCATCATGCACCTGGTTAATGAATGCCCGGTAATCAGGAATATTTCCGTGGCGATCCGGGTACTGAACAATAGCGCCGAAATAGCTGGCGTCGATTTTTGACTTGGCAAATTGTCCGAACACCAGTTCAATGCCCAGTGGCCTTGCCCTCGTGATGAGAATGTCCCGGGTTTGTTCGAACAGGGCATCGTCAACAAAAAAGCGCGGAACCGTTACGTGCTGGTGATCCTTATTTTTCTGGTTAAAGAACATTGCCATTGCTTCTGCGGCGGCAGTGCCTTCATCAAGTAAAGATGCATTCGCGAGCGGCAGCGCTGTGAGGTCGCTGATGGCAGTTTGAAAATTCAAAAGGCTTTCCAAACGTCCCTGCGAAATTTCTGCCTGGTATGGAGTGTATTGCGTGTACCAGCCCGGATTCTCAAAAACATTTCTCAGAATGACGCTCGGCGTAATCGTATCATAATAGCCCTGGCCGATATAATTTTTGAAGACCTTATTTTGTGCAGCGATATCTTTCAACGTACACAGATAGTCATATTCGCTTATGGCCGGCGTGACGTCAATTTCCTTTCGGTTTCTGATGGATTCCGGGATTGTCTTGTCGATGAGTTCGTCTACGGATTTAAGCCCAATTGACTTTATCATCTGCTTAGTTTCCAACTCATTAGGGCCAATATGCCTGTTCGCAAATTCGTTTGCCTGTAGTTCAAATAGGTTCATAACTATGATAGAATGGTCTGGATAAAGATGTGCGAAGTTAATATGAAAATGGGAGAATCAGATTGACTCAAAACCCTCATTAACACGCTGTGGATATCGTGTCAAAACCAGCTTTGTGCATCAACCTCCGGATCATGCAGGCAGTGGGATCATGTGGGGGGAAGAATGTAAATTGTTGCTGAATTCTGCACAGCATGAGCGATATGTTCAATACAAATGACTTAATTTTTAAGAACTGGGAGAAGAAATCGGAAGAGCACCAGAAGCGCTACCGGAATTTTCTAAACAAGGCCGGGAAAAATAAGGTACTGAAACAATTGCCGGCGTTGCATGAAGAGGCTTTTGAAAAAATAAATTGTCTCCATTGTGCGAATTGCTGCAAAAACTATTCGCCCCGTTTCAAAACGACCGATATTAAACGCATTGCCAAGGTTTTGAAAATGAAAGAAGGAGATTTTATTGAAACCTACCTGAAGCTCGACGAGGAAGGTGATTATGTCGTCAAATCCTTGCCCTGCCCCTTTCTGGGTGCCGACAATTTTTGCAGCATTTATGAAGATCGTCCTTCCGATTGCCGGAGGTTTCCTTATACCGATGAAGACGTCATATTGAAACGCCCAAGGCTGACGCTGAAAAACGCCAGCTTTTGTCCCATCGTTTATTTTGTTATGGAAAAGCTGCTGGAAGCCGAATAGCGTTTGCTTTTTACATCACCCCTTCGGCCACCTCTTCATATGTGGCCTGCAATCCTCTCTCGATACCATCACCTTGCCATTCGGTTACGCCGGGAATTGATTTTTCTTTCATCACTTCATCTTTTGTTTTCCCTGCCTTCACTTCTTTGGTGACGAAATCCAGCATTTTGGTAAGATAATCCTGCATGGCTTTCAGATCTTCCTTAGTGCCGGTTACTTTTTCCGGATCAAATGCATGGCCGAAAACAAAAATCGTATCGTTATCAAAAGTTGAAACGGCTTTATCGAGCACGACGATCCAGTTCTTTACCGATGCGCCTGCACTCCTGTCAATAAAAGCCCAGCGGCGGTTAAACATCAGGTCGCCCATGTGCGCAATATTCGCGTTCTGGAAATGAATGATGCTGTCTCCATTCGTATGTGCCGGGCCGAAATAATAGGTCTGAATATGTTCTTTGCCGATCTTATAATCCCATTTATCGTTGTAGGTAATATTCGGATAGAGTTGTTTATCGTCGGTGTTTTGCTTCAGCGCGACAGCTTTTTGATTGGCAAGCGAATTGGAATGCGCAGCTACATCTTTTACAATCCCTTTGAATGAAATATTACCCGAAGTGTGGTCGCCGTGATGATGCGTGTTGATCAGGAGATCGAATGGTTTATCTTCCTGCTTTTTTAATTCATCGATCAGGTGTTTCGACTGTTCCGGAAATTCAGCATCCACCACCACAATTCCTTTTTTAGAAAGAAGATAGGCGATCGTGCCTCCTTTTTCCGTAAAAATTCCAACGTCATTACGAAGCATTTTCATTTTCCAGGGGTTGTCCTGAAAGAACGAAGCCATCAGGGAATTGTTTAAAAGTGTAACGGCGCCAACGGAGAGTGCACCCTGGCGCAGGAATATTCTGCGTTGCATATTGATTTCTTTCTTTAAAGTTATGCAATAAAAAGCTGAGCCATTATTAGTATTCCATTTTTCGCAGGGAAGGGGCCTTGAACCATGTGATGATCACTACCAGCCAGGTCATACATCCTCCGAAAACCACCGACGGTACTACGCCAAGAAGTTTGGCAGCCACGCCGCTCTCAAATTGACCCAGTTCATTGCTGGAATTGATGAACATGGAGTTCACGCTCATCACGCGTCCGCGCATATTGTCCGGAGTTTTCAGTTGCATGATCGTACCGCGGGTGACCACACTGATTCCGTCCAGCATTCCGCTCACCATCAGCGCTGCGAAGGAGAGCAGGAAATATTTCGAAATGCCAAATAGGATGATGCAGGTTCCAAATCCCGCAACGGCAAACATTAATTTTTTGCCCTGGTGTCTTCGCATAGGGAAGAAGGTGAGAAGAATAACGCTGCAAATAGATCCGATATCCGAAGCGCCATTCAGCAGGCCAAATCCCTGCGCACCGACTTTGAGAATGTCGCGGGCGTAAACAGGCACTAACGCAGCAGCACCGCCGAACAATACTGCGAAAAGATCGAGGGAAATTGCGCCCAGCAATTCTTTGGTGGTAAATACAAAGGAGATTCCTTCTTTGACACTTTCCCAGGTCCTTTTTTCTCCTCTTTCATTAAGTGCAGGTTTCGGTTTAAGTCCGGTCAATACGCCGAGTGCCGTCAATATGAGTGCGGTAATCACGATCAGCGTTCCCGTGTTGCCGAGAAAGGCGATAAGAAAACCTCCTATGGCGTGTCCGCTCACTGACGCAGAAAGCCAGGCGCCCTGGTTCCAGGTGGTTGCATTCTGCAGGTCTGATTTGGGAACAATCTGCGCGAGCATTACATTGAATACCGGGCCGGCGAAGGAGCGGATAATACCGGTGCAAAAAATAATTCCAAAAATGCACAATGCGATAGTATGATTATGCAGGTGTCCCGTTAGAAGAGGTGTGGACAGAATGAGCAGCATTGAGGCCGCAAGAAAATAAAGGAACACGCCTCTGAGCAAAAGTTTTTTCTTTTCACTGAGGTCAATCACGTGGCCGGCATACAGTGCAAAAGAGACGGCGGGAATGAATTCTGAAAGTCCCACTATGCCAATGGCCACCGGAGCATTGGTCAGGTTATAGACCCACCAGCCCACAAGCGTGCTCATCATCCGCAGACCCATAATAAACACGAACCTGCCAATCAAAAGACTTCTGAATTCGGCAGACCTTATTGCCGCGTATGGATCTCTTTTAATGAATTCATCGCTCATTTCAATAACGCGTTCTTTATGTTAGCTGCACGGATGCAGCGCTCAACTATGGTAACGTAAAATAGTGTGAGCCGGACTCATAATCTTTCTCGAGTGCATCGAGAATGATCTGCAAGTGTTTTTCATTGCCGAGGAAATCTGCATTTCCTACGTCGATAAAGAGTGTTTTCAAATTGTGCTGGCGGATATAGTTGGTATAGGTTTCCTGGATATTAAAGAGGTACTGATCAGGAATGGCCTGCTCGTACGAACGGTTTCTTTTCCTGATATTTTGTTGCAGCCTGTTGACAGACGCGTGCAGGTAGATGAGGATATCCGGTTGTACCAGTTGTTGCTGAATAATGTCAAAGAATTTCTGGTAGAGCCTGAATTCTTCTTCGGGCAGGTTTACTTTTGCGAATAAAAGACATTTTGTAAAAATATAGTCGGATACGGTAATGCTTTGAAAAAGATCTTTTGTAAAAACAAGTTCCTTCAACTGCTTATATCTTTCGGCCATAAAAAACAGCTCCAGCGGAAATGCAAATTGCTGCGGATTCTCATAAAATTTTGCAAGAAAAGGATTGTCGGCAAACTGCTCGAGGATGAGCCTTGCATTGAAATGTTTGGCCAACATGTGCGCCAGGGTAGTCTTTCCCGCACCGATATTGCCCTCTATGCTGATGAAATGATAATTCATATAATAAGGTCCAGGGTCAATCGCTCCCTGCCATTGAACTATTCCGGCTTCGCAAATCCATGGATGATTGAAAATCTTTGATGATCCTTCCCGGCTGCACAAGAATCCGAGGCCGCATTTTTTTGCAGGGGACCGGTATTGCAAAGAAATGGCAAAGCCATAAATTATTCTATTATTTTTTTGACGGTGAGTGGGTCGGGGCAGGTTCGCAACAATTCTGTGATCGATTTGTGCAAAACCGGATGAATATAGGATGCTGCAATTTCATTCATGGGCTCCAGCACAAATCGCCTGTTTTGAATTTCAGGATGCGGCACCGTCAGCATCGGAATGGAAATTATCTCGTTATTAAAAAACAGGATATCGATATCAATCGATCGCGGCCCGTACCTTACCGCTCTTTTCCGGCCCATCTTTTGTTCGATATTCAGTATATTTTCCATCAATTGAGTGGGGTTTTGAGTTGTTTGCAGCAGAAGCGCCTGGTTAATGAACATGGCCTGATTTGTATTTCCCCAGGGCGCCGTTTCATAGAGCGAAGACTGTTGAATCAATTCCCCACAGCACAATTCAAGATTCGATCTTGCTTGCCGGAGGTGGGAAAACCTGTCTCCCTCATTGCCACCGATCATTAAATAGGCTTTGTTCATGAAATCTCTTGTTGCAACCTTTCAAATATCTTTATTTTTGAAAACAGTAAAAAAATAAGCATGCGCAGTTTTCTTAAATTCTTTCTGGCGGCATTCCTGGCGCTGGTCATTTTTGTTTTTATAGCCATATTTTTCATCGTCGGGTTTGTGGCAGGTCTTGCGACGACTCAAAAAGAGGAAACAGGAGCGAAAGCTGTGCTGGTGTTGAATCTCGATATGCAGTACCATGAACGGACGCAGCAAAACCTGCTGACGAATATCGGGGAGGGTCAGCATGATCTGCCCGGCGTTTATGAGCTCACCCGGTTGATCGAATATGCCAAACACGACTCGGCCATTAAAGGCATCTATGTCAATTGTGACGGCAATCCCAATGGCTTTGCCACCAGCGAAGAGATCAGGAACGCATTGATCGACTTCAAGACGAGCCGGAAATTTGTATATGCATTCGGCGATGTCATTCCTCAAAAAGCTTATTATGTTGCCAACGTTGCCGACAAGATCTATTGCAATCCCAAGGGAGGAGTTGAATGGAAGGGCCTTGCTGCCGTGCTGACTTTTCTGAAGGGTGCACTCGACAAACTGGAGATCGAACCCCAGATATTTTACGCGGGCAAATTCAAGAGCGCAACAGAACCCCTCCGGGAATATAAAATGACAGATGCGAATAAGCTGCAGACTACGGAAATACTCAATGATCTTTTTGACCGCATGCTGTCCAAATCAGCACAGGCCCGGAGCCTGGATACCGGCGTTTTACGTAAATGCGTAAACGAACATTTGATCCGGTACGCCAGCGACGCGTTGCAATACCACCTCGTCGACGGATTGAAATACGATGACCAGGTGAAGAATGAAATCAAAAGCCTGCTTAAAATCGGCATAAAGGACAAGATCAATTTTGTTTCAATGTCACAATATGCCGAAACAGAAGGTTCGAAATACAGAGGTTTGGGTGAAGATCGCATCGCACTTATTTATGCAGAAGGCGACATTATCGGGGGAAGGGGCGATCAGGAACAGATTGGAGGAGACGCATATCGCATGCTGATCGCCAAAGCAAGAACGGACAAGAATGTGAAGGCAGTGGTGTTGCGGATCAATTCCGGCGGCGGCAGCGCACTGGTGAGCGAAGACTTGTGGCGCGAAATCTCCATAACCCGCAAAGAAAAGCCTTTTGTCATAAGCTTTGGCGACGTCGCTGCTTCAGGCGCTTATTATTTGTCCTGCAACGCTGACAGCATTTTTGCAGAACCCAATACCATTACCGGTTCGATTGGTGTTTTCAGCATATTGCCAAATATGCAACGTTTTTTCAAAGATAAACTCGGCGTTACTTTCGACGGTGTTAAAACCGCACCCGACGCGGACGCGCTGACGATAACCAAACCACTAACCCCCATGCAGAAACGATATCTTCAGGACCAGGTGGATACAATCTACAATGACTTCAAATCGAGAGTTGCGCATGGCAGGAACATGTCGATGGCTTTTGTTGACAGCATAGGGCAGGGAAGGATCTGGAGCGGCGAACGCGCATTGCGTCTCGGACTCGTAGACAGGCTGGGCAGCGTGCAGGACGCCGTGGAATGTGCAGCAAGGCTGGCAAAGACGACTAACTACAGGCTGAAAGAATATCCCGAGCCGAAAAACTTTATCGATCTCATCCTCGGCAACTATAAAAAGTCTGCACAAACCAACGCCATCCGCGAAGAAATCGGGGATGAGCAGTATAAAATTTTCCAGAGACTGCAATCCCTGAAATCAATGATCGGCAGCGCGCAAACACGCATGCCATACGAGTTGGATTTTGAATAGAAATAAAGACAAAAAAGCTGAGTGTTCAGCTGCTGTCCATTCATCCACTACTACAGAATTGGACAACCAAAATAGATTTGTCACTTCGATGGTCGGCAAATACTTTTGCTGACTCAAGATCCCGCATACATGACGCAACCTTATAATCAATTCAGGGCAATGCTCGCAGTGACAAAGGCGAGTCTGCGCGCGATCTTCAGAAGTCCTTCAGCTGTGGTATTTGGCCTGGGTTTTCCCCTCATATTTATCCTGGTATTTGGATTTATTGGCGGCGGCGGCGTTTCGGTGACAATGGCATTGCACAATCCGGCTGATACCAATAACTATGTTATTAAAGGGCTTTTGAATTCCTCGATCGTAAAACTGGCCGATGAAACAGATTCCGTGGATATCCGGGAAGATTTGGAAAAAGGAAGAATAGCCGCCGAAGTATTTATCGACTCAACCACTTCAACCGCCGGCTTTACGCAATACAAAATAAGAACGCTAACCTCATCTGCGAGCGCCGACAAGTATCCGATACTTAAGATGGCATTGTCGCAAACGATTCAGTATATAGAGGAACAAAGAATTCCTGACCAGTTCAAAATGATAACCGTGCAGGAATTACCTGTACTTACAGGACGCAAGTATAAAATGATCGACTTTATTTTGCCGGGCATGCTTGGATTCTCACTGCTGAGTGCCGGTATCTTTGGCGTTGCCTTTATTTTTTTTAACCTCAGGCAAAACCTTGTATTAAAAAGATTTTATGCTACGCCGATCAACAGGAAAAATATTGTATTTGGTGAAGGGCTCAGCAGGATTATTTTCCAATTATTGACTGCCATTATTATCATCCTGGTCGGCCATTTTGTATTCAAATTCACATTGGTGCACGGATTCGTCACTTTCCTCGAAATGATGATCCTGAGTTTTATTGGCCTGGTGATATTCATGGGATTTGGATTCATTGTGAGCAGTGTTGCTAAAAACGAAAGCTCTATTCCTCCATTTGCGAACCTGATCACGCTTCCGCAGTTTCTGTTGGGCGGAACTTTTTTTTCGACTGATGCATTTCCCGGATGGCTACAGAAATTTTGCGAAATACTCCCATTAAAACAATTGAACGATGCCATGCGCAATGTTGCATTTGAAGGTGCGCATCTGTCGGACTGCCTCAAGCAACTCGGAATTCTTGCGGTGTGGGGGATCGTCGTATATGTCATCGCGATCAAAGTGTTTAAGTGGGAGTAGTGATTCACGCTTCTTATCCCTTCATTGTATGCGCATTGTCAAGCTATTTATAATAAGTGTCGTCATTCTCGCTATAGCGGTGACCTTTGTATTTTCACTTTTCCCTTCCCATATCCGTATTAACAGGGTGATTACGATCAATGCGGGTGTTGCTAAAATTTCTTCAATAATTAACGATGCCGGAAGCTGGAATGAGTGGAATTCGATAGCGGGGGATCAAATAAGCGCTGTTCCCGGAGCGATTGATCACGGCATCAGAACAGTTGTAACGGCAGAGAATATGCGCATTGATATCCTGGAATCAAAAGAAGACTCGATACGTACAGTATGGACACCTAAAAAAGGGAGGCCATTTTCAGGCGGCTTTAACCTGGTCAGCACGCAGCCGGGGGTGACAGTGGTAGAATGGTATTTCGAATTTAGCTTCAAATGGTACCCCTGGGAAAAACTGGGTAGTATGTTCTACGATAAGGAAATAGGACCGGCCATGGAAAAATCGCTGATCAGTCTTAAAAGATACATTGAGAATCGCTAATTTTATCTAAATTAATTCATCAAAAATTTTCCTAAATGAAAAAGATGTTTCTATTGCCTGCCATTTTATTCATTGGTTTGGCAGCCAGCAGTCAACCCAGCCATCCTAACAGTCCACATGACACCGTTCAAACCAAAAATATCCGGGTGACATATGGAAGACCTTACAAGAAAGGAAGAGAAATCTTCGGAAAACTTGAACCATACGGAAAGGTGTACCGCTGTGGCGCGGATGAAGCTACAACGATCAGGTTTGACAAAGACGGAACATTTGCCGGAAAGCCCGTGAAGGCAGGCACTTACAGTTTCTTCGTAATCCCCAACGAAGGCAAGTGGACAGTCATTCTGAATTCACAGCTCGGCCAATGGGGCGCATATGATTATTCCAAATACAAAGACAAAGATGTATTACATGCTGACGTGCCCGTCAAAAGCCTGGGTTCGCCGGTTGAACAATTGACGATTCGGTTTGATGCATCCAACATGATCATCGAATGGGACAAAACGCAGGTAGCCGTGCCCGTTAATTTCAGCTAAGAATAAATTGATGATAGCAAAAACCCCGCGATTGCATTGCGATTACGGGGTTTTTTATTTTGCACCGCCGGAAAACATCGTACAGATCTCCATCAGGTGGTTGTACAATGATCCGAGCTGTACTTCGGTAATGCAGTAGGGCGGCATGATATAAACGGTATTCCCAAGTGGCCGCAAGTATATTCCTTTTTGGAAAGAAAATTCAGTTATTTGTTTGGCGATGCCGCTGAGGTAGCCACTGTTCTGACTTTTGATATCGAAGGCCAGGACGGTTCCGCACATGCGAAGATTTTCGATGGAGCCGGAAAAATTCTGATGACGAAGTTTTTTCATGAATGCACGATTGCTTTCTACCAAATTCTCCAATTGCTTACGGCAGGATTCTTTTTCCAAAAGATCAAGGCTCGCATTGGCAGCGGCGCAGGCAAGCGGATTGGCGGTAAAAGAGTGACCGTGAAAAAAGCTGCCTTCCCTGTCATCGCTCAAAAAAGCCTCGAATATTTTGGAATTGCAGGCCGTTACGCCAAGTGCCATTGTTCCCCCCGTTATTCCCTTGCTCAAACAGATGATTTCCGCCTGTTGCCGCAGGAAATCGCTGGCAAACCATTTGCCCGTGCGGCCGAATCCGGTCAGCACTTCGTCGGCAATGCAAATGATCTGCGAAGAATGGGCAGCTTTGAGCAACTCGTCCAGCCACGCGGCTTCATGGATGAGCATTCCACCCGCGGCTTGCAGCAGTGGTTCATAAATAAAGCAGGCGATCTCGCCGGCATTGGAAGTGAAATATTCTTTGAGGGTAGAAATATTTCCTTTGGTCGGCGTATCGATAAAAACGACATCGAAAAGATAGTCATGGAAGGGTTTCGTGAAAACACCGCGTTCACTAACGCTCATTGCGCCGAAAGTATCACCGTGATAGGCGTTTTTGAATGCAACGATTTTTGTCCTGGTGAGGCGTTGCCCCTGGAATTTGGACTGGTTCCGCCAAAACTGCAGCGCCATTTTGAGCGCAACTTCGACGGCTGTGGAGCCGTTATCCGAATAGAATATCCTGGAAAAATTACCGGGCAGCATTTGCAGCAGGCGTTCTGCAAGCCTCACCGCAGGTTCATGTGTAAATCCGGTAAAAATTACGTGCTCGAGTTTGAGTGCCTGTTCGTAGATCTTCTCCGCAATATAGGGATGCGCATGACCGTGAATATTAACCCACCAGCTGCTGACAGCATCGATATAGTGATTGCCTTTTTCGTCTTCAAGCAGCGCTCCACTGGCCGAAACGATGCCAACCGGCGGCTTCATACCTTTGTGCTGGGTATAAGGATGCCAAATTGAATTTTGATCGCGATCGCTTAACGATTGGTGCATAAAGAAGAATAAAACAGGACCATTTTGGGAAAGAAAACCAATCCCGGATGGCGAGGATTTCAAAGATAGGCCGGAGCGTCGAAAATACTGTGGCAATGCAACGAATCATAATATTTATTTGTCAGTCAACATAACGTCGGGATAGATGGACCACCGTCAGCTGGTAAAAGATTGTCTTAAGGGAAATATTGCTGCTCAAAAACAGCTGTATAATTATTATGCCGATAGCATGCTCGGCGTTTGCTATCGCTATACAAAATCGATGGCAGATGCAGAGGATGTATTGCAGGAGGGCTTTGTAAAAGTTTTTAAATTTCTTCAGCAATATAAGTCACAGGGAGAGCTGGGAGCGTGGATACGCCAGATTATGGTAAACACGGCGATCAATTATCTGAAAAAGAACAGCAGGTATCAGTCGGATCTATTATTTACTGATTCTACGCTGCACCTGGTTTCAGGAGATGATCCCGAAATTCTTCTAAGTGCTAAGGAATTGGCGGAGCTCATCCGGCAATTGCCGCCCGGCTACCAAACCATTTTCAATCTACACGCAGTTGAGGGCTACAGTCATGTCGAGATCGGTAGAATTTTGGGCATCAATGAAGGCACTTCGCGTTCTCAATATGCAAGAGCGAGGAATTTGCTGATCAGTTGGATCAAAAAGAATTCGACTGATTCTAAAACGGAAACATATGCACGACAGTGAATTTGAAAAAAGAGTTCAGCAGAAGATGGAAGAACTGGAATTCAGTCCTTCGCCTTCTGTATGGAAGAATGTCGAAGAAGAATTAGAGAAAGAAAAGGAACGCAAAAGACCTCTTTCCTGGTTCCTTCTATTTGCTGTAATTGGTATTACCGCAGGTATATATTTTTATTCCAACACTAATTTTCACTCCGGCAATAAGAACATTGCTGGTAAGAGCAAACCTGCGGGCGAACAAAACTCATTGCAGAATGCCGCTCCAATGAGCGGGGACAAATCAAATTCGACTCAAATCGCGACTGCGCAGGACAATTCAAACCAGGCAACTGTAAACGCACCTGAAAAATCAAAATCAGAACAGGGAATTGTCAGGGAAGCAAAGACCATTAATCATGATCAATTGTCCGGCATAACTGCGCCGCGGTCGATGAAAAATACTTATGATGCAAATGCGATGCAGAAGGATAAGACTTTACGCGACCAGGAAAACAAGATGCAGGATCAAAATTCATCCGGTCTGCAGGAACTGAAACCTGATCCCGATGCAAAAAACTCCGGCAAAAATATTGCCCCGGTTTTGGCAACGAACCCATCCACCGCGCCGGCGGACAAAAACAGTCAGCCCCCAGGCAACAAAAATCTGAAATCGCAAAACGGCGTGGCCAAAAATGGGGAGAAGCCTTCTGAAAAGAAAGAAGAGAAATCAAAATGGAAATTTGGATTTACCGCGAACGCGGGAATTTCAACGGCATTTGAAAGTGCTGCCAATGGAGCGCCGGCCGTGGTTCCTGTGACGGTGTACACCGCATCCTTTGCGATTGCTTTTTCCCGTCCGACGGTGTTTTATTATCAGCCGTCTGCCATTCGACCCGGTCCTGCATTTGGCGCCGGTATTTACGTCGAAAGAGTGCTTGGTAAAAAATTAAGCCTGGTGACGGGATTGAACTATCGTTATATATCAACGCAAATTCAAACAGGCAAAAGCCTGGACTCAGGGGCCTACTATGCTTCGGGTTCGACAAACAATTACACCAATCAATATCATTTTCTCGAATTGCCGCTCAACCTTCAATACCAGTTTGCGCACGTAAAAAAAATCAGGCTGGCAGTAGAGGGAGGGGCAACATTGTCACAACTTCTTGCCACGAATGCACTCCATTATGATTACAATTCAAACCTCTACAGGAAGGACAAGAATGCATGGAACAGCACTCAGGTGCATGTCGAGGCTGCAGTCCTTGCCAGATTTGGGGGTAAGCATTTTTCTTATCAGCTCGGGCCCGCAGTTCAATATGGTATCTCCAAATTGAACGATCAGTCAAGTATGCCGAACAGGCATTTGTTCTACGGCGGGATAAAATTTGTGCTCATACCCTGAAGAGCGATTTTACTGAAATTTTTTTGGGATAAGGAACACCGTTATGTATTTTCTTAAATGAATGCAACGGTGATTTCTTTTTTCATGTCAATTGAAAAAACCGGGTATGAAACCTGTATATAAAACCTGTAGCTCCATTATTGCTGCGTTGGCCCTTGTTGTTAATTTTTCCTGCATGAAGGATAAGGCAACGCATACCTACACCATTCAGACGCCTGTTGTTAAAACATCCACCGAGATCCGCAAGAGTATTGCCACAACGGCTGCAACTTCGATTCGCGGAACGGGGAAAATTTTCACCCTCAACAATTATATTTTTCTCAGTGAGAAGGACAAAGGAATACATATCATCGATAATTCAAATCCCGCTTCGCCGCGTAATGCTGCTTTTATCAATATTCCGGGCAACCGTGACATGGCCGTTCGCGGGCAGTATCTGTACGCAGATGCTTACGGTGATTTAGTAAGCTTCGACATCAGCAATCCTTTACATGCTACACCAAAGAATTTCTTCAGTAATCTTTTCCCGGATCGTTGGGCAAACGGAAATGCCACCACAAATCCTGATTCGCTTCTGGCAATCGTCGATTGGATCACCAGAGACACTACGGTGGATCTCAACGCCAACCTGGGACAGTATTGCGCAACCTGTCCCTATCTTGCCGGCGGTATCTATACAGCCGCAGCTGCCAATACCAGTCAAAGCAGTGGTACTGCGGGATCGATGTCCGCATTTGCCATTGTCGCCGACCGCCTGTATACTGCCAGCCAGAATAACCTGAACGTATTTGATATCAGTTCGGGTGAGATTCCCATTCTGACCAACACGATGCAGTTGAACTGGTCAGTCGAGACTGCTTATCCATTTCGCGATAAATTGTTCGTGGGCTCCAACAGCGGCGTGTACATGCTCGATTTGAAATCTGATCCCGATCATCCCAATTCCATAGGGCAATTTGCACATGCCCGTGCCTGTGATCCGGTCGTAGCGGATGGCAATTATGCCTATGTCACGCTCAGCGACGGAACCTGGTGCATGGGAAACGCAAACGAGCTGGACATCATCGACATTTCAAATATTAACTTCAATTCCTGGGGATATACCATTGCTTATCCTATGACGAATCCTAAGGGGCTTGCAAAGGACGGCAATTCACTTTTTGTTTGTGATGGAAAGGAAGGATTGAAAGTATACGACGTTTCTGATATCAAAAAAGTGAAATTAACGGCGCATATTGGTATCGGCGCTACCTATGATGTGATCGCCAACGGGGGCCTCGCCATAGTTGTAGCATCAGACGGAATTTACCAGTTTGATTATTCAAAAATGCCCATTGAATCCATCAGTAGAATTCCGATCAATTCCAATTAATATGAAGATCTCAGCGCCAGTTCTATTTTATTCCGTGCTCTTATTAATAACGACAAGCGTAGTCGCGCAAAGCAATCAAAAAGTGGGGAGCTTCCGTTCCATTAACCAGGTGGGAATACTTGACGGCGAACACGGAACCTCTTTTCAAATCAATACGATCAACGGAGCCAGGTACAAGACTTGGTTCGCGGGTGTTGGTGTTGGACTTGACTATTATTATTTCAGAACCATTCCGCTTTTCCTGGACCTGCGGAAAGGTTTTCACCTGGGTGCCGGACAAATTTTCGTATTCGCAGATCCCGGTATGCACTTTGCCTGGCTGACCGATCAACAAAAAGTTGTTTTGGGCGATAGCCGACAGCTGGATAATATTTCGAATGGATTCTACATCAATGGAGGATTGGGATATTCGCTGCGTTTCAAATCCGGCGTCGAATGGTTGTTGTCGGCTGCATATAGTTACAAACAAACCACTGGCAAACAGCAGATGCCTTTTTGTCCGTTTAATGGTCCTTGTTATATTTCGGTAAATGACTACAGCTACGGTATGAACCGGCTTTCCGTGACCACCGGCATTGCATTCTGAGAGATTTGCTTATCGCAAGACACTGGGCGCGAAAATCAACTTCTGATAAACTTTAGATTTCTCTTGATGCCATTGTATTTCGCGCGCTTCAGTGGCGAATCGGCGAAGATTTTATTGAAGCTTTCTTCTGTGAGAGATTCCCAGTCATCCAGACTAAATTCAAGGATTTGTGGAAGAGGCTTAAATTCTTCTTCCTGCGTTGGTTTTGCAAACCTGTTCCAGGGGCAAACTTCCTGGCAGGTGTCGCAACCGAACATCCAGTCTTCAAATTCCCCTTTCATGTTTTCCGGTATGATCATGTCTTTCAGCTCGATCGTAAAATAGGAAATGCATTTGCTGCCATCAACCACGCGCGCGTCGAGAATTGCGCCCGTCGGGCAGGCATCGACACATTTTCTGCAGCTGCCGCAATAATCCTTCGCAAAAGGGTCATCATATTCCAATTCGATATCTACGATCAATGTGGCAATAAAAAAGAAAGATCCGCCCTGCCTGTTGATCAGGTTGCCGTTCTTCCCGACCCAGCCAAGTCCGCTGCGTTCGGCCCATGTTCTTTCGAGCACGGGCGCGCTGTCAACAAAACCACGACCGTGGATCTCTCCAATTTGCAGTTTGAGTTGTTCCAGTAGAAGTCTTAGTTTTTTGCGGATGACTTCGTGGTAGTCCTTGCCAAATGCATAGCCCGAAATCCGCGGCGCGTCTGTTGGTTGACGTTGGGAGGGGAAATAATTCAGCAAAAGGGTGATCACCGATTTTGCGCCTGGCACAAGTTTCTCGGGGTTTACTCTCAGCTCAAAATGGTTCTCCATATAAGCCATACTTCCATGCATGCCGCGGGAAAGCCATCTCTCGAGGCGTCGCGCATCCTCATCCAGCGGCTGCGCTCTCGCAATTCCGCAATAGTCGAAACCCAGCGCAGATGCAGCCTGCCTGACAAATTGAGATGGATCAATTTTTCCTTTTTCCCTCATTTTCTGCACGTTTCAAATTTAAGTTTCAATAATTTTTATATTTTTAAGCCGTTATTGTTCGTAACCCACTGACCCCAATGACCAACAAAAGGCTGCTGATTGCCCGACTGCGCCATGCGCTTCGGCAAATTTACTTTAATGCAACGCACAAACCCGCCATCTCCAGGCAGGGAATATGCAAATCCCGGAAATTAAATATTAGGGCTTTTGAATGCAGTAAAAGCAGCAGGAGAGAGGCTAAGGATGGTCTTTATATAGGAAATCGAATGCACAGCAATCGGGGGAGAGAATTTGGATTTTCATTACTCAATCAATATGCTCTGACTATGGTTCCTAAAATCCTTTGCTATTTTTTTGCATTTATTTTTTTAGCAGGTCAGCTGTATTCACAAGAAAAATGTTCCGCCAAATTCGGCAAGGTAAGCCCGGAAGATTTCGATTTGTCGAAATCAAAATTCGATAGTTCAGCCAATGCCGTTATCATCGCGGATATTGGAAGTTCCGTGTTTGAAGGGAACAACAAAGGCGATTTTTCACTCGTATTCAAGCGATATAAAAGGATAAAGATCCTTAACAGGAATGGCCTGGATGTGGCCAATGCCACCATTTCTGTATATAATGACGGATATTCTGAGGAACGCCTCTATGAGCTCAAGGCAACGACCTATAATCTTGAAGATGGTAAAGTTGTCGAAACCAAACTGGACGATAAATCAGTTTTTACTGATAAGCTCGACCGAGAATCCTCTTTGAAGAAATTTACGCTGCCCGCTGTCAAGCAGGGCTCGATCATCGAATATTCTTATACGATAAAATCTGACTTTTATCGTCACCTGAGGTCATGGAATTTCCAGGGCTCTTATCCCATTCTTTGGAGCGAATACACCGTTACTATTCCGCCATATTTTCATTATGTCGCGCTGAACCAGGGCGATCAGTCATTTTATATCAATAATTCCAAAACAGTCGGCGCTTCTTATAATATCAGGGACGAAAACGGATCAGGGCGTAGTGAATTCCTCTCGCTCAACGGTCAGGCCACGGAAACGCGATGGGTAATGAAAGACGTGCCTGCACTCAAAGAGGAACCCTTCACGACCACCATCGGTAACCACGTGTCAAGGATCGAATTTCAACTCCATTATATTCAATACAGCGAAACTACAGAACGCCATGATTATATGGGCAACTGGTTTATAGCCAGCGAAAAATTATTGTCCAGCGAATATTTTGGAAAAGCGCTTGATGATGACAATCATTGGATGAGCGAAGAAATGAAAGGGGTGACGAGTGGATGCAAAACCAACCTCGAAAAGATGAAGAATATCTTCGAATTTGTAAGGAAGAACTTCACCTGCACCAGCCATGATATTATTTACGCGGCCAATCCGCTGAAGACAGTTTATAAGAAGAAAAACGGAACCGTGGCAGAGATCAACTTATTGCTGACAGCGCTAATGCGTCACGAAAAAATAGACGCGGACCCCATGGTGCTGAGTACACGGGATAATGGCTATTCCAGTGAAACCTATCCGCTGCTCGAGAGATTCAATTACGTCGTTTGCGTGGCGCGTGACCAGGACCAGTCTTATTATCTGGATGCCAGTGAACCATTGAACGGATTCAATCACCTGCCGGAACAATGTTACAACGGCCAGGCGAGGATCATCAATAGGGAAAAGCCCTATGTCGTTTACTTTGACGCTGATTCTCTTAATGAGCAAAAGCGAACTTCGGTGATCATTATCAACAATGAGAAGGGGCAGATTTCCGGAAGCCTGGAGTCCACGCTGGGTTATTACGAGTCTTACGACCTTCGAAGCAAGATCAAACAAAAATCTCTTGCTTCTTTCAAAAATGATCTGCAAACAACGCTTGGATCCGATATCAGGGTCGATTCGCTTGGCGTTGATTCCCTTTCTTTGCTGGAATATCCTGTAAAAATCAATTATGATTTCGGCCTCGCCAATTCCGACGAGGATATCATTTACTTTAACCCCATGCTCGCGGAAGGATATAAAGAGAATCCATTTAAATCTGCAGAAAGAAGATATCCCGTAGAAATGCCATTTACCATGGATGAAATTTATACGATGACCATGGAGGTCCCGGAAAAATACCAGGTGGAAGAATTGCCGAAATCGGCAAAAGTTACTTTTAATGAGAACGAAGGGTTTTTTGAGTACCTGATTCAAAAAACTGATGCGGGTATTGTCATGCGTTCGAGGATCAAATTGAACAAGGCTTATTTTCCGCCGGAAGAATACAATTCTTTGCGGGAATTTTTTGCATTCATTGTGAACAAGCAAAGTGAGCAGATCGTGTTCAAAAAGAAAAAATAATTCGTATTCTGATTTAAAGCCTCTAACGATGAAATTCATAATTATTACCCTGGTGATGACGGTGGCATCATGCAATTTTGCCCACTCGCAAGAGCTGCATAAAATATTTGGTTGGGTCGCTCCTGAAGATTTTCGAATCAATTCTGCTTTGATCGACAGCAATACCAATGCTGTCTTTATCGCCGATGTTGGTACGATCGAATTTGAGGGAAGCAGGGGCCATAATTGGGTGGGCTATGTTTTTCGAAAACATACGCGTATAAAAATTCTCAACAAGAAGGCCATTCATCTCGCTGACATTATCGTCAGACTCTACGGCAAAAATTTGGATCAGGATCGGATTGACAGTCTCCAGGCAACAACTTATAACCTGGTTGACGGACGTGTAGTGGCCACCCGCCTTGAAAACGCCGATGTGTATGATGACAAACTGAATGACTTCAAACTGGACCGGAGATTTGCCATGCCGGGAATCAAAGACGGTTCGATCATTGATTTCAGTTATGTTGTCCACTCTTCGCACGAAGCATGGCTTCCAGAATGGTCATTCCAGCACATGGACGGACCGACTTTGCACAGTGAATTTGAGATTACAATTCCCAACATGCTTGCCTATCTTTTTATATCGCACGGAGCGGATTCATTTGCAGTGAAGGAAACGGAGAAATTAAGACGCCTCACGTACAGGATGGCCTCGGTAAATGTCACCACTGATGGCGTCAGGCATCATTGGGTGATGAAGAACCTGGCCCAATTCAAAGCTGAAGATTATATATTATCCCCAACCAGCTATCTCGACAAGATTGAATTTCATCTCTCGCAGTACTATAACGGGGAAGATATTCATAATCTTTCCAACAACTGGAAGCTGGTCACTGAAAACCTGCTGCAGGACGAACATTTCGGATACGCTATTAACAAAGAGGGCGGCTCTTTTCTTTCTGATTATGTAAAGAAAATAACTCCGGAGAATAAAACGCCAATTGAGCAGGTGGAAGCCATTTATGATCATGTAAAGAAGACCTACCAAAGCACGGGTGATCATGATATTTATGTGCAGACGTCATTGATGAGTGTCTATAATAAGAAAAAAGGTTCGGACGCGGAGATCAATCTGTTGCTGATTGCGATGCTGAAACAAAAGGGATTTATAGCTGATCCGGTGATCCTTGGCACAAGGGACCAGGGACCAAATTCTGCTGAGTATCCTTTAATGGGCAACATTAATCACGTCGTATGTGCGGTATGGTTAGCCGGAGATACGCTTTTCCTCGACGCAAGCAAGCCTAACGCAGGTTTTGGGAGATTGCCCATTGAATGTTATAATGGCCATGCGAGAATAATCAGTGAAACGAACAGTGGTTCAGTTTACTTCTATCCTGACAGGATCAAAGAACAGGAAATGACTACAGTTTTCATTTCCAATGGCTCCGACAAAAAAATTACCGGAACATGGGAACAGATTCCAGGTTTGTACCGCTCGGATGAATTGCGAAAGCAGATCAAAAAACAGGGCGAATCAAAATTTTTTGACTTTGCAAGGATTTATTACGGATCGGAAGCTAAAATCGCAAATACGGAGATTGACTCTCTCAATCAACCGAATTTTCCCTTGCGACTTTATTATGAGTTTAATGAATTGGGGGCCAGTGATGGGGACAGGATCTATTTTAGCCCTCTTGAAGGATTCATGGATCAAAATCCTTTCAAAGCCGAATCGCGGCGCTTTCCGGTCGAGCTGAACTATCCTCCAAACAACATGTTTGTGCTCAATATGGAAATCCCGGCAGGATATACAGTGGATGAGATTCCGCAATCTGTCAAAGTAAATTTTAATGGCAACGAAGGTTTTTTTGAATACCTGATTGCCAAAGACGAAAATAATATACAATTGCGGGCGCATCTGAAAATCATGAGGGCAACATTCTCGCCGGATGAATATTCGAACCTGCGTGACTTTTTTGCCTATGTCGCTAAAAAACAGAGTGAACAGATTATATTCAAAAAGAAAAAATAGCCATGATCAACTCAAAAATAATTTTTGCGATATCTCTGATGACTGCCCAGCATGTACTGGCCGGCAATGGCGAATATGATGTCAAAAATATTCCTGACTCGCTTATGAAAAATGCCAACGTCGTTAAGCGCAAGGAGGAAATCAGGTTTGAAATTGTTGACCTCGGAAAAACCAGGGAATATGTCAAATACGCAATTACCGTTCTCAACGAAAATGGAGACGATGATGCCGTATTTGGCGCATATTATGACAAGTTGCGGTCTATCGAATCCATAGATGGGATATTATACGACGCCAATGGCAAAAAACTAAAAAGCGTTAAGAAAGCAGACATCCAGGACCTCAGTGGTACGGAAAGCTCCAACCTCGCCGACGATGCCAGGTATAAAATGCACCGTTTCTATTATAAAATATATCCCTATACAGTAGAATATGAAGTGGAATACAAGAATAATCACACCATGTATTTTCCACAATGGGAACCACAGGAGTCTGTCCATTATGCGGTGCAGGAAAGCAGAATGATCGTGGTTTGCCCGAACGAATATAAATTCCGGTACAAAGCTTTCAATTACAACAAGGAGCCGGTCATAAATCCCACCAAATCGGGCAGAGAATTTTCATGGGAGGTGAACAATGTTCCTGCCATTGAAAACGAATATGCGTCACCAGGATGGAACCAGATGACAACGACGGTTTATTTAGGCCCCGAGCAATTCCAGATAGAAGGCTATTCAGGCAATATGCAATCATGGCAGGATCTCGGCAAATTTACTAACGCGTTAAAATCAGGCCGGGATGAATTGCCCGATGATGTCAGGCAAAAAGTGCATCAGCTTGCGGATGGAATCAAAGATCCAAAGGAAAAGGTCAGAGTCCTTTATGAATTCCTGCAACAGAATACGCGCTATGTCAGCATCCAGCTTGGGATCGGCGGATGGCAACCCTTCGACGCAAAATATGTCGCGAGCAAAAAATATGGCGATTGCAAGGCACTGTCGAATTACATGTGTGCATTATTGAAAGAAGCGGGAATAAGATCCTGTTACACGCTGATCCGGGCCGGAGAGCACGCAAGGCAGATCCTTGAGGATTTTCCCTCCCAGCAATTCAACCATGTTATTCTCTGCGTGCCCATGACCAGGGATACGATGTGGCTGGAATGTACGTCGGCGGTGTTGCCTGCGGGTTACCTGAGCGGCTTCACTTCTGACCGTTTTGCACTGATCGTGGATGAGTCGGGCGGTAAGCTCGTACGCACACCCAAATATGGACTAAAAGAAAATATCGCGGTACGGAAAATCAACGCCAGCATTTCCAATGACGGTAATCTCGAAGCTACCAGTAAGGCATTCTACAAAGCCATGCAACAGGACGACCTGGAAGAACTGATCAACGCTTATTCTAAAGAGAAGATCATGGAAATGTTGAAAAAGCTAATCGACCTGCCCACCTACGACGTGAGCAAATTCGACTATAAAGAAGAAAAAAGCAGCATTCCGCCGGTCGTCGATGAAATGCTGGAACTGACAGTGAATAACTATGCACAGGTAAGCGGGAAGAGAATATTCATCAATCCGAATATACTCAACCGTTCTTACGTGAAACTAAAGCCCGACGACAGCCGGAAATACGACCTCGTATTGCGCCAGGAGATGAATGATATCGATTCAGTGGAAATTGAGATTCCCACGGGGTACCATACGGAGGCGGTGCCTTCAGATCAGAAGATCGAATCCAAATTCGGTCGATATCTTTCCAGTACAAAAGTTTCAACAGAGAAGATTGTCTATTACCGCCAGACGGAACGTTTCAGCGGCAGATTTCCGCCGACTGAATATGACAACCTGGTAAAATATTACGAGCAGGTATACAAAGCCGACAGAAGCAAAGTCGTGCTGGTCAAAAATGAGTAGCTGAATTTCTTTCGTTTGTTGCTGCAATAAGGCTGATCTTCCCAATATAAATTTAAATACCGGTGCTGGCATTTTTCCGGTTCCGGTTTTTTTTCTTCCCACCTAATTCTTTGCTGTCTCCAGGTGAAGCCTGTGAAAAAAACGGTGAATGGCAGGAGCGAGGATTAGACCAATATTGGCAATAAATATCACGCCGCAAAAAATTGCATAGAATGACGAGAACCATTTTCCAATTGCTGTTTTTATTTCTACGACAGGCCCCATGCCACTAAGGATCATGGAGGAGTTGTGCACTGCATCCAGCCACTCCATTGGTCCGAGGAAATGATAACCCACTATGCCGATCATCCAGCTGATTAAGATGACCAGAATTCCGACCCGGAGTGATTTCATGATGCGTTTGCGGAACACGCCTATACTGGCAAGTGGCTGACGTTTGTTTTCGTATTCGTACATATGAATTGTTTGTTTCCTAAAAGTAATTAGATTGTTTTTGTTCCCGGTTCTAATTCGATGTGAATTGTTTATTATCTTGCCGCCTCATTTCTTGCCGGATGAAGTATCTTCTTGGATTTGATATTGGCTCTTCCTCCATCAAGGCCGCATTGCTCGAAGCTGAAACCGGTAAGGCCGTCGCTTCCGCATTCGCGCCCGCCAGTGAAATGCAGATCCATTCGCCTGCGCCCGGATATGCAGAGCAGGAGCCCGACGGCTGGTGGGCAGAATTGATCAGCGCATTAAAAAAATTAAAGCACAAATTTCCTTTCAGGCCCGATGAAGTGATTGCCATTGGCATATCCTACCAGATGCACGGGCTGGTTTGCATCGACAAACAAAACAAAGCGCTTCGTCCTTCAATTATATGGTGCGACAGCAGGGCCGTCGAAACAGGCGACCGGGCCTTTCGCGAGCTTGGCGAAAAGTTCTGTCTTGAAAATTTTTTGAATTCGCCGGGCAACTTTACTGCTTCCAAGCTGAAATGGGTTAAAGAGAACGAGCCTTCGCTCTATAAAAAAATTCACAAGATCCTTTTGCCGGGCGACTATATCGCTCTGAAGATGACAGGTGAAACGGTGACCACGATTTCAGGTCTGTCGGAAGGCATTTTCTGGAACTTCAAAAAAAATGCCGTTGCTTCTGAGCTCCTCGACTATTATAAAATCGACAAAGATCTGCTTGC
>Ga0206955_1035_pt1 | contig 36764 bp, 27 predicted proteins | sample Alteio_BWOrgHeat_34_FD_153247 | JGI IMG/M metagenome (GOLD analysis project Ga0206955, IMG submission 153247) | Enriched cells from forest soil in Barre Woods Harvard Forest LTER site, Petersham, Massachusetts, United States -... | ecosystem: Environmental > Terrestrial > Soil > Temperate forest >...
TAAGAATGGAACTTTTACGGATCGCCTGCAACAGCAGATGGGACATATTTCTGTTTTCTCGATGGGGAATGACGTTGCCGACATCAATAATGACCTGCAGCCCGATATTTATACGCTCGACATGCTTCCGGAAAGCAACCTGAGGCAGAAGAATTTGTTTATGCCCGACAATTACGAACTTTTCAATCAAAATCTGCGCGTTGGGTTTTATTATCAATACATGCGGAATATGCTGCAGCTTAATAACGGCAACAATAGTTTTTCGGAAATCGGGCAATTAGCAGGTATCTCTGCCACCGACTGGAGCTGGGCGCCATTGTTTGCAGATTTTGATAACGATGGTTTAAAAGACCTGTTCGTAAGCAACGGTTTACTGCATGATATGACCAATAATGATTTCGTTAAATACCGGAATGACTACCTGAGTACCCTGGGTAACGACATCAGGCAGGAACAAGTCATCGACCTGTTAAAGCATATGCCATCAAGCCACGTAAAAAGTTACTTTTTCAAAAACTCAGGCAACCTCACTTTTATTAATAAAAGTGAAGACTGGGGAATTACTGAGCCATCAAACAGTAACGGCGCAGTTTATGCTGACCTGGATAATGACGGCGACCTGGACCTGGTGGTAAATAACATCAACCAGTCGGCCTTTGTTTATGAAAACACCAACGATAAAACTACCGGCAATCATTATTTAGAGGTTCGGCTTAAAGGCCTTACACCAAACACCCAGGGCATAGGCGCCCGGCTGATATTGTATTGCAAAGGGCAAAAACAACTATTGGAACAAATGCCGGCGCGGGGCTACCAATCGAGCGTAAGCCCGACATTGCATTTTGGGACGGGGAAGGCTAAAAAATTGGACTCGCTGTGTATAATTTGGCGATCCGGAAAAAAACAAATCATTCGAAACCTGACTGCCGACAAAATTATTACTGTCAGTGAAGTTGATGCGAAAGACTCTTGGCTACCTGCCAAGCCTGTGTTACCCATTTTCAAAGAGGTTAAGCCCCCGCTGGATTTTCAACAGCCAAAGGTAGCTGTGAATGATTTTAAGCGCCAGCCCTTAATGGTAAATCCGATGTCCTTTTCAACGCCATGCATGATTAAAGGTGATGTGAACGGCGATGGTTTGGAGGACGTATTTATTGGTGGTGGCTATGGCAAAGGCGGTCAGCTGTTTTTACAGCAACGCAATGGTACTTTCCTAAAAAAAGACGAACCCGCGTTTGAAGCCGATAAAGCATTTACCGACGGGGGCGCTGTATTTCTGGATGCAAATGGCGACGGCCACCCGGACTTGTATGTTTGCTCCGGCGGCTATGATAACCTGGCGCCCGATGATCCTTTACTGCAGGACAGGCTTTATCTGAACGACGGCAAAGGAAACTTTACCCGTTCTGTGGGCGCACTTCCTTCAATGCCGGGCAGCAAAGGCTGTGTTACCGCAGCAGATGTGAATGGCGATGGGTATGTTGATTTGTTTGTAGGTGGCCGCGTGATTCCGGGGCGTTATCCCGAAATTCCTCAAAGTTATCTGCTGATTAACGATGGTAAGGGCCACTTTAAAGATATGACCATGCAACTGGCGCCTGGCTTGCAACACATTGGCATGGTTACAGATGCAGCCTGGACAGATCTTGACGGCGACGGGCACCCGGACCTTATTCTCGTTGGGGAGTGGATGCCCGTTACTATTATGCGAAATGAACATGGCAAACTGGTTGACCGCAGCATAGAATACCTGCACCATCGGTACACCGGATGGTGGAATAAACTAACTATATGTGATCTGAACCACGACGGACACCCTGATATTGTCGCCGGGAACATCGGCCTCAATTCTCAGTGCAAGGCATCCGATACCGAGCCGGCCGAGCTTTACTACAAAGATTTTGACGATAATGGCTCAATGGATCCAATCCTCTGCCTTTACATTCAGCATCAGAGTTATCCATACTGTTCGCGGGACGAATTGTTAGACCAGATCAGCATGATGCGGGGGCGTTTTACCGATTATGAAAGCTTTGCGCATGCCACTATCCACGACGTGTTCACTACGGAAGAATTGAGAGGAGCCGGCCATTTACGAGCCAATTGTTTCAAAACCACCTGTTTCCTCAGCAATGCCAAAGGTTCGTTCACGGAAGAGCCGCTGCCCGTACAGGCACAATTCGCACCCGTTTTCGCCATAACTCCTATAGATTACAATAAGGATGGCCATACGAGCCTGCTCCTTTGCGGAAATATGAACAAGGCGCGGCTCCGGTTTGGAAAATACGACGCTAACTACGGTGTTTTACTTAAAAACGATGGCAAAGGGCATTTTCAATATGTTCCGCAACAAGAATCCGGATTTAATATTACCGGCGATGTGAGGAGCGTTATCAGCATCAACAATACATTACTATTTGGCATCAATCAATCACCCATCGAAGCTTATAAAACTTTAAAACCTTGAAATCAACTCATCTATTCATCCGGACCGTGTTGCTCGCGGGCTCGTCTATGGTGTCAGGAAGCTGCAGGACAGCTCAAACTCCGGTACTTCCGGCAGAAGAGATTGGCAAGACTACGCAATTGCTAACAGCCACGATGATCCACGATGTTACCAATCCACCGCTTGCTGCCAGGTTTTTTGCCTATGCCTGCATTACCGGCTATGAAATTGCTGCAGAAAACGACCGCAGGCTTCCTGGTTTGCAAGGCAGGTTGAATGATTATCCCTTAATAACAAAGCCACAATCAATTAAAGGCTATGATACCAGGTTGAGCTGCATTCTGGGTATGCTGGAAACGGCAGGACATATCCAGCCGTCCGGGTACCTGATCCTTAAGCACGAAGAGCGCTTTATCGATTCGTGCAGGCGGTTAGGCTTCAATAACGCGGTTATCGACAGTTCATTAAACTACGCGCGGATAATCAGCAAGCAAATTCTGAAGTATGCCAAAGCCGACCGTTATAACCGGATCAGCAATTACCCCCGGTATACCCCACCAACCAGGCCGGGCAGCTGGCTGCCTACCCCGCCTGCATATATGTCCGCTGTAGAACCTTATTTCAATACCATCCGGCCCTTTACCCTCGACTCCGCATCGCAATTTTTACCGCCCTCCCCCGTTCCGTTTTCCGCAGATAAAGGGTCAACGTTCTATCAATATGCAATGCTTGTATATAGGCAAGGCGGGGTTCAGCTTACAGCCGGACACCGCGAAATAGCCAATTTCTGGGATTGTAACCCCTTCGCGGTAGAAAACGACGGACATATGCTTATCGGGCTCAAAAAAATCTCGCCGGGGGCGCACTGGATTGGTATTACGAGAATAGCCTGCAAACAGGCCAACGCCGGTTTTTCAAAAACTATGCAGGTTAATACAGCAGTAGCCATCGGCCTGATGGATGGCTTTATTTGCTGCTGGGATGACAAATACCGTACAAACCGCATCAGGCCGGAAACCGCAATCAGGAAATATATTGACCCCAACTGGAGGCCTCTTTTACAAACACCACCTTTCCCGGAATACATCAGCGGTCATTCCGTTATTTCCGCCACTTCTGCTACTATTTTAACACATTTCTTTGGCGATCACTTTGCATTTGTTGATAATGTTGAGGCTAATTACCACATCAAACCACGCAACTTTCCATCCTTCATACACGCTGCACGAGAGGCAGGGATGTCGCGTTTTTGGGGCGGCATCCATTTCCAGGATGCAATAGACAAAGGACTTGTTCAGGGCACCCAGGTTGGAACCAGGGTAATAAAAAAACTAGAATAGTTTAGGTTGAATCTCTTTTAAGTAGCATTTGAAATCCAAAGTTCAATCTTCATTCCTGACAGTCTGCCTGAGCTTTGTTTGCACGATGATTTTTACGTTCGCCATAAAATATTTTCAAACTGATCAGCCTGAACTTACATTAATCAGGAAATAGCTTATATTTGCCGCACAATGCTCCCGTAGTTCAACGGATAGAATTATGGTTTCCGGTACCATCGATATGAGTTCGAATCTCGTCGGGAGCACTTTTAAAAGCCGTTTCGTATCCAGAAACGGCTTTTATTTTTTACAGTAAAGCTTTTCTCACACCATTGGAGGCGCCGCCCCCAAACGTCTTTTTAAAGGTATGCGAAAAATAAGGAAGGTTTTCAAAGCCGACCATTCGGATCAAACAATGAATGGCCCAGTTTTACTTTGGTGAACGGCTTAGGGAAAACGGCGGGGTCTTTTTTAAAATATCTCGCCAACATCAATAAACAGCCCCCGCGAACCTTCCCGGCCAAAGCCATAGTCAATGCTGATATTGGTTTTTGATATGGTATTTAACTTGATGCGCAAACCGGGGCCATAGCCGGGCTGGATACCCTGCAGTTTAGTTCCGGGAGCAGCGGATAATGATTCCCCGTTCAAAAAAACAACCCCGCCTATTAGTCCGTTTGCGGTAATTTTATACCGGTATTCTGCTTCAGCATAAACCATATCGGCCCCGCGGAACCGGCCCTGGATATAGCCCCTGCCGGTTGCCGAAAATGTGTCCCATTGGGTACTCGGTAAATCGAGATAGGCAGGCTTGCCACTTAAAATCAACCATTCATAATTCCATAAGGCAAGCACATTATCCGATCCCTCCGGTAAGTTGATGTATTTCCTGGTATCAATGATCACTGATCGCCAGCTGGTGGTACTTCCTAAAAAAGAATAGTTATCCCTGTACTGGATTGAAACGTAGCCGCCTTTCGATGGATTGATGGCATTGTCACGCGAATCCAGCAATGCGTTAAAAGTAACACCTGAAGCTATAGAATGAGCCGTTTTACCATATTTTGAGTAATCCGAAAGTGTGCCATCAAGGTTTCCCTTGTCCGATACATCCCAATGGTTATCAAAAATATAACCCAGTCCCAAATAGATATTCCCGGTAATATGGCGCAAAACAGTTTCATAAAACTGGAAATAAGAATAGTCCATAGGATCCTCATTTTTGATATTTGAGCTGCTGCCCAAACCAAAAGTACTTTGAGGATATTTGTAATATCTATAATCGCCTACAAAATTGTAAGTATTGTCTTTACTCCAGATATTACTTTGAATAGGGAAAGTAAACTGTTTGTTTTGCGTAATGGCCGAACTCGCGACGATAGTTGATATACGCGACTGCGGCGCAGTACGGAAAGCCATATTGCCCGATAAAACAAATGCGAACCTTGAAACAAGCGTATAACCTATTGCGGGTATGACTGAAAAAGAAGGCTTGGTGGTAACTGTATCGGGCTTCTTTTCGGGTACAACATTAAACAGTGCTTCGAGCGCATCGGTCAGGTCCATTTGCCTTACGCCCTTTTTGTTACTTACTGCTGTGTCTCTCTTATAAATAGTACTGTCGCCGTTTTTTGGCTTAACCGGGATAGTTTTTAACGGTACCGGTTTATTTTCCTGCGCAAACGCACTGGTGGTTAATAATGATACAATAATTAACAGGCTGAATCTTAAAAAAAACTTCATTTATTAGTTATTAAAACCTGTTAGATTACTTGTTACAAGTGTTAATTTCAAATTAACTACAGATTTTGTTATTGGCCCGAAAGTAAGCATTCTGTTACAAACGATAAAAAATTATTCCGTGTGGCATTAGTTATGACGGGAAAATGGCAATATCCGGTTTGCAGCGGGCAGCTGGGCTTTAGCCTGGTCATTAGTCAATGTTAATCTATTTGTAAAAAATATAGCAGCGTGCAAACTTCAAACTATAAAAAATCGCACTTTTACAGCGCCGGGATTCAAATCCTCAATTACCGCCTATACAATTCAAATGGAATCAACAGTTACCGAAGAACCGAAACAGCTTATTCAACGAACGCTTTTTGGCGTTTTAATCGCGATAAGCGCAGGGCATCTGCTGAACGATATGATGCAGTCAATCATAACAGCAGTTTACCCGCAGTTGAGGGAACATTTTCATTTAAGCTATTCGCAAGTCGGGTTGATAACTTTTACGTTTCAGATCACCGCCTCGTTATTACAGCCGGTTGTGGGCACTATTACTGACCGCAAGCCCCGGCCATATTCATTGCCCGTGGGGATGGCGATAACCTTTTGCGGCGTTTTACTGCTGTCGCGGGCCTCAAACTTTGTTTCGGTTTTATTGGCTGTCGCGATGATGGGTGTTGGTTCCTCGATCTTTCACCCGGAATCTTCCCGCCTGGCACATGTGGCTGCCGGCGGCAAGCACGGCGTAGCACAGTCCATTTTTCAGTTAGGGGGTAATTTTGGAAGTGCGCTTGGACCATTGCTGGTAGCGTATATCGTAGCCCCATACGGATTGCACAACATCATCTGGTTCAGCGCGGCGGCAGTGCTGGGTTTTTTCATTCTCACAAAAGTGAGCCAATGGTACAGTAAGCACTTGCAGCTACGCGCAAAAAAAGCTGAGGTTGCCCCACCAGTAAATGCCCTTTCGCGCAAAAAGGTCGCTACCTCACTTGTCGTTTTGCTCCTGCTCATTTTCTCCAAGTTCTTTTACCTGGCCAGCATGAGCAGCTATTTTACGTTTTTCCTTATCGGCAAATTTCACATCACCAAACAGGAGTCCCAACTGTGCCTGTTTGCCTATTTATTTGCTATTGCCGCCGGCACCATTATCGGCGGTTTCGCCGGCGACCGTTTTGGCCGTAAATATGTTATCTGGTTTTCTATCCTTGGCGTGGCGCCGTTTACGTTGCTGTTACCCTATGCCGATTTCTTCTGGACCATCACCCTGGCAGTCATCATCGGCCTGATATTGTCTTCCGCCTTCTCAGCCATCGTGGTTTTCGCACACGATCTGATGCCCGGTAAGCTGGGCATGGTATCGGGATTGTTCTTCGGCCTGGCATTTGGGATGGGCGGCCTTGGCTCTGCGCTATTAGGCGTATTAGCCGATCATACCAGCATCAATTATGTTTTTGAGGTGTGCGCATTCCTTCCGCTTATCGGTATTGTAACCTGGTTTTTGCCTGATATTGAAGCGAAGAAAAAACGAATGGCCATATAAATGAAGAAAACCTACTAAGGACGACAAACCCCGTACCTATTGACAGTAAACCTATCTCAGGACAACACAACTACACAAATGACCAATGACCAATGACTATTCCGCCCTCAAACTCTTCACCGGGTTCATCAAAGCCGCTTTAACCGACTGAAAGCTTATGGTAGCAAAGGCAATTATTACAGCAATAAAGCCAGCCAATGCAAACACCCACCAGTCAATATCTATCCGGTAGGCAAAAGCCTGCAGCCATTTGTGCATGGCAAACCAGGCCAGCGGCGTAGCTATTGCAATGGCTATAAAAACAAGTTTTACAAAATCCTTTGCCAGCAGGGTAACTATCCCGCTTACACTTGCGCCAAGTACTTTACGCACGCCGATTTCGCGCGTACGCACCTGCGCAGTGTACGCAGCCAAACCCAATAAGCCAAGGCATGAAATAAATATGGCTATAGCTGCGAAGTAGTTAAATAATTTGCCCTCGGTTTGTTCGCCTTTATAAAGGTTATTGAAAATATCGTCCAGAAAACGATAATTAAAAGGGTATTCGCTGTTGTAGTGTTTAAACTGGGTTTCGGCGGCTTTGATAGCTTTTGGCGCGTCGCGGCCCGTGGTTTTTACATAAATGTTAAACAGGTATTTTGGCACGTAAACAAAAACAGTCGGACCTATTTTTTCCTTCATTGATGCAAAGTGGAAATCTTTAACAACGCCAATGATGGTGCCGCTTACATTATCCATTTTAAAGCGTTTGCCAATAGGGTTTTTCATGCTGATTTCCTTTATAGCAGCCTCGTTTAAAATAAAATGGGCCGAGTCGCTCACAGCTCCCGTAAATGCTGTCCCCGCTGCCATTTTAAATTTGAAAAAGGGTATAAAATCCTTGTCGACCGCCATTGGATGAACGATAAAAGTTGAATTTGCCGGCTTGCCATCCCATTCGGGTGTGCCATCCAGGCCGCCGATGTGCACAATTGGCCCACTGGAACGTGCCACATCCAGGATACCGGGCTGTTTCATTAGTTCGGCACGCACAGCATCGTAATGGGGGCCGATAGCGCGCATGCCAAACATAAAGACATTCGTTTTGTCGTAGCCCAGGTCTTTCGATCGGATATAGTTTAACTGGCCTGTGATAACGATGGTGCCTACGATAAGCACAATGGAAAATGCAAACTGCGTAACCACCAATATCTTACGAAACAGCACGTCGCCAATACCCGCGGATATTTTGCCTTTTAAAGCTTTCAGAGGTTCAAACGAGGAAAGCAGCAGCGCGGGATAGATGCTGGATACAGCCAGCGTGCCGGCAATTGTCGCCAATATAACAAGCCAGATACGGTAATCGGCAAGATTAAATACCAATTGTTTGCCGGATACCTGGTTAAACAGCGGCATCAGTATAAATATCAACCCAATGGCGAAGGCGGCCGCAAGCAAAAACAACAAAGCTGTTTCGACAATGAATTGCATAAACAGGTGCGATTTTGCAGCCCCTACAATTTTGCGCATACTGATCTCTTTCGCGCGCAGCATGGAGCGGGCTGTCGACAGGTTTACATAGTTGATACAGGCGATGACCAAAATCAGCAACGCGATAATAATAAATATCCTTACGGTGCCGATGCCTTTGTCGGTAAGATCGGCATTGTAGAGGTGCATTTTTGCCATTGGCAGCAGCAGGTAATCAGCGTCGGTATCGTCGGGTTTATGGTCGAGATGCACCTGCCTGATTTTAACAGCAAGGCTTTTTAAGTCGGTGCCTGGTTTTAGCAGCAGATAAGTTTCATAGTTAAAAAACGCAAAGTTAGTATTCAAGTCGACTTTATTATCAGCCAGCATGTGATGTATATGATAGCTGATGGGCATAACCATGTCATAATTAACGCTTGAGTTATCCGGAAAATCTTTAATAACACCGCTCACAGTGAAATTCTCTCTGTTATCAGCAGCTATAACTTTGCCAAGCGGGTCCTCCGTCCCGAAATATTTTTTTGCAGTTTTTTGGGTGATGACCACCGAATTATCATTTGGGAACGGATTTGCCGGATTGCCCTGTATAATGGGGAAATCAAACACCGAAAAAAGCGATGGATCTGCAAAGGCCGCATTTTCATCTCCAAAAACTTTGTCGCGATACTTATAAAGGGTAAAATTATTATTGCCGGTAATACGTACAAAATCTTCTATTTGCGGCAGTGTCTTTTTTGAAAGCGGCGCTATTGGCGCCACCCCAACAGACCAGATCTGGCGGCTTGAACCTGTGCCGCCGAAAAGTTCAAGTCGATAAATATCTGGTGTTTTTTTATGAAAACTATCGAAACTCAACTCATCCTGCACCCAAAGCAATATCATAATGCCGATTGCAAGGCCGGCGGTTAAACCGGCAATATTGATGAGTGAATAGAATTTGTTTTTTAATAAATTCCTCCAGGCAGTTTTGATGTAGTTTTTTATCATGGTTGGGATGTTGAAAAGTTGTAACGTTGTAATGTTGTCCTTTCAGATGTCAAAATAAAAACAATATTTCATAAATACTAATTTATTAGTAATAATACTAATTAATTAGTATTTCCATTTCAGGTTCACTTTGCCTTGCCACTTTAGCCCCCTCTAAATCTCCCCCGGCTGGGGAGACTTTAGCTGCGCCCGTGTTGATTTTTTTAAGTCCTCCCCTACCGGGGGAGGATTTAGGTGGGGGCTTTATTCAGTTTTCAAACTAATCACAGGGTTCATCAGGGCAGCTTTAATACTAAGGTATGATACTGTTGCCATTGCCACAGCTGCGACAGTGATAAATGGAATAACAAAAAACGTCCAGCTCAGATCGATCCGGAACGCATAGGTTTGCAGCCATTTGCTTGTAAAATACCAGCCCAGCGGTGCCGAAACGATGAAGGCTATAACCACCAGTTGGGCAAAATCTTTGTATAATAGTTGAAGAATAGTATTAACAGAGGCACCCAATACCTTACGGATCCCGATCTCCTTGGTGCGCTGTACTATAGTATATGACACAAGGCCGAACAAACCCAGGCAGGCCACCAAAATGCCGATCCCCGTAAAGGTGGCAAACACCTGGCCGAATTGCTTATCGGCATGGTATTGTTCGTTAAAATGCTGATCGAGAAAAAAGTATTCAAACTGATCCTGCGGAAAAAAGGCCTTCCAGTTGGCTTTTAAAGCGGCAATAGTTTGCTGCAAATTGGCGGTATTTATTTTTACCGATACATTGCCCCTTACATCCGGGATGCAACGAAAGATGAGTGCATCGTAAGCATCATGAAGCGATTGCTGGTGATAATTATCAACCACGCCGATAATGGTATACACATCTCCCCAAAAGTCTATTTGCTTACCCACGGCTTGTTCCGGCTTATCAAAACCCATTTCTTCCGTGGCTTTTTCATTAAATACAACGGCATGCGGGTCGGTAGCAAAATCCTTGGAGAATACCCGCCCTGCAATCAGCTTTGCACCATAGGCTCTTAAGTAATCATAATCGCCGCCGATAATACGGTATTGTTTACCCTGCGACTGATCAGTTCCTTTTAATTTAATCCCCCCGGCATTCCAATTCACCGGCTCACCGGGTATAGAGGTGGATACGGTGATGCTTTTAACAGAGGGATCGCGCAGGCTTTCATTTTTAAATGCGCTCATGCTGCGGTAAAACGAATCGATATGCGCCAGGGGAGGTTTGATCACCAGGGTTTGATCAATGTTGATACCGAGGTTCTGTTTCTCCATAAAGCTCACCTGCTTGTAAACGATCAAAGACCAGATGAGCAAAAATATAGACGCCGCAAATTGAAAACCTACCATAACCTTGCGTAATATAACGCCGCGCGAAGAAGCAGATAATTTGCCCTTCAATACTTCTACCGGCTGATAGCTTGAAAGGACAATGGCCGGGTAAAAACCCGAGAAGAATGAGCCAACCAAAACCAGCCCGGTAACTGCCAGCCAGAATATCGGTGAAAACAATAATCCGAGGGTAATATTCTGGCCCGATATAGTAGAGAAAATCGGAAGGAAGACGATGATCAACACAATTGCCAACACCACTGCCAGGCCGTTAAGCAGCATAGCCTCCAGCATAAATTGCCACAGCAACTGTCCTTTATTGGAACCCAGCGTTTTGCGGACACCTACCTCTTTTGCACGACCGATACCGCGGGCAGTAGATAAATTGATATAATTGATCCATGCGATAACGATAACAAAAATAGCGATGAATGCCAATATATAAACTGACTTGCCGTCGCCATGCGGCTCAGCCTCGCCCATTAAATTTGGAGAAAGATGAATCTTTTCCAGAGGCAGCAAATGATAAACCGCGCTGGCGCCCGACCAGTTGATCTTTTTATACACTGCGTCGACATATGGCTTGAACTTAGCTTCCAATTGTTTTGCATCAACGCCCGGTTTCAATAAAAGATAAGTAAGGCAGCCATCGTTTAGCCAGGCATTATCCAAATCATTTTTGGGGCCGACAAATTTCATCAGCGTACTGTACGAGATGAGCAAATCGCTCCTGAAATGCGTATTATCCGGATAATCCTTCATCACGCCGGTAACCTTCATCACATTAAGATCATACTTAAATGTTTTGCCCACCACATCGGTAGTTCCAAAAAGTTTTTTGGCAACTGTCTCCGTAATTACCGCCGAATAAACTTCCTTTAAGGCCGTTTTCGGGTCGCCGCCAATGAGCGGGTAGCTAAAAATATTGAAGAAAGATGGACCGGCAAAGTATGTTTTTTCGAGGACGATCTTCCTGTCGTTATTTATAGCGAGTACCGACCCGGTGCCCACCACCTTTACAAAATCTTCAACCTGGGGAAAATTGTTTTTAAACGCATTCCCCTCGGCAAAAGCGCCGCCAGCCCACTGCGTACTTAACTTGCCGCGATCATACCGGTCCTGTGTTACCCTGAACACCCGATCCTTTTTTGAATGAAAGGTATCAAAGCTGAGTTCGAAGGTCACATATTGAATGATCAGCAGCCCTGCTGCCATGCCTACAGCTAAACCGAAAATGTTGATAAAAGAGAATACCTTATTCTTTTTTAAGTTTCTGAACGCGATGAGGAAATAATTTTTGATCATGATGCAAGCGGTTAGGCAAACGCTTCCACCAAGATTGTGCCATTTTTATAAGTAATTAATTGTGAGATATTTATATACAAATACGAAATACTAATGCGTTCGGATTTGTTATAGTGATTGTTCGCAGGCGGACGGTTAGCATTATTATTTTTCACCGTAGAAAAGATACTCGGCAGTATAAGGGACTTCCAGGATTTGCCCTTTTTGCGATAGTTTAGCCGTAGCAGGGGCTTTACCGCCCTTTGTGCGGATTCTTTGGATGAAAGTCACGGGGGTTAAAATACCCGTTCCGCTTGTTCCGGCTGCTTTGAGGAGTAACCATGGAATGGCAAAGCTGTCGGGTGAGTTAGCTTGTTGTATTTTGATGCCGGTGACTTTGGAACCATCATTATATTCCCAGGCCGGATTTTTTCCATGTTCGAAGTAATGTTTCCCGACAAGCTGATGGTAGCTGCTATCGGCATATAAGTCAGCGCGGGGTTCTGTAAATGTCCAGGTATAGCGCGAGGTATCTTTGGCATCCTGTGTACAAATATAGGTTTGTACCCCCTTGGCATAGACTTGCTTAATCAGCCTGCTGTTTTCAGGAACCTGTATGGAAGAAGGAATACTGTTATTTTGCCCAAAACAAACCAGCGTATAACAGATAAAAAATAAAGAAAAAACAGTACGGACCATATATTTTTCGTTTATAGACTTTACGAAAGTATGAAAAAAAACTATTCGTATTCCTCAATAAGGAGGTCAAATTTTTAGGGATGTTATCTTAAAATGTGATAAGGCCAGGTTTAATATGAGTATAATTTCCAGTTCAAATTTAGTGTAGCCCGGCTTATTGCGCATAAGTAGATCTACGTTATTTTTATAAATTAAATACGTAAAAATACGTGAGTTTGAACAGCCGTGCCCTCAGCGATCGTCATTGAGCGATGGCACGTAGCGCGCTGGTTAAATTTTTCCAACTGTAAATCAACATCTTACAAAACATTTCCCACAAATACTAATCAATTAGTTGCAATCCTAATAAATTAGTACCACATTTGATTTAAAATTATTTCATCATGCAAAAACTGGCAAAAAGAGAAGAACAAATAATGCAGGCCTGCTGGCAGCTGGAGAATGCTTTTATTAAAGAGATTATTAATGAAATGCCCGACCCCAAGCCGCATTATAATACCATAGCTACTATGGTAAAGATTTTGGAAGATAAAGGTTTCCTGGCACATGAAACTATTGGTAACGTTTTCCGCTATTATCCAGTCATATCAAAAGATAGTTACCAGAAGCATGCCATGAACGATATTGTAAGCCAGTATTTTGATAATTCGTACCCAAACATGCTGATGTTTTTCGCCAAAGAGCAAAAAATCTCTGACGATGAATTAAATGAAATTGTAAACCTCATTAAATCGCAAAAGAAATGATACCCTATATCCTGCACGTTGCACTGCTGATAACGGTTTGCCTTTTGTTTTATAAGCTCTTGCTGCAAAAGGAAACATTTTACCGGTTAAACCGCATTATACTGGTTTTTTGCCTGGCGTTGTCGTTTGTATTGCCGCTGATTCATATTCCGCAGCAATGGGCGCTCCAAACCCCAGCCAAACCAACCGAAGTGCAGGATCAGCCTATAGTGGTATCACCGCCGGTTGCTGATGTGCCGCAGATCAATACGATAACCAACCCGGTCAAAACAAAGCAAGCGCCCGAAAAAGCTGTGCCGGTAACGCCCGCCAAACCGGCACCCGCTGTAACTATACAACATACTGTACAATCTTCAACACCATCAACCCCCATCATACAAACCGTATTTAAATGGCTGTTTTATTTGTATTGGATAGGTGTTGCCGCTTTTGGCCTCAACCTTTTATTACAGGTAGTTGTATTACTTTTCCAGGCTTATACCAAACCGGCTATCAGGGATGGAAAATTCCGAATAGTTGAACTTACCGGCGATAAAGCGCCGTGCTCTTTCGGCAATAATATTTTTATCAACCCCGAAAAATACGACTGGGAAACTTACAGCCAGATTTTGCTGCACGAAAAGGTGCACATTGAACAACGCCACAGCTTTGACATCCTGTTTGCCGAGCTGATGCTGGTATTGCAATGGTTTAACCCTTTTGCCTGGCTTTACCGCACCGAAGTTGAAAATAACCTTGAATTTTTAACAGACGATGCCGTTTTAGAGCATGAAGAAGTAGAACGCTCAAGCTACCAGATGAGCCTGCTTAAAGTGTCGGCCCCTCACCTGTCGCTGGGCATCACCACCAATTATAACCAATCGCTTTTAAAAAGGCGCATCATTATGATGAATGCCAAACGCTCCAACATCCATATCATGTGGAAATACTTTTTTCTGGTTCCGTTACTGGGTATTTTGGCATGTGCGTTGAATAGCCCTGCGGCTTACAGCGAGTCGGCTGTTAATTCCATGGCCAATATAAAAGCCCTGGTTAAAGTTCACCCCGTTGTTAAGCCAAACTTTAATTTCAATTTTAAAGACGACCAGACTGAAGGTTCGTGGTTTGCCAATATCAAAAACGACAAGGTGCGCATGGAGTTTAAGAGCGATGACGACGACCATAACTGGTCGAGCAACTCTGATTTTAAACTAAGCGAGTTCTCATCTATCCCCAGGGATAAAAAAGCTGATTTCACCATTAAACGCGAAGCCGGTACCATCCTGTTCAACGGCAAGTTTGATGGCAACGACGGCTATGGTCACTATAAATTCACTGCTGATCATCAATTCAATACCTTCCTGGGCGAACACGGCATCACCGGGGTTGAAGATGGTGATGACTTTGCGTTCTTTATGTTCAACGTCAATAAAAATTACGTGGCAATGCTGGAGAGCAACGGTTATAAGGGCCTTTCAAAAGGCGACCTGGTCTCGATGGGCGCACTTAAGGTTGATGAGCCTTATATCCGTTTCTGGAGAGAGTCGGGTTATACTCATCTTACTGCTAACGAGCTGGTATCCGGAAAAGCATTGGGCATTACCGCCGAATATGTAAACGAGATCCGCAAGGCAGGCTATACCCACGTTACCTTTGACCAATTGCAAAGTTTTAAAGCAACCGGGGTTACCGCCAAATACATCGCCGGTTTGCACGGGGCGAATGTTAAACCCGGCAAAAAACATGATAACGGCAATAATAATGGCGATGACAAGGAGGATAATAACCCCATGCCTGCCGAAGATGTAGTTTCCGTAAAGGCGATGAACGTTGCATCCAACTACATCAATGCTATTCAAAAAGAAGGTTATCCTGATATCACGCTGAATGAACTCACCAGCATGAAGGCCGTAGGCGTTACGCCGGAATATATTGGCGAATTAAAACTCGCCGGCTATACACACATCCCGGCGCATGAACTGGTATCCCTTAAATCGGTTGGCGTTACACCCGAATATATAAAAAGCATGGCAGCCATAGGGTATAAAAATATTCCGGCAAATGAGCTTACCAGCATGCGATCGGTGGGCGTTACCCCGGAGTATGTAGCCAGTTTAAAAAATTCGGGATATACCAACATACCTGTAAGCGGTTTGGTTTCCCTTAAATCAGTGGGCGCCACACCCGAATTTGCCAAAGGCTTCGTCGCTTTGGGCTACAAAAATATCCCGGCCCATCAACTGGTCAGCATGAAAGCAGTAGGCGTAACACCCGAATATGTTCAAAGCCTTAAGGCAGCAGGTTATGATAATATTTCGGTAAATGACCTTGTTTCCTTACGCTCCCAGGGGATTAACCCTGATTTTGCAAAAGGTTATGAAAGTGTGGGTTATAAAAGTATCCCGGTACGTGAGTTAATTACCCTAAAGGCCTTAGGCATTAGCCCCGATTATATCAAAAGCTTCCAGGATGCAGGATATAAAGATATTTCCATCAACGAATATTCAGGATTAAAAGCTATGGGTGTTACACCGGATTTTATTGAAGGCTTCAAAAAAATTGGCTATACAGATATATCCCTGCGTGAGGCTACTTCGCTAAAAGCAACAGGCGTAACTCCCGATTATGTTAATAAAATGAGGGAAAAAGGCTTTAAATCGCAGGACCTTAATAAATACATTCAACTAAAAAACAATTTCGGCGACAACGACAAATAAGTAAATAAGGAACCTGATTAATAGCTTTTGGCTTTGTAATAGCCTCGTTAATTATCTTTCCGTGGAATGTTATGCCCTAATTTTTGGACCGATAAATTCAAAAAAAAACAGATTTAGCAACTGAAAAACAATGAAGATACGCGAACTAAAGCCCGGCCCGTGCGATTCCCCTCTTGAGAGGGGTGGAGGGGTGTGTTTGTACGCATGCCGGCTAACACACCCCCGCCACTGCACATTCCAGCGCACCCCCTCTTTAGAGGGGAGTCGTTTCGTAGTGCAACCTTACACAATTCACGATGCTGAATTTTTATCATAAAAAATACATAATCAACTTTAAATCAAAACATAAATAAAAAAAATAACATATTATGAAATCAAAAAAACTAAATACAGGCAATTGGAAGTATTTCTTCCTGTTGTCCATGCTTGGCGCCCTCACCTGCACCTCTTATGCCCAGGTAGTGGTTGCGCCGGTTGTTAGCCCTGTGGTGGTAACGCCCGTTGTTACCCCGGTGGTAAGCCCGGTGGTTACCTCTGTTGTTACCTCGAACGTTAACTCAATAGTGAACGCTACAGTTAACCCAATTGTTACGGCTACCGTTAATGCCAACGTCAACCCGATTGTTAATGCGACAGTTAACCCAATTGTAAATGCGGAGGTTAATGCCAATGTTAACCCGGTGGTTAATGCAGAAGTAAACGCTGAAGTAAACGCCGACGTGAACATTGCGGATGGCGACAGATCTGAAGGCAGTTGGTTTGCCGAAATAAAAGGCGACAAGATCAGGTTTGAATTCAGGGGTGATGATGATGAGCACAATTGGTCGAGCAATTCGGATTTTATGCTGAGCGATTTCCCTAATCTGCCAAAAGAAAAAAGTGATTTCTCGCTGAAAAGAGAATCAGGAACAATGGTATTTACCGGCAAGTTCGACGGCGACATGGGTTATGGCCATTATAAATTTACTGCCGATAAATCGTTCAGCGACTTTTTAAAAAGCCAGGGCGTAGCTGATGTGGACGACCGCGATGTATTCTCCTATTTTATGGTCGATTTAAAAAGGGCTTATGTTGAAATGGTGATCCGCAACGGCTTCAACGGCATTACCCGTAACCACCTGGTAGCTATGGCTGCCCTTAAGGTTGATGAGCCTTATATCAAAATGTGGAAGGCGAATGGCTTTAGCGAAATTACTCCCAATAACCTGGTAGCAGGCAAATCAATGCACATTACTGAAGCCTACATCCAGGAGATCCGCAATGCTGGTTATAAAGACATCAGCTTTAACCAACTAATCGCCTTTAAATCACAGGATATTACCGGCGAATACATTAAAAGCCTGCGTAAAGAGAAAAATGGCAACGGCGATGAAGAACTGCCGCCGGCTCACCAGGTGATAGCCTTTAAATCGATGCATATTGATGCGGCTTATGTGAATTCATTTAAAGCCGTGGGTTATGAAAACATTTCGTACCGCGACCTGACTGCCATGAAATCAATGGACATCACCCCCGAGTTTGTAAAGGGATTTGTGGAACTGGGTTATAAAGATATTCCTGCGCACGACCTGATCTCGCTGAAATCAATGAATGTAGATGCGGCTTATATTAAAAGTTTTGAGGCAGCCGGCTTTAAAAACATCGCCGTGCACGACCTGGTGGCATTAAAATCGCAAAACATTACCCCCGAATACATCAAAGGTTTCGAGGATATTGGTTACAAGGACATCCAGGTGCACAGCATGATCTCACTAAAATCGATGAGCATCGCGCCCGAATATGTTAACGGCTTCAAAAAGTTAGGATTTACCGATATCCCGTTAAACGAGCTGCCTGCATTAAAATCAACCGGCGTAACGCCCGAATACGTGGCCGCCATGCGTGAAAAAGGATTTAAATCGGATAATTTAAGAAAGTACATCCAGTTGAAGACTTCTTTTGGTGGGGATGATAAATAATAACAGTCATTAGGTCATTGGGTCATTAAGTCATTAGTATAGCGGCAAAACTCGTCGGCTATTGTTGACCAAAACAATCCTATGACTTAATGACCCAATGACTTAATGACGTTAAAAATTATAACCATGAAAAAAATATTAATCGCCTGCCTGTCTGCTGCCCTGTTGCTTGGGGTATGCATGGTGTCGGCACAAGTACAAACAAAGGTTAAAGTAAAAGTAAAAACAACCCATCGCGGTGAAGATGGCAGATGGGGTTTTGGCGGGAATCATGTGCCGGGCACCTGGGTAGCCTATATTGAAGACGCAAAAGTCTATATTGATTTTACCGGTGAGGACTGGAACACCGGTCGTTCTTTTTTGCTATCAGAGTTGGGCACGCTGCCTGAAGGTAACGAAGGCACCTTTAAAGTAACCAGGGAAGCCGGTACAGTAACATTTAAGGGTGAATTTGAGGGAGGAAAAGGTCGCGGATTTTATTCCTTTGCCGAAAACCCGACTTTTAAAACCTACCTGGAGCAAAAAGGTTATTCGGCGCTGGATAATCAATTGATGCTGGATATTTTCTTCACCGATATTAACAAAGGTTATTTTGACTTTCTGAAAGAAAACGGCTACGCCACCGTCACCAATGAAAACGTAAAGGACCTTGCCCAGCAGGATCTTAACCGCAAAGTGATGGAAGATTATTTTGGCTTGTTTAAAAGCGAAAGTTGGGGACATCCTGCGCTTAGTAAAGTTATAGAGCTACGTGAACACGGCGTAAATGCCCGCTTTGTAAACAGCTTTCACACAATGGGCTTTAAACAGAATATCCCGTTGGATAATGCGCTTGAATTACGCGATCACGGAGTTACCCCCGAGTTTATTACCAGCATCCAAAAAATGGGGTATGAAAAAATAACGCTCAACCGTGCCACTGAATTAAGGGACCACGGCGTAAATCCTGAATTTATTCACAGCATCCAGGATATGGGTTATAAGGACATCACGCTTGAAAAAGCGCAGGAACTCCGTGATCATGGTGTAAACCCCGAATTTATCCGGAGCATCAGTGAATTAGGCTTCAAGGACCTTACCCTCGACAAAGCCCAGGAACTGCGCGACCATGGCGTTAATGCCGAATTCATCAAAAAGGCGCGTGGCAAAGGCATTAAAGTACAAACCCTGGATGATTATATCAGGCTGAGAGATACCGGTTTTAACGAGTAGGCTGACCTTATACTGTTTGTTCAGCCAACTGCTGTATTTCAACAGGTTCTTTGATATTTGCATGAGGCTGCAAAATGCCTCTGCAAATTTCGGCAATATTCCCGGCAGACGCGCCGCCATTTTGTACTGGCGCCAGTCGTTTTAACTCGTCAAGGTTAAAATAGGAATGCACCTTTTTACCAAGCGCCAAGCCAACATATACTACCGTTGAATATTGGGTGATCAGCTCGCAGCAATTGGCTATCATCTGGTTAGTATTACCGCTCCGGTAGATCAGCGTGCCTTCCGGCGCATATTTCCTGATCTCAGCCTCTGCCCTTTCAAATTTCTCGTTTGGGTGCAGCTTAAAAAGCAGTTTGCGGCCGTCAGCTATTTTAACCGCCTTTTTTATAAAGGCCACCCTGTTCTCGTACCTGAAGGTTTCACGCATATCCGTAGTGGCCACCATTACGTAATCCCTGTACGGAAAATCGTTGTCCTTATACTGGGCAATATTATCATAGTTAGGGATCCCGGTTATCACAATCTTACTGGCATCAGTTCCTAATCTTATAAATTGTTTTTTATACCCTTCGGAGCCGGCGCAGTATACATCGCAAATATTGGAGGTGCCGTTTAATGAAGTTCCGCCGCTGAAACCCGGAGACAGTTTAAGTGCCTTAACTATTCTGCTTAACAGCGTAAACTTATCCGTCATCCCCTCCTGTACCCAAACAATTTTGTTTTTTTGCATACGTTCGGGAATATGAAGGTCAGAACAATAAACTACCAGGTCGTATTGATTCTTTTTTGCCTGGTAGTCAATTTGTAATCCGTTATTTTTCAGGTATTTTTCGGAGTTTTCTTTAAACTGCCCCCAAAATATGGTACCCTTAAACAGCGGAGTATGTTTCATAAGAAAATTGGCCCACTTAATATCCGTAAAAAATTGACTGAACCAACAGTCGTATTCATCCAGTTGCCGGGCAATCTGGTGCATTTGCCAGGTTTGGTTCATTGAACCGGTGATAAACAGTACCCTTTTTCTCATTGAGGTAAGATTAAGATAATATTAAATACGCAACCAAATATTAAAGTTGCAATATTTTAATTAAATACGAAAATAAAATATTGTTCGTTAAAACAACCTCACCAGATTGTAAAAATTTACCATTTGACTAAAATAGTACACGGGTCAATAATTTGTGTGACTGACAGTTTATTATCCCTTCTAAATAAAACAGGCTTTCCCTGGCAGGAAAAGCCTGTTTTGACCCGAATAAACAATTAATTTACCGGAATTTCCTGCGAAGGCTTTTGGGCTTCCGCATTTTTGGGTAGGGTGATAATGAGTACCCCGTCTTCCTGTTTCGCGCTGATGGCGGTAACATCTACCTGCCCGTTTAAGTTCAGCATCCTTTCAAATGATTTGATCGGGTATTCCTGTTTGCTGAAATTCGGCAGGTTTTCTTCATCTACTGTACGAGTGCCGCTGATGTATAAAATATCATCCTGTACCGATAGTTTTATGTTTTCCTTAGCGTAGCCAGGTGCATAAACATAAACCTCAAAACTGTTTTCGTTGTCCGCAATGTTTATCGGTAGGTTATATTTTGGCCTGCGAAATTGCTCGCCCCTGAAATGGCCGTGTTTTCCGTGTGCATGGCCGCAACCTTGTGCGCCTCTTGCTGAATTATGATTTCCAAACATGTTGTCTTTCTTTTGTCGAACGGCTTTATTGCCCTTCTATAAGTGAAGACGTGTATGGGTTAGAAATTACTTTAAGAAAAATTTTATTTTTTTGAGGCGATTATAAAATCACCATCCTTTCCGTTCGCACCTTTTCCGCCACTCCTCTTTAAAAGAAGCCCGGTCTGTTTCATCCATCGTCAGCAGTTTATCCTTTAATATGTCAGCGCGTCCTTCTCCTTTATACTTCCCAAAAGGTCCGCCAAAAGAGACCCGCCCAAATAAGATCCGGCTTAAAACTGTCAATCCCAGGGCCTGCCAGTAGTTTATTTTTGTAAGATGGGTAACCTGCGGCAGAATGATATCCCATAAAAACATTACAACCCCGCTTAAGCATAAGATCATTGCAACAAAAAAAAGCAGGTATAATAATTTACGTTTCATTACTCAGGTTACGCACATTAATAGTCTAAAAATTCATTGTACAAAGTTTGCAAACGGCTGCGCAAATATTTAACTGCATATCCTTTACGCGAGATAATGGTCTTTAACTTTTCGCCCGTTTCATCCGCAATTTGCTGCAGGGTTTTATCTTCCAGCTCGTTCCAGATAAAAACCAGCTTCTGTTTTTCGGGCAGTTCATCCAGCGCCTCAAACAATTCCTCCCAAAACAATTCTTTCAGATATACCGACTCCGGATCATCATCGTCCGGCAGCAATATATCCGCAAAATCAATATCTTCTTCCTCGTCTGCAGCAACCAGGTCATCTATCAGCTGTTCGGTTTTTTTTCTGCCTTTGTCAATTATTTTATTGCGCGCTACTTTAAACAACCAGCCGCGCAAAGATAAAATTTCATCCTTGTCGTCAATATTACTTAATTGGTACCAAACATCCTGCAAAATATCTTCAGCGTCGGCTTCGTTGGGTACTTTTTTCCTGATAAAGTTAAAAAGTCCTTTCCCATAATCACTAACCGCTTTTACAATATTTTTTGATCTTTCAATCATTCTTTAATTTTCCCTTTTATTAAAGAAGACGAATGAAAGTGATATTTACTTTAAGTATTATCTTAGCAAACAAAAAAGTACTTTAGATAAATCATCAGGTTATATGTTTTTTTTCTTCTCCAAGATCTTTGAATTTTTTATCCACCCTATCATCTGGGTTTTTGGTTTATCGATAGCTGCATTGCTGGTTAAAAAATCTATTATTAAAAAAAGATTATTTTTTTCCGCTTTAGCGCTGCTTTTACTATTCACCAATCCTTTTTTGATGAATAAGTTTTCCGGTCTTTGGGATATTAAACCGGTTCCGTTAAAAACATCGGGGCCATATAGTTGTGCGATAGTTTTAGGCGGGTTTTCTTCAGAAGGAAAAAACGGCGAAGGCTTTTTCAATACCTCGGCAGATCGTTTTATCCAGGGGCTTAAATTGCTCTCTACCGGCCAGGTTTCGCATATCCTGATTTCGGGAGGAAATGGAAATCTGATACCCGACAGCTTTGAAGAAGGCGATTGGGTGAAAACACAGTTAAAGCTATTTAAAGTACCCGACAGCTGTATTTTGATTGAAGACCGCAGCAGGAACACGATTGAAAATGCAGCCTTCACAAAACCTATACTCCAAAAGGCTGCGTTACAGCCGCCCTATTTATTAGTGACATCAGCATTTCACATGCGGCGTTCGCTTGGTATATTTAAGGCCACCGGCATAAACGTCATCCCATATTCATGCAACTATCTTCCCGGAACGGGTTCAACAAATATATCCATCGGCGATTTTATACCTGATGGGAGTATTTTGGGAACGTGGGATTATTATATAAAAGAAGCAATAGGAACCCTGGTTAATAAATTCAGATAACAAAGTACCTTGCATTCGTAAACCTGATTTAGCTTCATCCGGTAATAAAAGATAATCATCTTCCGAATTGATCAACTACAAATTTGATTATGCCGGGTTATTTGATTAACTTATCTTCGCCTTTTATAAAAAGATACAACCAAATAATAAATCGGTGAAATCACTCACATAATTAGTGAAATCACAAAAAAATACATAAATGACCTATTGCTTAGGAATAAAAGTTAAAGAAGGCTTGATAGCTTTAGCCGATACCCGTATAACATCAGGTACCGAGATCACCACTAAAAAGAAGATCACGATTACGCAGAAGGACAAATTTTCACTTTTCATCATGACCAGCGGTTTACGGTCGGTACGGGATAAAGCCGTTGTTTATTTTAATGAATTACTGGAAACAAAAGAATACAATAAACTATATAAAGCGGTAAATGCTTTTGGCGAGCAGGTGAAAAGGGTTGCGAAAGAAGACAAAGACTCGCTGGAAAAAGCAGGCTTTAAATTCGACCTGAATACCATCATCGGCGGGCAGCTGGCTGATGACGATGAGCATAAATTGTTTCTTTTATATCCCGAAGGCAACTGGGTGGAACTTGGGCAGGGTGCGCCTTATGTAATTATTGGTAACTCGGGACACGGAAAGGCCATTTTAAACCGTATATTAGATGAAAATTCAAGTTTAAAGCTGGCTCTTAAAACGGGTTTTCTTTCTTTCGATTCCACAAGGGTTAGCGCTAACAACGTTGATTTTCCGATTGATGTTGCATTGTACCATAAGGATAGTTTTCATATTGTTGAAAAACGTTATGAGAAAAAGGATCTTGAGTATATCTCCACTCAATGGGCCGAAGAACTAAAAGCTGCCCTTGAACATATCTCGGAGGAATGGATGGATGCCGCTTTTGATGAATTAGACTAAATTGTTGGAATGTTGTAAGGTTGGAAAGTTGTAAGGTTATAATTGCCGGTTCCCGTTAATTTGCGTAAGCATCTTAACATTTAAAACTTTTTCAAAACATTCCAACATTCCAACTTTACAACTTTACAACATTAAAACATTTCAACTTTACAACATCCGCTATGAAATTCAACGTCCTCGCTGAAATGGAATACACAGCCCGCTCGGCCGGGACGATCATATTAAACATCCATGCTTTACGAACGCCGCATCAAACCGTCATCAGCGAAACATTTACCACCGATCCTTATATCAAAGTTGAAGAGTTAACCTCCGTACATGGAGAAAACCGGCTGATGCGTTTTGAAATAGATGAGGCTGCGTCCATTAAAGTTAATTACAAGGCTACGATTGATAATTTATGTGAGATAAAAGATTTTACCGACGTAAGTGAAGTTCCGGTGGCGCAAATGGACCATACCATATTCCCCTATTTGTACCCGAGCAGGTATTGCCAGTCGGACAAGTTATACCGCCTTGCCCATAACCTTTTCGGTCATATTTATAATCCATTTGAAAAAGTGGCCACGCTTACCAACTGGATCAATAAAAATGTATTGTATTTAAGTGGCTCAACCAATTCGCAAACATCTGCTTTTGATACCGTAACCGAACAAGCCGGTGTATGCCGCGATTTTGCTCATCTGGGTATTGCTTTATGCCGCGCCTTAACCATACCGGCACGTTATTTTACCGGTTATGCGTATCAATTAAAACCTGCCGATTTTCACGCCTGCTTTGAAGCCTATATCGGTAACGAATGGGTTTTGTTTGATGCCACCAGGCTGGTGCCCCTTAATGGCCTGGTAAAAATCGCTTCGGGCCGCGACGCGGCTGATACCGCTATCGCCAATATATTTGGCGATGTGATCTTTACATCGATGCTGGTAAGCTGCGAATTAACTGATGAAGGCTTCGCACCACTTTTTTATGAAGATGGCCAGTTGAAGGGGCTCTCCTATTTATAAGTCTTAAGTCGAAAGTCCTGAGTCTTAAGTCATTTTTGCTTTCGGCTTGAGACAAATGTCTTTCGTATTTATAAAAACACCCCCTCTCCTCCGCCTTCCTAATGACCAATGACCAATGACTAATGACTAATGACCAACCCAGACGTCGCGGGCAGATTCGAACTGCCGTTTGGGGTTTTGCAGACCACCACCTATCCTCTCGGTCACGCGACTTTATAAAAACTAATTAATCTCTGCTGCAAAGATAATTACATAAACTATAACTCCTATAGATTTTATATACTATTTTGTAAATAGCTGTATTTTAGACTTTTAATTTTAAGTGCCGGATAATTTTCTTGCCGGATAAAAACATATTTAAACAGCGTTGGTTATTTGGCCATTGACTATGCCGTATTCTGTTTTTAAATTTTGCTTCTTAAATTAATTAACCGGGCAATAATGTAAAATCACTACTTTTATAGGGGTTTTGCATTTACCCTCAAACAATTATGCTGATCATTTTAACTCCATGAAAAAACTGCTTTTTATATTTTGTTTAATGGTAATGCCTGCTACGATGGTTTTTGCCGGTGATATTGCCATCAACCATTTCGTGATCAAAGAAAACCCCTTTGCTAAAGATGAAGTTGCCATTATCGCCACGGATTCTCTCGGTAATATCCGCGAAAATGTAAATGGCATGTTTAATTTTACGATAAATGGCCTGGAGGATACATTACGTTTTGAAAAAGGGACTGCTTTTTACAGGCATAAACTCGTCCGTTCCACGTTTTTGTACGCCCGTCATCAAAACGATAGTGGCACCCATTCCATACTCTATTATGTTTACCGTACCGACGATAAGCTCAGCCCATTTCACATCAGTTGGGTATTATTGCTGGCCATACCCTGCGTGCTGTTTTTGCTGGCCTATATGTTTAAAAAGTTCATCGTCGTCGCCATCGTCATTTTTGCCATATTTGTTTTTTTTAATTACCACAACGGGCTAAGCATACCAACGTTTTTTGAAAGTATTATTGATGGGCTAAAGAATATTTTTTAGGCAGACTTTTTATTCTTTTCAATCGGCCAAACGGTTCAAACCCATCATCCGGAATGCTGGATTTTAACTCATTTCTCCTTTTAAACAGGGCCACGTTTAACAGCGCTAATATCCTTTTTACAATTGAATATGCTTAGTAAATATTTCCAAAATCATATATTAAGACATTAAAATATACACCCCGATAAGCAGAATCACCAATATTTTCGCCTTTAAATATTTTCGAAAACGCACTATATATACAGTTTTCAACATTCGTTAAGAGTCAAAAACCGTGTTTAAAGTTGAATTTTGAGGTTATTCTGTATAGCCATAAATCTAATGCTTCGTTTTTACACAAAACTTTTTAAATTAAAATATTCACCTTATATTTGTTGCTTCATATGGCAGGTTCTACACTTGCCTTTTGTGATAAGGTTTAGGTTAAAGCCCCCGAACTGCGAGAGTAAGGGGGCTTTTATTTTGTGAAGAAAGTCCGAAAGTCGGGAAAGACCGAATGTCGGAAAGATTTACTTCCTTAACTCATTACCTTATACTTTGATTTTTTTTCTTTCGGACTTCCGGACTTTCGGACTTTTCCGACTCCTCCACCTTCTTAAAACGGCATTCCAATGCCAAAATTAAGCTGCATAAAATTATAGGTATCGCCGCTATTGTTTAACTGGTAGGCAGTTTTAAACGGCCCTGTATGAAACAGTTCGTTGAAGTGATTGATCAATACCCATTGTTGCGAACCGTCAAACTGGGGATCTTTGAATTTAAACGCGGCGTCGAGCCTGAACACAAAGAAAGCAAGATCGAACCTTAAGCCCGTGCCAATATCCAGCGCAGTAGCCGGTAAAATATTATTGACCCTGAATTCTACGTTGGGGTCATTGGCCTGGGGATGCAGCCGCCAGATATTACCCGCGTCAACAAAAACCGCCCCTTTAAGTATCGAACCAAAAAAGTTATCAACCAACTTGTAACGATACTCCAAATTGGAAATAATTTTTACTTCGCCAAACTGATCAAGATATTTTAAACGGGTACGCAGCGAGTCCCCTTTCGACGGCGCTGTGGTGGTGCCCGGCGCACCATAAAAAGTAGCCCTGTTAAACTTACCCGGGCCAAGCGTACGTGGCAGCCATGCCCGCATGTCATTAGCGCCGCCGGCATAAAACTCCTTCTCAAATATCAACCCACCCGAATAGGTATTATCTTTAAATATCAGCTGGCTGCTGTTACCGTAGGGAACACCTATACCCGGGTTGAGGCGAAATATTAATTGCTTTTCGCCGCCAAAGCTGTGATACACGCGAAAATCAGTTTCTGCTTTGGCATATTGCGCAAAAGTGCGCCCAAAAATAGTGCGCTCACCCGTCGAGTCGCGCGGTGAGTTTAAAATATGGGCAAGCAGTGCCAGGGTATTGCCCCCTACATCTAAACTCCCGCGGAAATACACAAAATTCTCGTAAGTATTTAGCTTATTGGCGTTATACTGATAAGTGTACTGACTGCCTGCAGTAAATATTGTACGGCCTATAAGGTAGCTGTAAGCATAAAGCTTATTTGAAGCTAATTCAGCCTGTGCCGCCGGGTTGATGATGCCTTTTGAAAATTCAATATAAATTGGCGTTACCGTATGCGTTTTTTGAGCCGTCTCCGCAAAATCATAGGTAATTGAATTGATCAAACTGGTGCGCTGCACTAAACCCTGTTCATAAAACAACTGGTAATTGGTTGAAAAAGTAGTGTGCGGCACACCGTATTTACCCAAAATAGGCAATTTGGTAAATGGCGAGACGATGCGCGGATAGATTAAATTGGCGCCCACCGTCAGGTCCTGGTTCGAAATACCGTTGGGGTTGCTTGCGCTGGTGCCATTATCAAACAAAATGCTCCAGTTTAATTTTATCTGCAATATTGCCGCATTTTTAAATACATCCCTGTCGGTAAAGGTATTACCGAGGTTAAATCCATACTGGCCTGCGTTAAACAGGAACTCCCCTTCCACCCTGTTCGACATTTGCTTCAGTGGCACAATATCAATCCTGGTATCCAGCCGGTTAGTACTGTCGGGTAACCTGGTATAAGTTGGATTGGGCACATTACGAAATACGTTTAACTCAGAAAGTCTCGACGTGGTAAGGGTCTGCCTGTCTATATCATAAATCTGTCCCTTGCGCTGAAAAATATAATCTGTGGCCACACGAGGTTTAAACTTGTGCGAAAAATCAACAAATTTAAACTGCGAATCAACTTTTAAAGTGTCCGCTTTCCCTGGTGTGCGCCCTTCGCTATTAGCTACAACGATCAATGTATTATTGATTTTATAAACCGGGTGCGCCGATTTTCCTGCCGGATTATCGATGATCATTTTAATATCCACCACGCTGCTTCTAAAGGTGGAATCATAGGTGTAATTAATATACTGCCGGTAAAAATCGTAATAACCATTGCGTTTCATAATGAGGTAAAACTCATCCCTGTCGTAGGCTAAACTGTCGGTATCAAAACGGCCGCCGGGCTGTACGTGCGAAAAACGCGGCCGGTTAACCCGGTATAAGTTTTTTACATTTTTGTCGGCTATGCTGTCCTGGATCTTCCGGATCCTGAAAAGCGGGCCCTCCACCGCAGAAAATATCAATTCGGCCCTTTTGTTTTTTATTTTGATACTGTCGGTAACTTTGGCTTTAAGGTAGCCTTTGTTCTGTATAAAACGTTCAATTTGTATCCGCGAAAATTCAACCAGGTTGCTGTCTAATATAGCAGGGGGGTCGCCAATGTCATGCTTACCGTGCCCGCTGAAAAGGTAATAAAACTGAAGGTTGAGCCAGTTATTCGGCTGTTGCTCTTTATCAACATAATTTACAGCAGCTTCCTTAAAATCTTCGTTCGACACCCCTTTTATAGTGATTTTACGCACAAGCGCCTGCCCGGGCTGAAGCCTGCGGGTTAAACTACAGCCGCACACCAGAAAGAGCAGAAGAATACTTAATATTGCAAAACGGTTACTATCAGGGCTTATATATGCTTTCAAAATCTCAAATCAGTTTACTTAGGTCCCTCCAATCAAAAAAAGATCGCACGGAACGCGGTTTGTTTTTAGTTGAAGGTTATAAATCCGTTATCGAATTCATTGATTCTCCGTACCAGGTGGATGCCGTTTACTATACGGCTTCTTTCGACCCAAAAATGCTGAAATTATCCCGAAATATAAACTTATGTGAAATTTCCGTTACAGACGCGGAAAAGATCAGCAGTTTAAAAACACCGCAGGAAGTTATCGCTGTGGTCAGGATACCGTCATGGCCTGTACTCAATAACGCAAAGCTTCAAAAAAAGTTCACAATAGTTTTAGATGGCATCCAGGACCCCGGCAATATGGGCACCATTATCCGCACTGCCGATTGGTTTGGCATCGGGCAGATCATTTGTTCGGCCGATACGGTTGATGTGTACAACCCGAAAGTAGTACAGGCAAGCATGGGTTCCCTATCGCGGATCAGTGTTTATTATGCTGAGCTCGCTGCAGTTTTACCAAAGCTCGGCCTGCCCATATTTGGCGCCATGCTGAACGGAGAGCGCATTTATGAAACCAATTTTGGGCACGAAGGCTTAATCGTTATGGGCAATGAGGGCAACGGTATGCGGCCAGAAATCACTGCATTAATTACAAAGGCGGTAACCATTCCGCGCACAGGCAGGGCCGAATCATTGAATGTTGGCATTGCAACAGCGCTTTTTTGTTCAGAAATTAGCAGAAATTCAAATAATAAAGTTGGCGGTCAATAAATAATTGCTATTTTTGCAGCCTTGAAAAACGGTCGGGTGGCCGAGTGGCTAGGCAGAGGTCTGCAAAACCTCCTACAGCGGTTCGAATCCGCTCCCGACCTCGAATATTAAAAACATTAAATCGACAACATCATGGGCGTTACCCGTTTAAAAAGAAAAGACAGAAAAAATAAAACTACTTCAAGGTTAGAAGTACAATTTTTAAAACTGGCCACCAACCTTGAGCTTGGAAGCCGTTCTGCAGAGCCAAAAAATAGCCAGATTGCAAAAAACAATGCTGCTTTATTAAAAGCTGCCGCAACAAAATAAGCCCCCTCTAAATCTCCCCCGGTAGGGGAGACTTGTGTGGATTGGATAGATATTTAAATCCTGCTGGTTTTAAACCGGTGGGATTTTTTTGTTGACGATTTTTTTTGTCTGAACTAAGATTCGTAGGATTTTAAGATGGTAGGATTAAAAATCAGCGCAATCCTGAAATCATCATAGAAATCAGTGATCCAGTAGCATTTTATTTATCCTTTTTATCAGTCCCGGTCCTTCGTAAATAAACCCGGTATACAATTGCACCAGCGAAGCGCCCGCTTTTATTTTATCCAAAGCATCTTCCGGCGAATGGATGCCTCCTACCCCGATGATCGGGAATGATCCTTTTGATTTTTCATGCAGGTAACGGATCACTTCCGTCGAACGTGTGGTTAATGGCTTGCCGCTTAAACCACCGGTTTCATTCTTTGAATTACCCTCAGATACTAAGCCCTCACGGCTGATGGTGGTATTGGTGGCGATAACACCAGCTATGCCTGTTTTTTGTATAATTTCAACAATGTCGTCAAGTTGTTCATTCGTAAGATCCGGAGCTATTTTTAACAGAATGGGCCTGCTGATCCCACTTTTTGAATTCCGTTTTTGCAGCGTATCCAAAAGCTCCATTAATGGTTCTTTTTCCTGCAAAGCGCGCAAACCAGGCGTATTAGGTGAACTCACATTCACTACAAAATAATCAACCACATCAAACAGCCTGTCGAAACATTTGATATAATCACTCACCGCATCCTCATTCGGCGTTACTTTGTTTTTGCCAATATTCCCACCGATAATAACCCCTTTTTGATAGCTTTTCGCATTTCTCCGGAAAGCCGCAATGCGTTCAGCAACTACGTCAACCCCTAAATTATTAAAGCCCATACGGTTGATCAATCCCCCGTCAGGCGGCAGCCTGAACATGCGCGGCTGCGGGTTACCCGGTTGCGGCAAAGGCGTTACCGTACCCACTTCAATAAAACCAAAGCCAAGGTTTGCCATTTCGCCAATAAACTCACCGTTTTTGTCAAATCCGGCAGCAAGGCCTACGGGGTTTTCAAACTTTAAACCAAAAACTTCTTTTTCCAGCCGTGAGTCTTTCATATGCCATAACGCCCGGCTTAATGCCGCGCCGCCGGGAAAGCGGTTAAAACGTTTAAGCCCAGCGGTTACAAAATGGTGAACCTTCTCCGGATCGAACTTAAAAAGTATGGGTTTTAGCAAAAAATACATGGCTGCGAAGGTAGGAGTTTTAGTCGGAAAGTCCGAAAGTCCGAAAAGTCCGAAAGAAAAAATACAAATTGATTTGTTAGTCGGTGTAACGAATCAGTCGAATAGAATCTATTTTATCAAAGAATATCTATCTTAGCCCTGCAACAAAAAAAGGCCATGGACTATGGTCCATCGACCATCGACTTAACGCAACTATGAATTTCTTCCAAAACTCGCGCCGTAATTTTATAAAAAATGCCGCTATAGGATCTATTGCCGGTATCGCATTGCCGCAAATAGTGGCTGCCGCGATAAAACCTGGAAGCATTAAAAAGATAAACCTCGAAAAAGATAACATCATCCTCTTCCAGGGTGACTCCATTACCGACTGGGGGCGTAGTCACGATGCCACAATACCCAATGAGAGTAACACGCTGGGATCAGGCTATGTATTGCTGACAGCCGGGCACTTACTGCAGGATTTTGCCGATAAAAACCTGAAAATCTATAACAAAGGCGTCAGCGGGAATAAAGTTTACCAATTAGCCGAGCGCTGGGATACCGACTGCCTTCAACTGAAACCGGACGTATTGAGTATCCATATTGGCGTAAATGATTACTGGCATACCATCGCAAATGGTTATACCGGCACCATCGAAACTTATATCGCTGATTACCATAAATTGATCAACCGCACCAAACAGGCATTACCCAGGATCAAAATCATCATCTGCGAGCCATTTGCCACCAAAGGCGTTAGGGCCGTTAATGATAAATGGTATCCCGCTTTCGACCTTTTCAGAAAGGCCGCACACGATATTGCCGGCGAATACCATTTGCCATTTGTACCCTACCAGTCGGTATTTGACAAAGCCCTCGAAATTGCGCCCCCCACCTACTGGAGCCTCGACGGGATACACCCCAGCGTGGCAGGCACAGCGTTGATGGCAAAGACGTGGATGGAAGTAGTCAGCTAAAAGGCAAAAGCTTAAAGCAAAAAGCTTTTTTACGTGCATGCTTTCTGCTTTAAGCTTTCAGCTTTCACCTTAAAAAAGTATCTTTGCGCCCAAATGATCGCTATTAATAACCTCACGTTCGAGATTGGTGCACGGGCCCTGTATGATGAAGCAAACTGGCATATAAAACCAGGTGAAAAGATAGGCCTTATCGGTGCCAACGGAACCGGAAAAACTACGCTGCTAAAAATTATTGTCGGGGACTATACCCCTACTTCGGGTACCATATCTATGGCTAAGGACATTGCTATTGGCTACCTTAACCAGGACCTGCTCTCCTACTCATCCGACAAAAACATATTGCATGTGGCCATGGAAGCCTTTGAGCGCCAGAACCAACTGCATGATGAAATTGAAAACCTGCTGCAAAAACTGGAAACTGAGTATACGGAAGACCTGCTGCACAAGCTGAGCGACAAACAGCATGAGTTTGAAGTGCTGGACGGTTATAACATTGAATACAAAGCCCACGAAATTTTAGCCGGTTTAGGTTTTAGCGAAGCGGACACACACCGCAAGCTAAGCGAATTTTCGGGCGGATGGCGCATGCGGGTGATGCTGGCCAAAATATTATTGCAGGCGCCCGATATCCTGTTACTGGATGAGCCAACCAACCACCTCGACTTACCTTCCATCCAATGGCTGGAAGATTACCTGAAAGCTTTTGACGGCGCGGTAGTTATTGTATCGCACGACAGGTGGTTTTTGGATAAAGTAATTAACCGCACGGTTGAGTCGCGCAAGGGAAAACTGACTGTTTACGCAGGTAACTATTCTTTTTATTTAGAGGAAAAGGCCCAGCGGGAAGAAATCCAAAAGGGTGAGTTTAAAAACCAGCAGTCCAAAATAAAACAGGAGGAGCGCTTGATCGAGCGTTTCAGGGCCAAGGCATCCAAGGCTAAAATGGCGCAATCACGCATCAAGGCATTGGATAAACTGGAGCGTGTGGATGATGTGGATGATGACAACCCTACTGTGAATTTCAGCTTCCGTTTCTCCAGGCAATCCGGTCGCCATGTGGTCACCATGGAAGATATCACTAAAAAATACCCTGCTATTGATATATTAGACCATACAGAAGCAATCATTGAAAAAGGCGATAAAATCGCACTGATCGGTGCGAACGGTAAGGGTAAATCAACCCTGCTGCGTATTATTGCCGGAGCCGATAAAGATTTTACCGGTAAAGCCGAAACCGGTCACAACGTAACGCAAACATTTTTTGCCCAGCACCAGTTGGAGGCCCTGCATCTTGAACATACAGCATTGCAGGAATTACAATCCTTCGCGCCAAAACATACTGAGACCGAACTGCGCACCATTTTAGGTTCGTTTTTGTTCACCGGCGACGATGTATTTAAAAAGATAAAAGTATTATCGGGAGGCGAAAAATCGCGGGTGGCGCTGGCAAAAGCGCTTACCGCTGATGCCAATTTCCTGGTACTGGATGAGCCCACCAACCACTTGGATATACAATCGGTAAATATTCTGGTGCAGGCGTTACAGCAGTTTGAAGGAACACTGATCGTTGTTTCACACGACCGGTATTTCCTGGATAATGTGGCCAATAAAATCTGGTTTATTGAGAACCAGAAGATCAAACAATACCCTGGCACTTACCGCGAATTTGATGAATGGTACGCCAAACGCAAACTGGAACCAAAGGCTGCCGCCACTCCTGCCCCTCAGCCTAAAAAAGAAGAGAAAAAGGAACAGGCCCCGGCCAAACAACAGCACTCAGAAAACAAGTTCCAGCAGTTGAAAAAATTGAACCAGGACCTGGGCAAAATGGAAGAGCAAATTGCCGAACTGGAAAAAACCATCAAACAACTGGAAGCGCAACTGGCCGACGATAAACTGTACAATGACGCTGCCAAAATGAAACAGGTAAATAGCGCTTATGAGTTAAAGAAACTGGATCTGGGTCATTTGCAATTAAAGTGGGAAGCTTTGGCGGAGCAGATAATGGAACTGGAAGCGTAGTTTGGATTTCGGATTTCGGATGTTCGATTTCGGATTTTTTAAATTTTGAATGGCATCTTTAAATAATAACCGTCAAAAACATTGTTATTGCGAGGCACGAAGCAATCGCGAACTATTCCTAAAGGGATTGTATAGCGGAGACTGCTTTATGCGTCGCAATAGTATCTGGAAATCGGGCGGTGCATCCTTTTTCTTACTACTATTTCTCGGTTCGAAACTATTCGCCCAATCCCCCTATACCGATTCCGTTTACCATGCCGAAATAAAAAGCGTTGAATTTTACAACACCAAAAAGCAAGCCTCATTTCCGCTGATTACTTTAGGCTCCGGTGAAAAAGTGATGCTGGCATTTGATAACCTTCGTGGTGGCAGCCAGGAATATTATTATACCATTGAGCATTGCGATGCAGAATGGAACTCCTCAAATATTTCAACAACCGAATATTTGCAGAATTATTCGGACGATAAGATCATTACTTATACCTACTCTTTAGGGACTTACCAAAAATATACGCATTACGAACTGACTTTCCCGAATGAAAATATCGCCCCAAAGATACCCGGCAACTATATTTTAAAAGTTTATGAAGATGGCGACCAAACCAAACTCGTTTTAACCCGCCGCCTGTATGTGTTGAGCCCTAAAATAAGCATCACTGCCCAAATGGTGCCTTCAGTTGATAATTCAACGCGGGCAACTAACCAAAAGATCAATTTCACGCTTAATTACGGCAACCTTCCGGTTCAAAACCCGGCAACCAACCTGCGGACGCTTGTCATGCAAAATAACCGCCCCGAAACCGGTATATTTAATACGCAACCCACTTATATACGAGGCCAGCAATTAATTTTTAGCGATGTAACTCAAAATGATTTTCCCGGCGGAAATGAATTCAGGCATTTTGATACGCGTACGCTAAAACTAAACTCCGAACGCGTGCTCCGGATGATGCACGATACTGCCAATACCGTTATCATGCTGACGGACCCCGACCAGGGCCAGCTGCCAAACTACAGCTTTCAGTACGATTTGAACGGAAGTTTTTACATCCTTAACCAGGATGGTACTGACCCGCGCACAGATGCTGATTATACCCACATGTATTTTACTTTAAGCACGCCAAAGTCGCCAAACGATGGCACGCCATACCTGGTTGGCCGTTTTAACGATTTTAAGCTGGATGAAAACAGCAAAATGCACTACGACGCCAACACCAGTAAATTCGCTATCGCCCTCCATTTAAAACAGGGGGTTTATGATTTTACCTATGTTTGGGTTGACAAAGCAAGTGGCAAAGCCGATGATACTGCATTGGAAGGCAGCCATTTTGAAACCGAGAACGACTACCAAATTTTGGTTTATTACCGTCCCCCCGGCGCTCGCTGGGAAGAACTGATTGGCTTCAGGTTGTTGAATACCGCAAAAAAGTAATAACACGCTTCCATTTACACCAACTCCTACCCCGCAGACTTACTTGATTTCAAAGATTAATCAGTGTAATCAAATAAATCAGCTTCATCAGTGGTTCAGACAATAGAATATTTTCAAAAATTCACCTTCCACCAAAACATTTAGCCTCTATATTTCATTATCTTTAAAAGTCATATAATATTTGAAAAACATATACCCTTGGCACGATTTGGACGCATAGCCCTCAAAACAATTCTCTGGATCCTGGGAAGTATCGTCTTCCTGATACTCCTCATCATCATATTGATCCAGGTGCCATCCATACAAAATTTTGTAAAGGACAAAGCGGTTACCTTTATACAGGGGAAGATCCATACTAAGGTTAAGATCGGACATATCACGCTTGGTTTCCCAAAGATGCTTGTGCTGGAGGATGTTTATTTTGAGGATCAGAAAAAGGACACGCTGATTGCAGGCGACAAACTGAAAGTGGATATTGATATGTGGGGACTGCTCCATCACAAGGTGGATGTAAGCGAGATCGACCTGGATGGCATCACCACCAATATTAACCGCGGCGCCGATAGCATTTTCAATTTTCAGTATATTATTACAGCATTCGCCGGGGAACAAAAAAAGCCGGTAAAACCTACCGATACAACTTCTGCAATGAAATTTTCTGTCGGGAAGGTTGTATTGGATAAGATCAACGTATCCTATAAAGACGTTATCACCGGCAATAATGTCAAATTCATTTTGGGTCATTTTGATACGCGAATAAAGGATTTCGACCTCGACAAAATGAAATTCACGATACCGAAGATCACGATTTCGGATATCGACACACGCATCATCCAAACTGCGGTAGAAGAACCGGCCCCAACTGCAGCTGCGCCGGTTGACACTGCGATTAAACCCATCAATGTAACTTTGAAATTGGGCACCATAGATATCTCGAAAATAAAGGTAGATTACCGTGGGCCCCAAATGGCCACCAATGTGAATCTTGGAACTTTGCTGGTCGAAATGGACAAAATCGACCTTAAAAATCAAAAAGTCGGCATCAAAAGTATTGAGTTGAATGATACCCGGGCCGGCCTTTCCCTGGCTAAGCCACAGCATTTA